>Ga0067045_1031306_pt1 | contig 12608 bp, 10 predicted proteins | sample TerdegcTABiofilm_FD_59184 | JGI IMG/M metagenome (GOLD analysis project Ga0067045, IMG submission 59184) | Combined Assembly of (Gp0054472, Gp0054536) Wastewater bioreactor microbial communities from Singapore -Terephthalate degrading...
TCCCCAGAACTTCTGTATTATCCCCTCTTCCGGCTCCCTGGTCATAAGGCTGGCCGCAACAAACACAACAAGGGCAATAGCGAGAACGGGAACTATTATATGCATACCCATAAACCTCTTGATCATACGGTCAAAGTAAATATATGCCGTGATGCCAACTGCCATCGAAGCAAGGGCTCCGGCGGCATTGGCCCGTTTCCAGTACAATCCCAGGATAACCGGCCATAAAAACGCTGCCTCAAGACCACCGAAAGCGAATAGGTTCAACCACACGATCAGTTCCGGAGGTTTGATTGCTGCCAGAAACACTATGATGCCTATCAAGGCCGTTGAATAAAAGCTGATTCTCTGCAGCCTTTTACTGCCTCCCTGGGCTGTTTCAATACCCGGATTTATATAGTTCAGGTACAGGTCTTTGACAATAGCGGCGGATGCCAGTATAAGCTGGGAGTCAATTGTGGACATGATAGCCGCCAGCGGCCCGGCAAGGAATAGCCCTGCAATCACCGGCGGGAGAATCTTAAGGGTTAACTGGGGCATCAGCAGGTCCCCAACGGTAACCCCGGGTAATACCGCTCTGCCCAGCGCTCCCGCAAGGTGCATACCCAGCATCAGGAACCCTATCACAAAGGTTCCTACCACCATTGCCCTGTGCATCGACTTTGAATCCTTGTAACCCATACAGCGTACGGCTGTGTGAGGCAGGCCTATTACGCCGAAGCCCACCAATACCCAGAAGGATAGTATGTAGGGCTTTGATACGAAATTCCCGGGACCAAAGGGTGTAATCAAAGCGGGATCCGCAGCCTTAAGAGTGTTTATTATATTCGTCATGCCGCCGCCGTAGTTGACTATGCCTACCAGCAGTGCAAGGGTACCTATCACCATCACTATTCCCTGCACAGCATCGGTGAGCACGACAGCCCTAAAACCCCCTGCCGTTGTGTAAACAATAACGGTTACTGCAAATATAGCAAGCCCCACATTGTAGCTTACACCCGTAGCAGCCTCAAACAGCCTTGCCCCGCCGATAAACTGCGCTACCATTGCTGCAACGAAGAAGAGTATAAGGCTGACCGAACCCAGAATTACGACTCCCCTGTTTTGATAACGCTCCCACAGGAAGTCGTTTATCGTTACGGCATTGATTTTTCTGCTGACGATTGCAAACTTCTTACCCAGCACCCCGAGAGTAAGAAAGGCGGTCGGGAGCTGAATCATCGCCAGCAGTACCCAGCCCAACCCCATATTATATGCGACCCCCGGGCCACCGATAAAACTGCTGGCGCTTGTATATGTCGCCACAAGGGTCATTGCCAGTACAAAACCTCCCATACCCCTGCTGCCTAAAAAATACTCCTGAACAAAACCACCGCCGGATTTTGCTATCAGCTTACTGGTGTAAACGGCTAGCCAGTATATTATTCCGAGATAAACTATCATAGGTAGTAATACCGCAGTGTTATTCATAAATTAACCCCTTTCCGTTCAGGCATTTTATTACTGTTCTGCATTATCATCTAACGGTATGTCTTTGAACAGGAATTTGACCATAAACCAGGATGCAAAGGAAAACACAACAAACCCTGCTACACAGCTGTAAAAAAACCAGGCCGGAAGACCCATTACGTATGTATACTCCTCCACAGGACGCGCCCCCAGTCCGTATGCAAAGCCGTACCACCAAATAAAGTTGAGAATAAACAGTCCTATGGCGATCAGGGCCTCTTTATTGGCCTGTGTGTACCTCTTATCCTCTTTAAATTCTTTGCCTGTCCTTTTTTGAGTCATGACTTCACCTCCTAAGCCTCTCCCGCCATCTAGAGTATTTCTGCGGCACCCCTTTTGCTATGAGTTCTTTGTGTTTTGTTAAAATCCTCCGTGAAATTTTCATACGTTTTCTATATTTTTATCTTTTACCCCTAATGAAAGGGCAAAGCATGAGCCCATGCCGGGCGCAAGAAAAAATGGGACAAGGGACCTGTCCCCGTGTCCCTATCCCATGTGTCCCATTTCCCTTGACAGCTTCTCAGCAGCAGTTCTTACGAGGCCGATCAGGCAGCCCAGATCCCTTTCTCCTTCTTCAAGCCTGTATTTCGGAACGGCTACGCTCAAAGCCGCCACAGCTTCTCCCCTAAAACTCATGACCGGAGCAGCAACGCAAACCAACCCCGGGATATATTCTTCATTGTCAATACTGTATCCCTGGGCTTTTATCCTCCTTAATTCAAGCATAAGCCCCTGAACATTGTCGATGGTATTTTTTGTATACTTTACAAAGGTTTCTCCCTTGAACAGCTCATGAACCCTTTCTTCAGGCATAAAGGCAAGCATAGCCTTACCCAATCCCGTACAATAGACGGGCAGCCTTTTTCCTATCCTAAGGTCGACTTTTATGGTCTCAGAGCTTTCAATCTTGTCTATATAAAACATGTGCTTACCGTTCAGTATAGCTAAATTCACTGCTTCATGGCTTTTCTCCGCCAGTTCCTCCATAAAGGGCTGGGCCTGTCTTCTCAGACCGAGGCCCTCCACTACGTTGTTCCCCATCTCGAACAGCTTGAAGCTGTTTGAATATTTCTGGTTGGATTTATTCTGCGCTACGTAACCTTTGAATTTCAGTGTTGAAATCAAGCGGTGCACGGTGGTCTTCTCTAATCCGAGAGTGTTGCTTATTTCACTTATGCCCAGCTCGCCTTCCCTGTCCAACAATTCTATAATATCCAAAGCTCTAACCAATGATTGTACCATGTTGCTGCGCTTTGTCAATCCTGTCCCCCCTCCGTAATAGCTACATACCCAACATCCTGGGTAAAAACGTTGAAACTGCCGGTACATAGGTTATTATCAATATGTCGATAATCATTGCTATGAGGAACGGCCAAACTGCCCTTGAAATATCTTCAAGGGTTATATCCGAAATGCCGCACCCGACAAACAGGCATACCCCCAAAGGCGGAGTGACCATACCGATGGCCAGGTTTACCACCACTATCAAACCGAAGTGCAGCGGGTCTACTCCAATCTGTGTAATTATTGGAAGCAGAACGGGTACCACTATTATTATCGCCGCTACCGTCTCCATGAATGTACCCAGGAAAAGAAGCAGTATATTTACTAAAGCGAGTATAATTATAGGGTTAGTTGAAAACGACAGTATGGTTTTCGCAACAAGCTGGGGGACCTGCTGAGACGCCAGAATCCACCCGAATACGGATGCGGTTGCTATGATAAGCATGATAACCGAAGTGCTTACCACTGTATTGACAAGGATATTCCACAGGTCCTTCAGCTTTAGCTCCCTGTATATGAAGAAACCCACGATAAACCCATAAACTACCGCTACCACGGCAGCCTCGGTAGGGGTAAAGACACCCCCGTATATACCTCCGAGGATGATTACGGGCATTAACAGCGCAAGTATAGCGTTTTTAAAGGAATAAGCTATCCTCTGAAAACTAGGCTTTTCGTCTCCCGAATAGCCCCTTTTTTTTGCTATCCGGGATGCAACTACCATCAGCGTGATGCCTACCAGAATTCCCGGTACAATACCACCCATAAAAAGCGCTCCTATGGAGACCCCTGTAAGGACTCCGTATATGACCAGGGGGATACTCGGAGGTATCATTACCCCTAAAGTGCCTGCTGCAGCCTGGACTGCGGTGGAATACTTCCTGTCATATCCCTTCCTTACCATGGCAGGTATCAGTATCGAGCCTATGGCTGCGGTGGTAGCTGCTGCGGAGCCGGAGATTGCGCCAAAAAACATGCTGGCGATTATTGCGACAAGCGCGAGCCCGCCGTGTGCTTTGCCCACAATAGAGTAAGCAAAGTCCACCAGCCTTCGGGATATACCGCCGTATTCCATCAGGGATCCTCCCAGTATGAAGAACGGGACAGCCATGAGCGGGAAGGAATCCGTGGCTGTGAACATCTTTTGAACTACTATTATGAAGGGGATGTTGCCCTGCACCACGATAGCCACTATAGAGGCCAGAGCAATAGCGATAGCTATCGGTATATTGATCATGAAGAACACAACCAAACTTGCGAACAGCGCAATGACCATCTACATCCCCTCCTTCAGATTCTTTAAAGTAGCTGCAAAACTGTTTATCGAATACAGAAGCATCAGCAGCCCGCTGACAAATATCGCTGAATAGGGGACTGCCATAGAAATCTCCATAGCCGGGGAAAGCTGTATGGATACCACCTTCAGTATTTTATATCCGTATACTATGATGACCACAAAAAACACCATGGATAAACCATTGGCAATCAAAGAAACAATTGTCCTTACTCCCGGAGGCAAAACCTGAACTACAGCTTCTACGCCAATATGCCCCTTTCTCTTAATCCCTATACTTGCCCCCAGGAAAGAAGTCCACACCAGGAGATATCTCGCCAGCTCTTCAGACCATGGTATTGCCGACTTTATTATGAACCTGAATATTACCTGGAGAAATATGACTATTACCATAATAACAAGCATGACCGCAACTATATACTCAACCGCTTTATTCATTTTGTCAAGTGCTCTGCTGAACCGACCCAAAACCCTCACCCCTCTGACCTTTTCTGTTATGCAATTGGGGTCAGCAGGTACTGCCGACCCCAACTACGGCTCTATTTGGTATTGATAATCTGGTCGAGCAGCTTAGCGTCCTCTCCAAGCTCTCCCTTAAACTCATCATATACCGGCTTGGTCTTTTCCAGGAAAGCAGCCTTGTCAGGATCTGAAACTATCATGCCCGCCTCTTTCAGCTTTTCAACCTGTTCGTCCTCCATCTGGGTAATCAACTGCCGCTCAAGCATCGCAGACTCTTTCGCCGCCTGTATAAAGATGTCCTGGTATTCTGCAGACAGTTTGTCGAACTGGGCTTTGCTCATCAGCAGTACTGCCGGTGAATAAACGTGACCGGTCAATGACAGATATTTTTGAGCTTCATATACTTTCTGGGTATAGATGATCGGTATCGGATTTTCCTGTCCGTCTACAGTACCCTGCTGCAGCGCAGTAAATACTTCTCCCCACGCCATCGGAGTCGGAATTGCGTCAAGGGCCTTCCAGATACCCATGTGGACCTTGTTTTCCATGGTTCGCAGCTTTATGCCTTTTGCGTCTTCAGGGGTTACTACCTCTCTCTTTGAGTTCGTGAGGTGCCTGAAGCCATTCTCGTACCAGGCCAGTCCTTTTATTCCCTGCTTTTCCAGGAGTCCGATAACGTACTGTCCGATTTCTCCATCGAGTACTTTGTAAGCGTGCTCCTTATCCCTGAACAAGAATGGGAAATCGAAGAGCATAAATTTTTTCTCAAAACCGCTGAGCGGTCCTGTTGAAGTCACGACCAGGTCAACCGTGCCAAGCTGCAGCCCTTCTACCAAATCCCTTTCGCCGGATCCCAGCTGGTTATTGGGAAAAAGCTGAACTTCCACCTGGCCGTTTGTCTTCTGCTCAACTATTTCTTTGAACTTCACCGCTCCAGCATGGTAGGGATGCTGCTCGTTAACCGCGTGGCCCAGTTTAAGGACAAGCTTTTCAGCCGGTTTCTCAGGTGCGTTCTCCTGACCTTTTTGTGCACAACCAAAAAGCAAACCGATAGCTAGAAGTATCGCCAAAGAAGTCGTTAATGCTTTTTTCTTACTCACCGCATTTTCCTCCTTTTTAAGGTTAGGGGACACACCTCCTCTTTGCAGGTGGACTCTAAGGCGGGAGGAATGTCCCCTTATTTAGTGTTCTATCCTTATATCGTAGGTTTCCTGCATAACAGATACGAGGCCGGCCAGTACTTTATTCACCGGAGTGGCAATACCTTCTGTCTTCCCTTCCCTCACTACAGCACCGTTAATCATATCTATTTCCGTCTTTCTCTTATTCAGCACATCCTGCAGCATTGAAGCCTTGTTCTGCGCCGTGAGCCTGCATACTTCTTTTACATGCGCTACCGGGTCATCGTATTGGAGCTTTATACCCTTTGTCTCTGCAACCCGGACCGCTTCGGCCACAGCCATCTCCAGGATTTCGGAAGTTCCTGCATACTCCGGCAGCATACCGTTTCGCAGGCCGGTTATGGCAGCAAGTGCATTTATTCCTACATTGACGATCAGCTTACCCCATATAAGGCTTAAAATGCTTTGGGATATTTTGCTCTTGATACCCGCTTCGTTGAAAGCTTTAGCAATTGTCTTCAGCCTGGGGGTTATGCTTCCGTCCACTTCGCCAAGATAGGTGTCTCCCCTGCCCGCATGCCTGATCCTTCCGGGCCCGAGCATTGTTGCCCCATGGGAGGTAACCCCGCCGATAACCCTTCCCTTACCGACCACTTCTTCAATTTTCTCGATGTTACCCAGGCCGTTTTGAAGGGTTAATACCGGGGTTTTTTCACCTATGACCGGTACTGCTCCCCTGACCGCTTCACCCGTTACCGTAGACTTGACGAATACGATAAGAAGGTCAACGCTGCCTATTTGCTCCGGATTGGAAGCAGCTTTGATATTTTTAACCAGCCTTTCCCCGTCTTCTTCTTCAATCACAAGCCCTCTTTCATTTACTGCGTCCACATGTTCCTTCCATATGTCCAAAAGCCAGACTTCGTTACCGCCATCCGACAGGAGACCGCCGTATAGGCTGCCCATCGCTCCGGCGCCCAGAACAGCGATTTTCACGTGACTACCCCCTTGCCGTTAATAAAGTCTCTTCAGTTCTTCTTCGCTTACCCCTCCGAAGACGTGGTCATCCGCCGGGAATTTCCCTTCCTTGACTTCTCCCTTGAAGTCCTTCAGGGCTTTTACTACCTCTTCTCCGAGGTTTGCGTACCTCTTTACGAACTTGGGTATGAATTTTTCAAACAAACCCACCATGTCGTGGAATACTAGAACCTGGCCGTCGCAGTATCTTCCCGCACCGATTCCTATGGTAGGTATCGAAATCTTATGCGTAATAAGCCTGCCTGCTTCCTCGGGAACACATTCGAGAATCAGGGAGAATGCTCCCGCCTCTTCAAGGGCTGTCGCGTCTTCAAGCAGCTTGCGGACCGCTTCGGCGCTCTTACCCTGCACCTTGAACCCGCCCAGCTTGGAAATGGTCTGGGGAGTAAGGCCTATGTGCCCCATAACGGGGATCCCGGCATCGACGATGGCCCTTACAATTCCTGCAACTTCCTTTCCTCCTTCCAGCTTGACCACATCACAACCGCCCTCCTTCATTAACCTTGTTGCGTTGTGGATTGCCTGCTCATTGCTCCGGTTGTATGAACCGAAGGGCATATCTCCTACAATCATCGGATTTGGCGCTCCCTTTACCACAGGCCTTATATGGTGTATCATTTGCTCCATGGTCACCGGCACCGTGGAATCCAGTCCAAGCACGGTCATTGCAAGCGAATCCCCGACAAGTATAATCTCTATCTCGGCTTTGTCAACAAAATATGCTGTGGGATAATCATAAGCAGTAGTCATGCTTATTTTCTCACCCTTCTCCTTCATCGCCTGCAGTTTCTGAATTGTAACTTTTGGCATCCCATACCCTCCTTTTTTAAGAAGCATTCCGTTATGCGGAACGTTATTCCGCAATATGTTGTTAGAGTAATTCTTCGGATAAGGAAAAAATCCTTCTTGATTTTATAAATTTTATCAAATCTTTTTTACGTTGATGCAGATATTCTCAGCCGCCACTGCTATGTGTTCCATCAGCACACCGGTAGTAACCGATCCCACCCCACCGGGTACCGGAGTAATCATGGATGCCTTCATCTCAACGCTGTCAAAGTCCACATCTCCCACCAGCCTGCCTTCCACAAAGTTAATGCCCACATCGATAACCACTGCTCCCTGTTTTACGTGTCTATCCTTCACCAGCCCTGGCTTCCCGGCAGCCGCCACTACTATATCGGCAGCGGAGACCACCTTCTCCAGGTCAGCGGTTTTGGAGTGGCTGATTGTTACTGTTGCATCCCGCTGAAGCAGCATCATCGATACCGGCTTCCCTACTACCATACTCCTGCCGACAACCGCCACGTTTTTGCCCTTAAGGTCTATATGATAGTAATCCAGGATGTCTATTACCGCCTGGGCAGTGCAGGGATAGAATACATCCCGCAGACCGCTGAACACCCCTGCAAGGTTTGAGGGTGTGATGCAGTCCACATCCTTTGCAGGAGACAGGGTTTCTTCAACCATTTTCCAATCCAGTGATCCGGGCAGCGGTCTCATAATAATAATGCCGTGAACACTATCGTCATTATTCTTTTTCTGGATCTCCCCGATAAAATGCCCGATCGTAATTGTTTCAGGATAACTGCTGACCCTGCACTCTATGCCGCAGCTATCCAGGGCTTTATGCGCACCTTTTATATAGGCCAGTGAATCCTCTCTGTCCCCTACCATTGCTATATCAAGGGTAGGTTGTACGCCATTCGACTTTAGCTGCTGTACTCTTCTTCTAATATCTATCTTTTTTTGTTCGGCCACCTCTTTGCCGCTTAATATCACAGCCATATACATCCTCCTTCCGTTATAATTTGGAGACATACCTCTTAGGGTATTAAGCCCGGAAACCGGCATAAAAACTTGATGGAGCCTTGACTGGACCGCAGCAGTTTTGCTCCATTCAGGCTCCTCAAATGCTTGTTTCACAGTTGGTATCTTATATATACTTCAGCTGCTTTAGTTTTAGAACAATCCTGAAATCCTGCCGTCCCCATCAACATCTATAGCTTCAGCAGCCGGCATCTTCGGCAGCCCCGGCATTGTCATTATGTCACCGGTAAGAGCCACAATAAATTCTGCCCCCGCAGAGATCCTGATATCCCGCACCGTAACGGCAAAATCTTCCGGCCTCCCCAAAAGCTTGGGATTGTCGGTCAGGGAATACTGGGTTTTTGCCATGCATACAGGAAATCTTCCCATTCCCATTTCTTCAGCCTGCTCGATTGACTTTACCGCCGCTGCATTGAATTCAACAGCTTTGGCTCCGTATATTTCCATCGCGATCTTTTTGATCTTTTCTACAATGCTGTCGCTATCGTCGTATATAAATCTGAAGCCTTTATTACCCTTTTCAATGAGACGCAGTACTTTTTCCGCCAGTTCCTTTCCTCCTGCTCCTCCCTTTTCCCATACCTCGGACAGCGCTACTTCTACTCCATAACGGCCGCATTCCTGCTTTATCAGGTCCAACTCTGCTTCTGTATCTTTGGGGAACCTGTTAATTGCGACAACAGCAGGAAGGTTGAATTTCCGGGTAATGTTTTCTACATGCTTCAGCAGGTTGGGTATCCCTTTCTTCAGAGCATCAAGGTTTTCTTCGTTGAGTTTTTCTTTGGAGACCCCTCCGTGATGCTTCAATGCCCTTACTGTTGCCACAATAACCACAGCATCAGGCACCAATCCTGCTTTTCTGCACTTGATATCGATAAATTTTTCCGCTCCCAGGTCGGCGCCGAACCCTGCCTCGGTAACAACGTAATCACATAGTTTCAGTGCCGTCTTTGTGGCGATAATGCTGTTGCAGCCGTGGGCTATGTTTGCAAAGGGACCGCCGTGAATGAACGCCGGATTATTCTCAAGGGTTTGGACCAGATTGGGTTTAAGGGCGTCTTTGAGAAGGGCTGCCATAGCACCGTGTGCCTTAAGCTGCCCGGCTGTCACAGGCTTGTTCTTCCTGTCATACGCCACTATTATATTTGACAGCCTGTTTTTAAGGTCGGTTATATCTCCGGACAAGCACAGCACCGCCATTACTTCGGAGGCAACGGTTATGTCAAAACCGTCTTCCCGGGGCACACCATTTCCCTTGCCTCCCAGGCCGTTGACCATGTATCTGAGCTGCCGGTCATTCATATCCATCGCCCTTCTCCAGACAATCCTCCGTGTATCTATGTCCAGTTCGTTCCCCTGGTGTATGTGGTTGTCAATCATTGCGGCCAGCAGGTTGTTGGCTGCACCTATTGCATGAATATCTCCTGTGAAATGCAGGTTTATATCCTCCATCGGAACCACCTGCGCATATCCACCGCCTGCAGCTCCGCCTTTTACTCCAAAAACCGGACCCAGGGAAGGTTCGCGGAGAGCTATCATTGCTTTTTTCCCTATTGCATTAAGCGCATCCCCAAGACCAACCGTTGTGGTTGTCTTGCCTTCCCCTGCGGGAGTAGGATTGATCGCTGTAACAAGAATCAATTTGCCGTTGGGAGCATCCTTCTTTTCTTTGAGAATACCATAATCAATCTTGGCTTTATACTTACCGTAAGCCTCTATGTATTCCTCTCCGATGCCCAATTTGTCTGCAAGCTCCCCAACGGGCTTCATGACAGCTTGCTGGGCGATTTCAATATCGCTTTTATACTGCATTGTGCCTATTCCTCCTTTTTTAATGTCAGAGGACACACCGCTGCTTTAAGGTATGGGGACACACCTCCTCTTTGGAGCATGGCTCTCGGGAGGGAGGAATGTCCCCGATGTATTCCTTGCCGCGGAATGTCCCCAATTTACTCATATCCATTATGCTATGAGTTCTTTGTATTTTGTTAAAATCCTCCGTAAAATTTTCATGCGTTTTCTATATTTTAACACAAAATGATATTAATGAACAATTATACATTTAATAATTTTAATATTCTTAATGACAAGAATTTATATTATGTTTAAATTATCTTTATTCGGTTTTTTGATGGTTTCAGTGTACTTTTTCGCCTGTTCCGGAAAAGCTATAAAGGTTTATACGCGTTTATGTCGAATACTATCATAATAAATTGTCCAATACTGGCCTTTTTAAAAAGGAGGGATACCTATGGGTAAGAAAATCTCATACATAATATTATTATGTGCAGTTTTTCTTGTGTTAGAATATGCCCTGGTTAGTACAACCTTATCACCGTACAGCGATATAAATCCCGGAACTCAAATGAACCTGTTCCTAAAAATTGCAGTATTATTAATATGTTTTGCAATCTTCTCTTATATTGTATTGGGAAAAAACGAGTCCAGCAGCTCTTTTAACGAAGCGCTAAGCGCAATTAAACGGATAACCGAGGGAGACCTTACAAAAACCTTGAAACCGGTGAACAACACTGCAAATAAAGAACTGGTTACAGCGCTTAACAGCCTAATATACCGAATACGGGGATTTGTGGGAGATGTTGCTGCATCATCGCAGAAGAACCTTACATATACTTCAAATCTTTCGGCAACAATAAACGAAATAAATACTGCATCGGAAGAAATCGCCCGGACAGTTTCTGAAATTGCAGAAGGTTTGGTAACCCAATCCCAGTTCATTAATGAAACTAAACAAAAAACCGAAACCATAAGGAGATCGTCAGGCAGTGTTAAAGAAAGGGCCGCTGCGTCTAAGGAACTGGGAGAACATATGGTGAAAGTCATACAGGAGTTTTTTTCCGCTTTAGGCAGGCTGATTAATATTATGGAGGCCAGCAGCGAAAAGGATAACGAACTGATCAGCCAGGTGCAGGAGCTGAATAAGAAGGCGATGGACATAGGCAATATTTCTCAAATGGTTAAGGATATCAGTGACCAGACCAACCTGCTTGCTTTAAACGCAGCCATTGAAGCAGCAAGGGCCGGTGAACAGGGAAGGGGTTTTGCCGTGGTAGCGGAAGAGGTAAGAAAACTCGCCCATCAATCCTCAACCTCGGCGGATAATATCAGGTCTCTGGTGGATCAGATCACCGGTTCGGTACAAAGGCTCTCCCTCATAACCCAAAACCAATCGAAGTCAGTTAAAGAGTCCCTTGACTTCGCCCGTCACAGCCGAGGAACCTTTGATCAGATACTCGATATCTCAAGCAAAACCGATGCTTCAATCAAGGAAATACTGGAGTTTGCAACCAATGAATCAATACTCGTTGAAGATATCAACGAAACTATGGAACAGCTTCTTTCAATAGTCCAGGAGTTTTCAGCCAATACCCAAGAAGTGTCCGCCTCAACGGAGGAACAGGCCGCCTCAATCAACGAAATTGCTGCGGGCGTAAATAAAATGGTCGATATTGCAAAGGAAGTGACGTTGGTTGCGAAGGATTTTTCAAAGGCGTACCAGGTCGGCGATAGAGAAAAAGAGCTGATAAACAATACGATAAAGATGCTTGAGGGATATGCGGGAGATGCCGCAATGTTTTCCATCTCGGCAGCCGATACGCCGAAACTCGACTCGCTCCTTATGGAAAAGGATTATCTGGAATATTTCGGCATACTGAACAGGGATGGTATCACGGTAGCGGCAACCGCAAGGTCGGAAGTGGGCAAAGATTTTTCCTTCCGGCCCTATTATAAAGAATGTATGGAGGGCAGGGTTTCGGTGTCGGAACCCTATATATCCACATCAAAAAATTACTGCATCAACATCGCAGTTCCGCTTAAGAGGGAAGGAAAGCCTGCCGGTGTATTGATGGCAGACCTGCTTATCGGATAGGTGCTAGTTCGTAGTTCGCAGAATACAGATCGCAGTTCGCAGTTCGCAGTTCGCAGAATATAACAGTAGCCCACCCTTAAGGGTGGGCTACTGTTATATACTGTTAAAATATAAAAACCCGGCAGCGACCTACTCTCCCAGGGCGTCTCCACCCCAGTACCATCAGCGCTGGAGGACT
>Ga0067045_1031307_pt1 | contig 12608 bp, 18 predicted proteins | sample TerdegcTABiofilm_FD_59184 | JGI IMG/M metagenome (GOLD analysis project Ga0067045, IMG submission 59184) | Combined Assembly of (Gp0054472, Gp0054536) Wastewater bioreactor microbial communities from Singapore -Terephthalate degrading...
CTTCATCCTCCCGATGTAAAAACATTACCACGTCTGCGTCCTGCTCAATGCTTCCCGACTCTCTTAAGTCTGATAATTTCGGCCTGCCGCCCCTAGTCTCCATTGCTCTGGACAGTTGGGCTGCCGCCAACACCGGCAATCTCAGTTCCCGCGCTAAATTCTTCAAGCCTTGTGAAATTTCCGATACCTCCTGAACCCGGTTATCTCTCGTCTGGCCATGCATTAACTGTAAATAATCCACCACTATAAATCTAATCCCCTTATCCACCTGCAACCTCCTCGCTTTCGTTCTCAATTCCGTTACTGTCATTCCCGGCGTATCATCAATATATAATGGCGCTTCCGCCAAAATCCCCATTGCTTCCGACAATGAAGCAAAATCTTCATCAGATAATTGACCTGTCTTTAATTTCCAAGCGTCAATCATCCCTTGTCTCACCAGCAATCTGTCTACCAACTCTTCCTTGCTCATTTCCAGCGAAAATACACACACCGGCGTCTTCATCTCCACCGCCACAAATCTTGCTATGTTCATCGCAAAAGCTGTTTTGCCTACCCCCGGTCTCGCCGCCAATACTATTAAGTTGCTATCCTGCATCCCCGCTAACATATTATCTAAATTCTTAAATCCCGTTGGCACCCCCCTTAAACCACTGCCCCTTTTTTGGATTTCGTCCAATCTATCAAAACTCGCCGTCAGTACCTCTCGCAGTGAAGTTGGCACGCTCTTCAAGTGCTTCTGCGACAACGTGTATACCTCTTGTTCTGCCAAATCCAACAACTGCTCTGCCGGCAGACTTTCATCAAAGGCTTTCTCGCTAATCCGCGCCGCCGCCGAAATTAATTCCCTTTTTGCCGACAATGCCTTAATAATCCGCCCATAACTCTCCACATTAGCCGCTGTTGGCACCTCGGCCGCTAATTTAGCTAACGCCCCTTTCCCTCCCACCTTTTTAAGCATCTTCATCTCCTTCAGCTTTTCTGACACCGTTACAATATCCACCGGCTCCCTTTTTTCATAAAGAGTCAACATAGCCTCATATATTGTTCCATAGCTCGCGTTATAAAAATGTTCCGGCCTCAAAAACTCGGACACCAAAATTAATGCTTCATTGTCAATCAAAATTGATCCTAAAACCGACACTTCTGCCTGCTCCGAATTTGGCGGTATCAAAGACACTTCGTCTGTCATTTTAATTCTGTTCTCTGCAAAACCACTATCTCCATTCCTTCTGGTAAATCAGCCTTATCTACTTTTAAACTAGAAACCGCCGCCAAATCCTCCCGATCAACTAAATCCAAAAACGACTTCAACTTCTCCTCTCCTTCTTCATAACCCACCGGAACCAGATAGTTAACTCCCAATTTCTTCGCCCAGCCCAAAACTAATTTCATATTCGCTTCTAAATTAACCACCAAAATATCTATCCCGTCTAATTTCTCTATCCTTTTATCATTTAGCGGCTCTGTAAAACTTCCTAAAATTCCTACCACCACTCCATCTATCTCCACCCGATAAACCGTTCTATCTTCTCCTCCGCTTATCCCTAGTATTCCTATCCCCCCCACCTCATACTCTCCCGGTCCCCGAATAATCACCCGCTCCGCTCCTCCACCTAAATCATCGCCGCCAAAACTACCGCAGGTATATATCACCACTCTTGACTTATTATTCTTAATTTTACTTTTATCCTCAAAATCAACCAAAACACCCTCATGTTTGCCTTTTAGCCATAAACCACTTTTTTCTAGACGGACTATCTCCATATTCCTAATTTTAACATCTCACTTTGTGATATCATCAAATCATTCAACTATGGTCAAAGAACTCCTCTTGGCTATTATTTTGGGAAGTCTCTTGGGTTTCGGTCTTACCGGAAGTTATTTTGCCCTCAAACCTAGTTCTAATCACTCTGCTCCTACTCCGGTCATCAGCCCTTCTCCTTCTGTTTTCCCATCCTCCACCCTTAATTCCCCCACTCCCACCGAATCCGCTAGTCCTCTTAAACTCAATATTGACTCTCCTTTGGATCAATCTATTGTCTCCACATCTAAAGTCACGCTTCAAGGCTCCTCTGATCCCAACGCCATCATCATTGTCCAAACCCCCACCCGTACCTACCAAACTAACACGGACAAAAGCGGCAGCTTCACTCTCGAAATTGACCTTGAATCTGGCGCCAATATTATCCAAATCAGTGCCATTGATTCTGAGTTAAACCAAACCAATGCTTCACTGCTTATTACCTATTCTACTGCTAAAATATAAATGAACCCCCTGTTTCTTCTCGCCTTGCTCATCACCCCCACTGCCACCCCTACTATTGACGCCACCCCCACTCCTCCTCCCGGCAATCTTGAGGAAATCCAAAAAATCCGTCAAGCCGTCCAAGAAAAGGTCAAGGAAAAAATCAAGGAAATCACCCAAAATATCCCGGATAAACGTGGAGTTATCGGGGAAATTATCAATCTCAAAGATAACCTCTTGACTCTCGAATATAATCACCAAACCCAAGAAATCTCCCTCAACAATGAAACCGTTATCATCGATGCTAAGAGAAATAAAGTCGATTCTTCTAGTCTCAAAGTCGGCCAAGGAATCCTTGTCCTCGGTTTCACCAATCAAGACGACCACCGTCTTCTTGATGCCAAACGAATTGTCTTTACTGACCTCTCTAAAGTCATCAACCCCCAACAAATTATTGTCGGCCAAATCGTCGACATTTCCCAAACTCTTCCCGTTTTTACCCTCATCCCCGCTTCTAATAAAGACCAACAGCTCCAAATCAAAACCGATTCTAAAACCAAAATTATTGACCGAAAGGAAAATCCTCTTAGCTACGACAGCTTAAAATCCGGAGACAAAATCATCGTCCTCTATCAGCCCGACCCAAAAAATCCTAAAAACGTCCTGGCAACTAAAATTGTCACTATTCTCTCGCCGCTCCCCACCCCTACCCCAGTTCCCGCCACTAATTGACGTTCTCTTGATTCTAGTGTTACAATAATCCGATGACCAAAAACATAGGCAAAATCAATCATCATCACGCCCAACCCTAAGTTGGCGGATTTGCCTGTGTTTAAAAATTCAATCCGCCATCCGGCGGATTATTTTTTTAAAAAATTGTAAATTGAAAATTTGAAAATTTAATAATGTATGGTGGCTGTAGCTCAATTGGTTAGAGCTTTCGCCTGTGGAGCGAAAGGCCGCGGGTTCGAATCCCGTCAGCCACCCACCAACAGAATCTAAATTATAATCAATTAAATTTATGCCCAACCAACCCCAAACCCTCAAAGGTTTTCGCGATTTCCTGCCCCGCGACTGCGGGGTCAGAAACTATCTCAAAAATCTCTTTGTCGACACCTTCGAAACTTTCGGCTTCCAACCCCTAGAAACCCCGGCCCTAGAATATGCTTCGGTTCTTATGGGTAAATATGGTAACGAAGCCGACAAGTTAATCTATCAATTTAAAGATCAGGGCAACCGGGATGTTGGTCTCCGCTACGATCTAACTGTTCCCACCGCCCGGGTCCTCGCCCAATACTCTAAACAAATTCCTCTCCCTTTTAAGCGCTATCAAATCCAACCAGTCTGGCGTGCCGAAAATACCCAAAAGGGCCGTTACCGCGAAATACTTCAGTGTGATATAGATACCTTCGGCTCCGCTTCCCCGATCAGCGACGCCGAAATCATCGCCGTCATCTATAACATTCTCCAAAAACTCAACTTCAAAAGCTTTTCCATCCGTGTAAATAGCCGCTCCGTTCTCTCTCAAATCCTAGCTTCGGCCAATATCAGGACCCGGCAAAATTCAATTCTTCAAAATCTCGATAAATTAAATAAAATAGGCAAAGATGGAGTAAAAAAAGAGCTCATTTTAAAAGGTCTCGACAACTCCCAAATCGAGACACTTTTTGAGTGTATCAAAAAGGCTCAACCAGATAATTATTTACAACAGGTTTTTGACCGGCTTCAAGGCTTCAATATCCCTTCCTCAGCCTATACCTTCGATCCCTCGCTCGTCCGTGGCCTAGATTATTACACTGGCCCCATTTTTGAAACTTATGTTGACAAACCAAAAATTGGTTCTATCACTGGCGGCGGCCGTTACGACAACCTAGTCACCGCCTTAGGCGGACCCTCCCTCCCCGCCGTTGGCACCTCCCTTGGCCTTGACCGGATCGCTGATTGTATTGCTGAACTAAACCTCCTTCCTAACCTCCCCAAAACTAAAATTAAAATCTTGGTTACCAACTTCTCGGCTGACACCGAAAAAGCCAGCCTCCAATTAGTCTCCCGGCTTCGCAGCCAAAATATCCCTAGCCTCATCTATCCCAGCCCCGATAAACTCGACAAACAACTCAAATACGCCGATAGTCTCGGTATTCCTTATGTCGCTCTTCTCGGCCCGGACGAGCTTAAATCCAACACTATCACCCTCAAAACTCTCTCCTCTGGCGAACAAAAAAGCCTTAAGATAAATGAACTGATAAAATCTTTGTTATAATATTCCCTATGAAACCAGGAATCCATCCTAAATATTTTGACAACTGCCAAGTTACCTGCGCCTGTGGCCACCAATTTATCACCGGCTCAACTTTAGAAAAAATTGAAGTTGAAATTTGCTCCAAATGTCATCCTTTCTTTACTGGTCAGCACAAATTCGTAGATATCAAAGGTAGAATTGATAAATTCAACAAAAAGGTTGAGCAGGGAAAATCTTACGCTAAGGCCAGATCAGCTAAAACTAAAAAATCTAAATAGATGCCGACTATTGATCCTAATATTGCCATTCTCGAGTTCCACCCCGGTCCTGGTGGCGAGGAAGCGCTTCTCTGGGCCCAAGACCTCGAAAATATGTATGTTCGCTACGCTAACAAACTCAATTGGAAAGTCTCCCAGCTAGACGATCATATTATCAAAATCACCGGCTACGATGCCTATCATCAGCTAAAATACGAAACCGGTACTCACCGGGTCCAACGTATCCCGGTAACCGAAAAACGAGGCCGAATCCACACTTCCACTGCCTCTGTCGTCGTTTTTCCCCAGATAGACTCTCAAGACATTGTCATCAACCCCAGCGACATCGAAATTACCGCCTGCCGTGCCGGCGGCCACGGCGGCCAAAATGTCAACAAGGTTTCTACTGCCGTTCGTCTGGTTCACAAGCCGACTGGCCTGGCTTTTTCTGTCCGCCAGGAACGCTCCCAGCAACAAAACCGTGAAATTGCTCTCAATTTGCTCAAATCCAAACTCTGGCAAATCGAAGAAGAAAAGCGAGAAAATCAAATTAGTGGTGCTCGTGCCGCCATCGGCGAAGGCAAACGCGCCGAAAAAATCCGCACCTATAACTACGCCCGTAACCAAGTCAAAGATCATCGGATCAATAAATCCTTTGTCCTCGACCAATGCCTCAACGGCGATCTCACCGACCTCTTTTTGGAATTATCCGCTTTAGATACCCCTAGACCCTCTTCTCCAGCTTCACATTGATCTCCGCTTCCTTTCCGTCTCTCCAGATTTTCAGCTTCACTGTCTCCCCTATCTTCTTCTTATTAATCAAAGTTGCCAACCCTGCCGCCCGATCATCTGTCAATTTCTTCCCGTCAATCTCGGTAATAATATCCCCCGCCTTAACCCCCGCCTTGTCTGACGGCCCATCCTTGACCACTTCCTGGACATATGCTCCCGCCGGCACATCGTTCAACAACGCCGTCTGTTTGGAAATCATCCTGTAAGACACTCCCAAATAAGGCCTCTCAAACTCTCCGGTTGTCTTAAAATTATCAATCGATTCCTTAACTAAATTAATCGGTAAAGCAAAACCAATATTCTGTCCGCTTTGGGATACCGCCACATTTACCCCAATCACCTCTCCTGACGAATTAAGCAACGGCCCGCCAGAATTTCCCGGATTAATTGCCGCATCGGTTTGAATTACATTATCTAATCTTTCTGATCCCTCAAATGGCGACCCTGCCGTAATCCCTCGACCCAACCCCGAAATCACCCCCTTCGTCACCGTCGACCTAAACTCCCCTAAGGCCGTCCCAATCGCAATCACTGTCTGCCCCACCTTCAGCTTATCCGAGTCGCCCAACTTAACTGGCTTTAGTCCGGTTCTGTCTATCTTTAAAATAGCCAAATCAGTCACTGGGTCTCGATAAATATTTTTCACCTCCACCACTTCATCCTTGCCAACTACTACCTTATATTTTGCTCCCGTATCCGAGACTACATGTTTGTTGGTCACAATTAAACCGTCTGTGCTAATAATAAAACCTGTCCCAATATCCTGCTCTATCTTCTGTTCCTGTGTCTGGCCTCTCTGAGGAAAGCCAAAACCAAAAAAATTTCCAAAAAAATCAAACGGATCGCTACTCAATATTCTCGTCTTGCTAATCGACACTGTCACCACACTTGGTGTCGCCTCTTCCACCGCCTTGGTTACCACTGACTCTTCGTCAACTATTTCCTTTTTGCCCTCAATTATCGCTAAATTATCTGCCCCTCTCTTTAAAAATTTATCTAACACTTTCAATCCATTTACTCGATCGGCTAAGGCCCCTCCAATAAACGAACCCATCAATACTATTCCCAAACCTAAGCCTAATAAAAATTTTTTCATAGTAGCAACAATTCTATTGCTTTTTCTAATTGCTTGTCAACTACTTTACCGTCGTTATCTTTAAGCTCCGGATCATTCTTTACTTCCACATCCGGTTCTACCCCTACTTTATGAATATTCGTTCCATCAGGCAATAGCCATTTAGCGATAGTCACATGCAAACCTGAACCATCAGCAAAATTTTCCGGCATTTGTACTGTTCCCTTGCCAAAAGTCTTTTCTCCCACCAACTTTCCTCTTTCATAATATTTTAAAGCCCCTGCCAAAATCTCCGCCGCCGAAGCCGACCCTTCGTTCACCAACACCACCAGCCTATTATTTAACAATCTCCTTCTGGAATTATCCACCAAATATTTCTCTGACTTCCCATCGCCCGACACCTGTTCTACTATCAATCCATCATTGATAAAATCAGAAGCCACCATCACGCTTCCCTGTAAAAAGCCGCCCGGATTATTCCTCACATCCAAAACAATTCCATCAACTTTCGTCTGGCTAATCTGGTCTACTATTGCCGGCCACTCTTGATAAAGTCTCTCGGTAAACTTATACAATTTCACCCAAGCAATTTTCTTACCCTGTTTTTCCTTAAATTCCAGTTCTATACTCGGCACCACAATGTTATCTCTTTTTAGGACCACGTCAAACGCCTCTTTCTTGCCTTCTCTAAAAAGTTTTAAAGTTACCTCGCTTCCCTTTTCGCCCCTAATCAACTCCACCGCTTCTTCCAAACTAATTCCGGCAGTATCTCTGTCAACCTGCTTATTTTTATCTATGATTTTTAATATCAAATCACCTGCCAAAATCCCTGCCCGTTCCGCCGGCGTTTTCGGTAACGGCGACATCACCGCCAAAGTCTTATCCTTATAACCCAGCTGAATCCCTACCCCGCTAAACTCCCCTTGCAAATCTTCATTTGAACTCTTATTCTCCTTTGGCGGTAAAAACGACGTATAAGGATCGTCTAATGACTCAACCATTCCTTTAATCGCCCCATAAACCATTTCCTTATCTTTGATCTTATCCTTCTCCAAAAATACCTCTTGTAACCTATTTTTAACCTTCCACATTAACGATAGGTCTAATTCATCTTTCGCCCCGTCCAGTTTCTCTTGTGCCCTCTGCCCCCACCGATAACCCACCAATACCGCCACCGCTAGAGCTGCCAAAATTAATGCTCCGTTTCTTAATCTCTTTTGCATCTTCTCATTTTAACATTACCAATATTCTTCCCAGCTTCGAATTCAGCAACACCCTTTTCCCCTTATATTTCTCCAGTTTTTGCCAATCCTTTTCCTTGATAACTAAAACTGGTAACCCAATTTCCTCCCAGTCCACTTTCTCTGCTTCCTTGGTTACTATCCCTTCCACACCCAAAACAGATGCCTTAATTGCCGCTACCTTGTCAAGTTTTTCCACCATTACCACTCTCCCCTCTTTAATCTCCCCTTTATCCGCCAGCCAACCCCACACTTTCCCCTCCACCAAGCCTATACCCTTAAACTCCGCCACCGTAAACTCCAAAACTACCTTGTCTTTATCTAATTCCGCCACCACCGCTGCTACCGGCGATTTCACTGCCTTCTCTTCTGTCTCTGTCTCAATTTTTAAATTATAAAACTCATCCACACCCGCACAAACCCCCGTCGCCGGACAAAGTAGTTTCTTTCCCAAAAAACCTCCTGTCTTCAAAAGCACCTGATTCCTTTCTACCTTCTTATTAAACCATTTCTGGTTAAAATCCGCTAATTGCTTTGGCTTATTCAAAAACATCCTCTCCATATCCCACCATTCCACTTTTCTCCTTTGCCATTCCAACACTACTTCACCTTCGCTCAGGGTCTGTCCTTTTTTTACCCGTAAAATTGCTCCTTCGGGAATCTTTATTATCCATTTCGCTTTCATAACCAGCAATTTAATCCTGACTGGTGAACGGCAACAAAGCCAAATGCCGCAGTTGCTTTATTACCTTACTTAATTTTCTTTGGTGTTTGTTGCACACCCCGGTCATTTGAGAGCTCAAAATTCTCGCTCTCGGCGACAAATAATTTCCTAACCTTTCATAATCCTGCCATTGAGGCTCTTGCTTATTCTTACAAAACTCGCACTCCTTCCCTCTCCCTTTACCTCTATCTCTCACCAACTTTACCCTTTTAATCTTTTTAGTTGCCATAATCTATCTTTCTTTTAAATTTTAAAACGGAGTCTCTTCTGTTTTTTCCTCTGTCTTTTTTTCTGTCTTTTCTCCATTCTCCTCCCCGGTTTCTTCTTTTTTCTCTTCTCCGCTTGCCGCCGGACCCGTCTCCAAATCGTCAGGTATCACAATATCCTCCAGTTGACTCTCCCCTGTCGGCTCCTGGCTCAACATCGACTCCGCCCCAACATCCACCTCGGCATGTCGGTCTTCTACGCCTTTATTATCCAAAACAATCATGTCGTCAATCACAATTTCCGAAACCTGTTTCTTATTGTTTTCCGCGTCAGTAAACTCTCGATACTGTATCCGTCCTTCCACATAAATTCTTCTTCCTTTAGCCAAGAGTTGCGAACACAATTCCGCCAGCTTATTCCAAGCTACAATCCGATGAAATTGGGCATCTTCTTTCCGTTCACCCTGCTTCGTCACCCAAACCCTGTTTGTAGCTAGACCAAAAGACACTACTGCCATTCCCGCCGGCGTATATCTCAACTCCGGATCTCGGGTCAAATTACCTATTAACATTACCTTGTTTAAACATCGGCTCGGCATATTTTCTCCTATTTTTTCAAAACTAAATAACGAATAATTTTTGTTTCTCTGTTTAAGTATAAATTAAATTCTTTAAAATTAATTGGCTTCTTTGCCTCATAATCCACCACCCAAAAGTCCCCTCTTTCCTCCTTTCCGATCCTATAAACTAAATTCTTAGTTCCAAAATGAGACACCTTTATCTCCTCTCCTCCTAATTCTTTTATTTCTTCCTCAACCTTGCTTAGTATACCGCTCCTCTCCTTTTCCTCCAAACGAGGATTAAGCACCGCTACTGTCTGATATTGAAATTTCTTTGCACTCATAGGCGTTTTAGCTTAACACAGCCTTTCTTATTTTACAACCGCTACTTGTATCTTCCACTATCCAACCCCTCTCCTCTATCTCCTTCCTTATTTTATCTGACTCTACCCAGTTCTTTAATTCCCTCGCCTTCTGCCTCTTTTCTGTCAAATGCTTAATTTCTTCTGGAACCTTCTCCTCCTCTACTTCTCCCAACCTCAATCCCAAAACCTTATCCAAATCCAACAGCATTGCCAGTTTATCCCCTGCCACCAAATCCGATTTCATCATCTCCCACACTACCGCCATCCCCTCCGGCATCGCCAAATCATCTCCGACCTTCTCTTTAAACCTCTCCTGCCACTCCAAGCTAATCTTTCCCTTTTGCCCCTTATTTTCCCTCACCCATTGCCGCAGTCTCGCCAACGCCGTTCCTGCCGCCCTTAAGGGTTCCCAGTCAAAGTTTAATCCTTTTCGATAATGAGAACCCAACACCAAATATCTAAAAGCTAATGGATCGTAACCTTTCTCTTTCAGCTCTTGGACCGTATAACCGCCTCCAGTCGATTTCGCCATCTTGCCGCCTTTTATCGTTAACCACGCGTTGTGTAACCACATTCTTGCCGTCTGATGCCCAAAAGCCCCATATCCTTGCGCCACCTCGTTGGTATGATGAACCGGAATATGCTCCATTCCTCCAGTATGAATATCAAACTCTTCTCCTAAATACTTCGTCGACATCGCCGTACACTCCAAATGCCAACCTGGAAATCCTTCTCCCCAAGGTGATGCCCACTTCATCACATGATTCGGCTGATTAATCACCCACAACAAAAAATCCCAAGGATGCTTCTTCTCTTTGTCTACCTCTACCCTCGCCCCCGCCGCCATTTCCTCTAGTTTTAGATGAGCAAATTTTGGATAATCCTTAAATTTACCTGTATCAAAAACCAAACCTGTCTTTGTCATATAAGTAAATCCGTTAGCTTCAATTTTTTTAGCCAATTCAATTTGTTCTTTAATATGCTCTGTTGCCCGGCAAATTACATCCGGCCTTTGGATATTCAACAAATCCAGGCTCTCCAAAAACTGTTTCTCGTATTTTTTGGCTAAATCCCAAACACTCAAGTTCTCTCTTTTCGCCCCTTTTTCCATCTTATCCTCCCCCGTATCCGCATCCGAAGTCAAATGACCCACATCAGTAATATTCATTACCCATTTGACCTTATAACCGCTATACCGCAAAAATCTCACTAAAATATCCCAAACAGTATAAGCATACATATTACCAATATGTTGATTCCAATAAACCGTCGGCCCGCAGGAATAAATCCCTACTTCTCCCTCTCTAATTGGTATAAACCTCTCTTTTGCCCTCTTAGCAGTATTATAAAACCGCATATCAGATTCTATCATCCCCGCCTCGCTACTCTGTGCTCTTCGAATACTCCGCCGTCTGGGATAAATCCGCCTGTTTCGGTTTCCCTGGCTTAAAAGCACTTCCTCGCTGTTTTTTTCGTTTTGCTGGATTTCGCGATACTGCCACTAGTTCTGCTTCCATCTCTTGTCTCTCCTTTTCTTCCAATTCTCTTTGCTGTCTTATTTTCTCCAAAAAAACTCTTTCCTCTTCCTCTTCCCACCTCTTTTTCGCCTTCCTTACCTCATCCATTTCCTTTTCTACGTTATGGCTAATTTCCTTAATCCCTTCCTGTTTTTTCTTTTCTTCTTCTTCCAATTTCTTTTGATATTCCTCTTGGCTCATTGGTTTTATGTCTTTCACCAATTCCTCGCCCGTTATTACACCCTTAATAATCTTGCCGCTTTCTTCCGCTAGCTCTTTGCCCGTCTCTTCAGCTACTTGTTTCAATCCCTGAATTACTTGTTTTGGTACTTGCATTATATCTCCCTTCTTCCCTCCAATGCCCTATTTAAAGTCGCCTGGTCAGCATATTCAATATCCGCCCCCATCGGCAAACCACTTCCAATTCTACTAATCTTTATCATTCCCCTGTTCTTTAATTTTAAAATCTCATTTTTAATATACAAGGCTGTCGCTTCGCCCTCCATCGTCGGATTGGTCGCCAGGATAATTTCCAGATTATCCGAAACCCCACTGTTAGGGGTCCACCCCTTTATTCTTTCTACTAATTCGTTAATCCTAATATCTTCTGGCCCAATATGCTCCAAGGGATTAATCACCCCCCCCAAGACATGGTAAACACCGTTAAATCCGCCCACATTTTCAATCGCTATCACCTCAATCGCCCTCTCTACCACACAAATCAGGTTTTTCTGGCGCTTTTCATCACGGCACACTTCACAAATTTCCGCATCGCTTACCGAAAAACACTGCCGGCAAATTTTCACTTCCCTCTTTAATCTTAATAAAATCCCCGATAATTCTTCTACAAAACTCTTTGGAGCATCCACCAAATAAAAAGCTAACCTCGCCGCGCTTTTCGGGCCTATTCCCGGCAACCTCTCGAACACATTAATTAAATCCCTGACCGCTCTCGGCAACTGCGCCATTCGTCTTCCTAAATCTTAAATCAAACCCTCCAATCCCCCCATTTCTTTCATTTTCCTTGCCGCCGCTTCTTGGGATTTCTTCAGTGCCCGATTAATAACTTCTACCAAAACCTTATTTTCCGTTCCATTAACCACTAGGTTTTTAACTTTTTGGTCTCCCGTAACCACCACCTTGATTCCTTCTTCTTCTATCTCTATCAATTCCGCTTCCACCGCTTTCTTCAACTGAAAGGCCTTTGCCAGCATCTTCGCTTTATCAAACATAATTTCCTCCTAAAATAATAATCTAAGGTATTTTAATTGAAAATTGAAAATTGTAAATTATCCGAATATCTCTTTTGCCATATCATAGATATCCTTATTACTCACCGTTTCCTCTATTGGCGTCTCGTTTTTAATCACCAATGCCTTCTTCT
>Ga0067045_1031301_pt1 | contig 12604 bp, 11 predicted proteins | sample TerdegcTABiofilm_FD_59184 | JGI IMG/M metagenome (GOLD analysis project Ga0067045, IMG submission 59184) | Combined Assembly of (Gp0054472, Gp0054536) Wastewater bioreactor microbial communities from Singapore -Terephthalate degrading...
ATCGTTATCGCCGCAGTCAATGTCGTCTTACCATGATCCACGTGACCGATTGTTCCTATATTAACGTGCGGTTTTGTCCTCTCAAATTTCTCTTTGGCCATGTGTGCCTCCTTTAAATTAATAATGTTTTATTTTATTTTTATGATTTTTTACCATCTATAATGCGCGAAAGCTTTATTAGCTTCAGCCATTTTATGAGTATCTTCCCGTTTTTTTATAGCTGCACCCTGAGCTTTATATGCATCAATAAGCTCTGCGGCAAGACAATCTACCATCGGCTGTCCTTTTCTCTGCCTGGCAAAATTTATAATCCAACGGGTAGCCATAGTAAATTGCCTTTCACGAGATACATCTACAGGAACCTGATAAGTAGCGCCTCCAACCCTGCGCGATTTTACTTCAAGCAGAGGTTTAACATTATCCAAAGCCTTTTGGAAAACTTTTATCGGATCCGTTTCGCCTACTCTTTGAGCAGAAAGATCAATCGCATCATAAAATATTTTTTCAGCAGTACTTTTCTTACCCTTAAGCATCAGCATATTGACAAACTTTGTAACATCGGTACTTTTATATCTAGAATCCGGTATAGTTTCTCTTTTTACGGCTCTTCTTCTTCGTGACATATTATTAACAAACCTCCTGTCGATTATTTCTTAGGCGCTTTTGCACCGTATTTCGATCGCCCCTGCCGACGCTTTTCAACACCCATAGCATCGAGCGTACCTCTGATTATATGATATCTGACACCCGGCAAATCCTTCACCCTGCCACCTCTTATCAAAACGATAGAGTGTTCCTGAAGATTATGCCCCATACCGGGTATATAAGCAGTTACTTCCATAGAATTTGACAACCGCACCCTTGCAATTTTCCGTAAAGCCGAATTAGGCTTTTTCGGTGTCTGGGTTTTCACCTGCAAACAAACGCCTCTTTTCTGCGGACACGCTTTCATAGCTGGTGTTTTGCATTTTTTCCTTACTTTTTGCCTGCCTTTTCTAATGAGCTGATTAATAGTCGGCATTCAAATCTCCTTTTTATACCCAATTTAAAAATAAGTTTTCGAAATATATATGTTTTTAGTCATAATGTCAAGATTTTTTTTCGCTGTCGGCAAATGAAACTTCAGGCAAATCGGCCGCTATATCAAAATTAGAATAATATTTAAAACCAGGCCCTGCTGGAATCAAATGCCCCATAATTACATTCTCTTTAAATCCATGCAGATAATCTACTCTGCCTGACGACGCAGCATCGGTTAAAACGCGAGTCGTCTCCTGAAATGAAGCCGCAGATATAAAACTCATCGTTCCTAAAGAAGCCTTAGTAATACCAAGCAGAATTGTAGTCGCTTCGGCAGGTTTACCGCCTTTTTTAATTACTTCCCGGTTTTCTTTATTGAACTTAATTTTTTCCACCTGTTCGCCATATAGGAAAACAGTATCGCCCGGATCGGTAATTCTTACTTTTTTGAGCATCTGACGTATGATTATCTCTATATGTTTGTCATTGATTTCCACACCCTGAAGCCTGTAGACTTCCTGAATCTGATTGACGAGATATTCCTGCAACTCTTTAGGACCGCAAACCTGCAGAATTTCCTGCGGTACAACAGGCCCTTCAGTCAATTGCTGGCCTTTTTTGACCCTATCGCCTTTATATACAGTAAGATGTTTGCCGTGCGATGTCAAATGTTCTTCTTCCGCTCCGGTTTCAGGATCACGAACTATAATCCTGCGTTTACCCTTAACCGTTCCTTTAAACTCCACTATTCCGTCAATCTTTGCAATTTCCGCCGCATCTTTCGGGCGCCGCGCTTCAAAAAGTTCGGCTACACGGGGCAGACCGCCGGTAATATCTTTGGTTTTGCTGATTTTCCTCGGTGTTTTCGCGATTAAACTTCCCGCTTCAATCTCCTGACCATCCTCAACAACTATATGCGCACCGGCAGGAATGGAATACTGAGAAATAATCTCTTCGTTGACGTCATATAATACTATCTGTGGATGAAGTTCTTCTCTATGCTCGATAATAACAGTGCCCACAAGACCGGTTGACTCATCGATTTCTTTCTTCATCGTTACTCCTTCGATGATATCACTGAACCGGACGACACCTTTTCTTTCGGAAAGAATCGGTATATTGTAAGGATCCCATTTTACAAAGGCTTCACCTTTGACTACGGAACCGCCATCGGGCATATTTATAACCGAACCGATAACCACACTGTATTTTTCAAGTTCACGCCCTTCAGGCGTATTTATGCTTATCAAACCGTTTTTGTTCAATACAATAAAAGTATTTTCCTTTGTCTGCACAAATTTAATGTCATGATAATGAATAATACCGTCATTTTTGGCAATGATTTGCGGTTGTTTAAAAATCTGACTTGCCGTACCTCCTATGTGAAACGTTCTCATGGTCAGCTGTGTACCCGGTTCGCCGATGGACTGCGCGGCTATAATTCCAACAGCTTCTCCAAGATCAACCATCTTATTCGTGGCAAGATTAAGCCCGTAACACATACGGCAAGTTCCGCTTTCACTTTCACAAGTTAAAACCGATCTAATTTTTACGCTTTCAATGCCGCTACGGTTAATTTCTTCAGCTTTTTCCTCATTTATAAGGTCATCGGCATTACATATTATTTTATTTGTTGCCGGGTTTATCACATCTTCCAGCGCTACTCTTCCCAAAATGCGCTCTTTAAGCGAAACAATCTCATCATCGCCCTCATAAATAGCTTTTACGACAATCCCGTTTAACGTATGACAATTGATTTCCGTTATAATCATATCCTGCGCAACATCGACGAGCCTTCTTGTGAGATAACCGGAATCGGCGGTTTTCAAAGCGGTATCGGCAAGGCCTTTTCTGGCTCCGTGAGTCGATGTGAAATATTCAAGAACTGTCAATCCTTCCCGGAAATTAGACAAAATCGGCGTCTCAATAATTTCTCCCGACGGTTTTGCCATCAATCCCCTCATACCTGCCAGCTGTCGGATCTGCTGTCTACTTCCTCTCGCACCGGAATCAACCATCATAAATACCGGATTTATCGCACCCATTTTCAAAGATGCCTGAAGCCCTTTATACATCGCTTCAGATATCGTATCAGTGGCATGTGTCCAGATATCAATAATCTTATTATAACGTTCACCGTCGGTAATGCTACCTGTATGATATTGTTTTTCAACCTCGTCTATCTCCTTGCGAGCGATTTCGAGCATAGCTTTTTTCTCTTCAGGTATCATCATATCGTCAATTGAAATTGAAATTCCCGCTTTTGTTGCAGAATTAAATCCGAGTTGTTTTAATTTATCGAGAATTTGAACTGTCCTTTTATGCCCTACAGTCTTATAACATTTCATGATCAGTTCGCCTAATTTCTTTTTATTTAGTTCATAATTCACGTAACCGATTTCAGGCGGAATAATCTCATTGAATATAATACGCCCGGCAGTGGTTGATATAATCTGGCCGTCTTTGCGCACTTTTATTTTCTCATGGATTTTTATTATTTTCTCATCAAGAGCAAGAAGAACTTCATCTGAAGATATAAAAGTCTTTATGTTGGTCTCAGGAGAAGGGATTTCTTTAGTCAGATAATAACATCCAAGAGTAATATCCTGCGAAGGCGTAGTAATCGGCTTACCTGAAGAGGGTGAAAATATATTGTTTGGAGCAAGCATAAGCATTTTCGCCTCAAGCTGAGCTTCAGTGGACAAGGGGATATGAACAGCCATCTGGTCACCGTCGAAATCCGCATTAAAAGCCGCGCATACAAGCGGATGTATCCTGATAGCTTTACCTTCGATCAACATAGGCTCAAAAGCCTGTATCCCCAACCTATGAAGGGTGGGGGCACGGTTAAGGAGAACCGGATGCCCTTTTGTTACTTCTTCAAGAATATCCCATACTTCAGGAGCACCGCGTTCAATCATTTTTTTCGCGCTTCGTATGGTATGTATATTGCCTCTTTCTTTTAACTTTCTTATTATAAACGGTTCAAACAACTCTAAAGCCATCTCTTTGGGTAATCCGCACTGATTTAATTTCAGCTCAGGCCCCACAACGATAACCGACCTTCCCGAATAATCCACGCGTTTGCCAAGCAGATTTTGCCTGAACCGGCCTTGTTTGCCTTTGAGCATATCGCTAAGCGATTTAAGCGGCCTGTTTCCCGATCCTACAACCGGCCGTCCATGCCGCCCGTTATCAAAAAGGGCATCAACCGCCTCCTGAAGCATTCTCTTTTCGTTGCGTATAATCACTTCAGGCGTTTTCAGTTCAAGAATACTTTTGAGCCTGTTATTTCTATTAATGACTCTCCGGTATAAATCATTAAGGTCGGATGTGGCAAACCTCCCACCTTCCAAAGGCACAAGAGGTCGCAAATCGGGGGGGATTACGGGAATTGCGCTCATAATCATCCATGCAGGATCATTTTTTGATTTTCTGAACCCTTCGACTATCTTGAGTCGTTTGCTGATTTTTTTCAATGTCTGTTTGGATTTTGTCTTTAGCATTTTACTTCGAAGTTCTTCGGCAAGCAGTTCAAGATCTTCATGCTTCAACAATTCTTTTACAGCTTCAGCGCCTATCATGCATTTGAAACTGTTGTCGCCGTACTTTGATTTTGCTTCTCTGTATTCCATCTCGCTTAAAAGCTGTTTTTTCTCCATGGGAGTATTGCCCGGATCAATCACTACATAATCTTCGTAATACAATACCCTCTCAAGAGCGCGGGTTGACATTTCAAGAATATTACCGATTCTACTCGGAGTGGTTTTGAAAAACCAGATATGCGATACCGGCACAGCTACTTCAATATGCCCCATGCGCTCACGCCTTACTTTAGACTGCGTAACTTCAACTCCGCATCGGTCGCATATCGCTCCCTTATGTTTGATTCTTTTATATTTTCCGCAACTGCATTCCCAATCCTTAGTGGGCCCGAAAATTCGTTCACAAAACAATCCGCCTTTTTCCGGCTTGAAAGTCCTGTAATTTATAGTTTCGGGATTTTTTACTTCGCCCCGCGACCACGCATGAATAACTTCAGGAGAAGCTATTTTTATAGTTACCCTGTCGAAGGAACCTCTTAGATTATAATCAGTATAAGAATCAATAATTCTCTCAACCAAATGAACGTCTCCTTTTGATTAATTTTCTATGAATTACTCTTCATCCTTTTCTACACGAACATCAAGGCATAAACTCTGCATCTCTTTGATCAACACATTAAAGGACTCGGGAGTACCTGCCTCAAGCGAATTATCGCCTTTGACAATAGATTCATAAATTCTTGTTCTGCCCTGAACGTCATCACTTTTTACGGTAAGAAGTTCCTGAAGGGCATACGCCGCACCGTAAGCTTCCATGGCCCATACCTCCATTTCTCCGAACCTCTGCCCACCGAACTGGGCTTTACCGCCAAGAGGCTGTTGCGTAACTAAAGAATAAGGCCCTATAGCGCGAGCATGTATTTTATCCGCAACAAGGTGATTTAATTTGAGCATATAAATGTATCCGACTACAACTTCCTGATCAAACGCATCACCAGTGCGTCCGTCATATAGCCTGACTTTGCCTGACTCCGGCAAACCGGCTTTTGCGAGATATTGTTTAATCTGGTCTTCGGTCAAACCTTTAAATACGGGCGTAACCATATGCAATCCCAGTATTTTAGCGGCCCAGCCCAAATGTGTTTCCAAAAGCTGACCGACATTCATACGCGAAGGCACACCTAAAGGGTTTAGAACCATCTCAACCGGCGTACCGTCCGGCATATAAGGCATATCCTCTTCCGGAAGAATTTTTGCAATAACACCTTTATTACCGTGCCTGCCTGCCATTTTATCGCCGACCATAAGTTTTCTTTTGCTTGCGATATAGACTTTTACCTGTTTTATGACGCCCGGATCGAGTTCATCGCCTTTTCTAAAATTCTCAACATCCCTGTTTTCCTTAACTTCATTTTCCTCAAGCATTTTTCTGTACCAAAACAAAACTTTGCTCAAATCTTCATCAAAAACAGGGTCTTCGACCTGAATATACTCATAATTCGTTTCTTTCAACAATTCAAGCATTTCTTCGGTAATATTGACATCCGCAGGAATTAGGATTTCCTGATTCCTCAGATTAATAATATTCCCTTTCATTTTTTTGTTAAGAAGAACTTCCCTGATTTTGTTATCCTTTTGGATTTCAAGATCTCTAAATATTTTTCTGTAATAATCGGATAACTCTTTTAATACGCGTTTTTCCTCGGCCTTTTCCTGCTCGGTTCTCGGTTTTTCTTTTCTGGCAAATACTTTCACGTCAATCACTATACCTTCAGTCCCTGAAGGAACGGTTAAAGACGCGTCTCTGACGTCGGCGGCTTTTTCGCCGAATATCGCGCGAAGCAGTCGCTCCTCCGGCGACAATTCAGTTTCGCTTTTCGGGGTAATTTTACCGACAAGAATATCGCCCGGTTTAACTTCCGCTCCGATTCTTATAATACCATCCTCATCAAGATTTTTCAGCGCCTCTTCACCCACATTGGGTATGTCACGGGTAATTTCTTCTTTTCCAAGTTTGGTGTCTCTTGCACCTATCTCAAATTCCTCTATATGAACAGAAGTGTAAATATCTTCCTTAACCAGTTTTTCGCTTATAAGGATGGCATCCTCAAAGTTGTATCCGCACCAGGGCATGAAAGCTACAAGCACGTTTCTACCCAAAGCGAGTTCTCCGTTCTTGGTGCTTGGCCCATCGGCAATAACCTGCCCTTTTTTAATCTTCTGCCCTTTTTTGACGAGAGGCCTCTGGTTAAAAGAAGTTCCGGCATTCGACCTTTGAAATTTTGTTACGTTATATACATATCCGTTAATGATTATTTTTGTCGCATCAACATACTCGACAATACCATCTTCTTCCGCCACAATCATCACGCCGGAATCTTTAGCCGCCCTATGCTCAAGGCCGGTAGCGACAAGAGGCGCCTCAGTAGTCAACAGCGGTACCGCCTGACGCTGCATGTTCGAACCCATCAGTGCGCGGTTGGCATCGTCGTGCTCCAAAAATGGTATTAAACCTGCGGCAACGCTTACAAGCTGTTTCGGAGATACGTCGATAAACGCTAGTTTTGCCGAATCTATTCGCAGGAAATCGTTCCTGTAACGGGCAATGACTTCCATTGGAACAATTTTGTTATCTTTGTCAAGTTCAAGATCGGATTGCCCGATGAGATAGTTCTCTTCTTCGTCAGCTGACATATATTTTATTTCATCAGTAACTCTGGCTGATTCCACTACCCTGTACGGCGTTTCAATAAACCCGAATTCGTTTATCCTCGCATACGTACCGAGCGAAGATATCAAACCGATATTAGGCCCTTCAGGGGTTTCTATAGGACAAATCCTGCCGTAATGGCTCGGATGAACGTCGCGAACCTCAAACCCTGCACGCTCTCTACTCAATCCGCCGGGTCCCAATGCGCTCAACCTTCGCTTATGAGTTAATTCGGCAAGGGGATTAGTCTGATCCATAAACTGGGAAAGCTGGCTCCTGCCGAAAAAATCTTTTATTATACTCGATAACCCTTTCGGATTAACAAGTTTATGCGGAGTCATCACATCCGAACTCATATCATATAGATTCATTCTTTCCTTGATCAGACGCTCCATCCGCGCAAGACCTATACGGCACTGATTCTGGAGAAGTTCGCCAACCGACCTGACACGCCGGTTGCCAAGATGATCGATATCATCTATCAATCCTTCTCCCTCGCTTAAGTTAAGAAGATATTTCACAGCCTCTACGATATCTCTTTTATCAAGAACCGTTTTCTTTAATTCCTCTTCATTGATTTCAATTGCGAGTTTTTTATTTAACTTGAACCGGCCTACCCTGCTGAGATCATACCGTTTCTGATCAAAGAACAACCGATGCAGTAACGCTTTAGCATTGGCTACCGTAGCAGGATCACCCGGCCTTAGCTTGCGGTAAATATCTTTTAAAGCATCTTCCTGATTTTTAGTCGGATCTTTTTTAAGCATCCTTATTATAGGCGATTCTTCATCCACATTCTTTACAATTTTAATATGCCTGATTCCGAGTTCTTTAACTTTTTGGAGAACGGATTTGGAGATTTTCTGGAGTTGAGGCAAAATTACGACGTCTTCTTTCTCATCCTTCACGTCTGCCGCAAGCACTTGCCCGACAACATCGCTCATAGGCATTTGCGCAAGATCAACATCCTCGACAACATGAAACAGCTCCAATATTTCAATGTTTTCCGAATACCCCAAAGCTCTCAAGAATTCCGTAACAAGTATTTTTCGCCTCCGTCTGCGGCGGTCCATGTAAATATAGATATACCCATTAATATCGAACTGAACTTCAAGCCATGACCCCCTATAAGGGATGATTCTGAAAGAATAAAGCGCAGTTCCCCGCGGATGTATGGTCTGTTCGAAGCAAATTCCAGGAGACCTGTGCAACTGGCTGACAATTACGCGTTCTGCGCCGTTGATTATGAAAGTGCCTTTGGAAGTCATCAACGGGATACTCCCGAAATAGACATCTTCTTCTTTAACGTTGTCATGTTCGGTCAGGCGCAACCGCACTTTCAGCGGAGCGGCAAAAGTCAATCCCCGTTTTCGCGATTCCTCAACATCATATTTAGGAACACCAAGAGTATAACTCACAAAATCCAGACTGCAACTTTCATCATAACTCTTTATCGGAAATATTTCCTTAAAAACAGCATGCAATCCCTGATCTTTGCGTTTTTCAGGCAATAAATCAAGTTGCAGAAAATCCTTGTATGATTTAGTCTGAACCTCAACTAAATCAGGTATATCAATTGATGTTTCGCTCTCCTCCACCCCGACACGTTCAATATATAATATATCTTTTTCAAAACTCATAGACCACCCCACGGTTTAATCGGTAGGTATTTTAGGCAATATTCCTTTCCGCAAACCGTAATTAGCTTTTTAGTTCAACAACGGCGCCTGCTTCTTCAAGTTTTTTCTTGATAGTTTCAGCTTCTTCTTTAGGAAGATTTTCTTTAACAGGTTTGGGCGGGTTATCAACCAGATCTTTTGCTTCTTTCAATCCGAGATTGGTTATTTCTCTTACCACTTTGATTACCTGAATCTTTTTTTCGCCTGAACTTACCAGCATTACCGTAAATTCGGTAGGTTCTTCGGCAACAGCCGCAGGAGCGGCTCCGGCGGCTCCGGCAACAGCGGCTACAGCCACAGGCGCGGCGGCAGTTACGCCGAATTCTTCTTCCATCATCTTAACCCACTGGGATATTTCCACCATTGTCAACCCTTTTACCATTTCAACACCCAGTTTAACTTTGTCCTCAATCGATAACCCTTTTATCGAATCCAATAATTTTTGTACTTCCGGCATGTCTGATTCCTCCTATTTATTTTAAAGTTACTTTTTATCTGATTAAATTTGTCCTATTCAGATTTTTTTTCTGCAATCGAGTTTAAAACACAAAGCAAATTCCTTAAAGGAGCCGAGAGAACATTGACAAATCCGTTTAACGGCGCTTTGAAGGTACTCATTAATTTTGAAAGAAGAACTTCTCTTGACGGCAATTTGGAAAGTTCAACAACCTGTTCCTGATTAAACCACCTGCCCTCTACAAACCCTCCTTTTAATTTTAATAGTCCGTTTTTCTCTTTTTCTATGTTTAAGAGCATTTTCGCCACTGCTACCGCATCGCTTTTATTAAACACGATTGCCGTCGACCCTTTCAGGCTTTCTTCAAACTGATGGGTTAATTCATAACCCGATTCTTTCGCGGCAAGCTTGAATACCCGGTTTTTCACAACCATATATTTTGACGACTCTTTTCTACAGTTTTTATGCACTGCGGAGATATCCTCCGCAGACAACCCGGCATAACTTGTTACGAAAAACCCCGTAGACTCTTTCAGGTTGCCGGTTAACTCATCAACAAGATATTTCTTTTCTGGTCTCACAACGACTTATCCTCCCTATATTAATTAGGCTGTTCAGCAAAAGATTTTAAGTCTATCTGCATGCCGGGGTTCATTGTGCTGGTTAATGAACAATTCTGGACATAGACCCCTTTAGCCGTTGAAGGTTTCGCTCTCAATATAGCGTCATACAAAGCTCTCGCGTTATCGACAATCTTTTCTTCAGCGAAAGAAACCTTGCCGATAGGCGCATGAACATTGGCGGCTTTATCCACTTTAAACTCTATTTTTCCGGCTTTGAGTTCTTTTACAACCGACGCAACATCGTTAGTTACAGTACCCGTTTTCGGAGTCGGCATTAATCCGCGCGGCCCCAGCACTTTACCAAGCCGTCCAAGATCTCTCATGGCATCGGGAGTAGCTACGGTTGCGTCAAAATCAAGCCAACCGTTCTTTATTTTTTCCATAAGATCGTCGTAACCGACAAAATCCGCACCAGCTTCTTTAGCTTTTTCAGCAAGATCTCCTTTGGCAATCACCAGAACTCTTACCTTTTTCCCGATTCCATGAGGCAAAACCACAGTGCTTCTTACAGCCTGATCGGAATGGCGCGGGTCGACACCAAGCCGGAACGCCATTTCTACAGTCTCATCGAATTTCGCCTTCGGGAACTTTTTCAGTATACTTACAGCTTCTTTTATATGGTAAACTTTATTTTTATCGACCATTTTAGAGGCCTGCTCATATCTTTTGCTATGTTTTGCCATATTACACCACCTCTATTCCCATGCTTTTTGCCGTTCCTTCGACAATCCGCATGGCGGCTTCTTCCGAACCGGCATTCAAATCCTGCATTTTCTGTTTTGCAATTTCTTTGACCTGATCTCTGGTTACTTTACCGACCTTGTTTTTGTTCGGCACCCCGGAACCGGAAGCGATCCCAGCCGCTTTTTTAAGTAAAATCGCCGCAGGCGGTGATTTCATGATAAAAGTAAACGACCTGTCCTGATAAACAGTAATCACCACCGGCAGAACAAGACCCGCCCTGTCCTGAGAAATGGCGTTAAACTGTTTGACAAACTCCATAATATTGACTCCATGTTGACCTAACGCAGGCCCAACAGGAGGTGCAGGAGTCGCCTGACCGGCGGGTAATTGCAATTTAATACTCCCTACGACTTTTTTTGCCACTTTGTCTCCCTCCTAATGAGATATTACTATTATTTCAGGTACGTTCTACCTGAGAATATTCCAGTTCCAAAGGCGTGGTTCTTCCGAAAATGGTTATCATTACTTTTAATTTGCCTTTATCAGGGTCTATTTCCTGAACAACCCCTGAAAAATTTATGAACGGCCCTTCTTTTATCTTAACGTTTTCGCCTTTTTCAAAAAGTATTTTCGGTTTAACCGACTTTTGCCTGTCCGCTATCTGACGCTGTATATTGGCAACCTCGTCTTCCATTAACGGAACCGGTTTGCCTCCGCCAACAAACCCTATGATCCCATTAGTATTTTTTATGAAATACCAGGTCTCTTCATCCATATCCATATTTATAAGAATATAACCCGGAAAAAATTTGCGCGAAGTAATAGTTTTTTTACCCGATTTAACTTCAGAAACGTTTTCTGTGGGTATGAGCACTTCTTTTATTTTGGATCCCATTTCTTCCAGTTTGATTTTTCCTTCCAACGTTTCTTTTACTTTGGCTTCCTGCCCTGATAATGTATGAACTACATACCATTCGAATGACATAATTTAAATCCCGCTATATTAAAATATTATCTTTACTATGGTTTGAAATACGAAATCGATTACACCGACAATTACCGACAGAATCAGTAACCCCAGCATTACCACAATCGTAGATTCGCGCAATTCCCTGAATTTCTCCCACCGGGTAATACCAGTACCCTGCTTTATCGGCCACGAAACTTTTGATAATTCCATAAAAACTTCGTTAGTAAATATATATACCGACTCGCTCCTCGTCAGCCCGAAAACTATCAACGCGGATATCAACATTGCTACTAAATTGGATAACTCGACTACACCCAACACCCTTGTATTCGGAATCCAACCTCCGAACAAATCAAAAACGCTATACATCAAAGAACTTAAAGGAAACCAAGCGATTACTCCTACGCAAATAAAGGTGATATAAATATTCTTTTTGTTTGCTTTAGATTGTTTTGTGGGATTAGTGATAGCCACGTTAAATTTCCCCTCTTTATGATTAATTTTTTTATTCGCTATACAGGCCAGGAGGGACTCGAACCCCCAACACCCGGTTTTGGAGACCGGTGCTCTAACCATTAGAGCTACTGGCCTATAAATTATTTTGTCTCCCGATGCAAAGTATGCTTTTTATCAAACCTGCAATATTTACTGAACTCCAGTTTCCCCTGAGTCTTCTTTTTATTTTTAGTAGTGGTATAGTTTCTTCTTTTACATTCAGTACACGCTAACGTTACTATCTCTCTCATAACATCTCCAAAATATTGTGTTATTGTAACCTTATATATATTTATTCAACTATTTCGGTTACTCTGCCGGCGCCTATGGTTCTGCCGCCTTCGCGAATAGCGAACCGTAAACCTTTCTCCATCGCTATCGGCATGATCAATTCCACATTCACGCTTATATTATCTCCTGG
>Ga0067045_1031310_pt1 | contig 12604 bp, 13 predicted proteins | sample TerdegcTABiofilm_FD_59184 | JGI IMG/M metagenome (GOLD analysis project Ga0067045, IMG submission 59184) | Combined Assembly of (Gp0054472, Gp0054536) Wastewater bioreactor microbial communities from Singapore -Terephthalate degrading...
GGATCAGATCGGCGGCTTCGCGGGACACCTCGCTTCCGCGTTTGCCCATGGCAATGCCGATGTCGGCATATTTGAGGGCGGGCGCGTCATTCACGCCGTCGCCCGTCATGGCGACAATTTCACCGTTGTCCCGAAACGCTTTGACAATGCGCATTTTGTGTTCCGGGACCACGCGAGAGAAGATGGATACGCCCTTAATCGCCTCACGCAACTCTTCGTCGGTCATTTTGTTGAGCATATCGCCGGTGATGATATTGCCGCTGTTCTCCATTCCGATCTTTTTCGCAATGGCCGAGGCTGTGATGCCGTTATCGCCAGTAATCATCACAACGCGGATTCCCGCCTTGTTGCAGACGGCAATGTCATTCTTAACGCTTGCCCTGGGAGGATCGGCTAGGCCCACTACCCCCAGCAGCTTTAGCGAGCAGTCGGTGATCGCGGCCGGAATCTCCGCCTCGCTTCCCGGCTTGGCTGTGGCGACGGCAATCACGCGCAATCCTTCGCTGGAAAGCTCGTTAATTTTCCGCTCGGCTGTCTCACGCTCGGCGTCAGTCAGCTCGCAGATGGTAAGAATGCGCTCAGGGCTGCCTTTTGCGGCAATGACGATCTCTCCGTTTCGCCGCCAGACATGGCCCATCATTTTCAATTCGTTTGTAAAGGGGTATTCGGAGAGCAATTCGCCGCTGAACAGTATCTCTTTGGAGATACCGTGTTCCTCGCAGTAGGACAGCATAGCCTTTTCCATCGGGTCGTAGGCTTCGGTTTCACACCCAAGCCCCATCGTTTCAATAAGCGTATGTTCGTCACCGTCTGCCGTCCAGATATCCTGCACGCTCATCTGGTTCATGGTGATGGTGCCAGTCTTATCGACGCACAGTACCGAAACCGCTCCAAGGGTTTCCACGCTAGGCAGTCTCCGAACCAGTGAGTGTTTTTTCGCCAGCCGCCACGCGCCCATTGAGAGAAATACCGTGAGAATGACGGGAAATTCCTCCGGGATCATTGCCATCGCAAGCGTCACGCCAGAGAGGACGCTCTCAATAAGCCGGTCGGTAAAGCGGTGATCCGGGATGTTGAACCAGGTAAAAACTCCGACAAGCAGGAAGAGTATGCCCGCGATGACGGCACAGGTCTTAACAAGCTTACCGGTTTGTTTTTGTAGAGGAGTCGGATCTTCGGGCGCGGCGGCTACATTCACACCGATTTTGCCGTACTCGGTTGACGCACCTATTTTATCCACCATCACCGTCGCCGTACCCTGCGTAACCAGTGTACCGGCATAACAATAGTCCCTGCGCCAATAATCCGCGCTTTGCTCGGCGTTTTCAGAGGTCACCTTCCATACCCCTTCGGCTTCGCCCGTGAGGGAGGATTCGTCCACGCAGAGGTCGGCGCATTGAACCACCACACCATCCGCGGGGATCTTTACCCCCTCGAAAATCAGCATCAAGTCGCCCGGTACCAGGTCGGTGCTGGCGATTAACGATTCCTTGCCGTCGCGGAGAACCGTTACATGGGGAGCGGATAAGTCCTTTAGTGCATTCAGGGTCTTATCGGTCTTCCATTCCTGAATGACGTCGATGCTGATAATGCCCACGACAAAGATCAGCATGATCGCCCCGTCGCGGGGTTCGCCCAGCAGAAAATAAATAACGGCGGCGACGATGAGCAAAAGGAACATGGGCTCGCCGAGAATATGGAGCACTTTTTTGAAAAAGCTCTCCTTTTTCTGCGGTATCAATTCGTTTTTGCCGTACTGCTGCTGCCTCCGTTTAGCTTCGGCGGTCGTAAGACCTGCCATGTTCATGGTGCCTGTCATAAAAGAATCCTCCGTTTCCTGCCGCAGATGGTCTGCGACAGTGTCAGAATTTCTCTTATGGCACTCCATAATGAGTGTTCACCGTTCCGTTAAGGTATAAAAAAACACACCCATGGAACATACTACTGTCCCACAGATGTGCGATTTCCGCAATCTGTTGCCGCTCGTTGGACGGCCCAGCCCCACACCCCGAAGGGTATCGCCTGCTCAGTTTGTACTGGTGATCTCGCATTCCTTTTGCAGAATGTAATGCAGTGCAAAGAGATTACTTTATAGTATATGTGGTAGATTAAATATTGTCAATTGATTTTTGTGATAAAAAACATACAATTCCTTTGTGAAGTTACGCTATCCAGTTCGATAAATCGAATTTCAGCTTCTAATTTGCTCATTTTAACATTTTTACCTTTTAACCAGGAAGAACTTCCTGCATACCCATGCGGTATATACTCCAGCAGGAATTGCTATTACCAAAGATTTAATTATGTTGCCTATGATGTCAGGCAACATCCAACCACCGAAAATCATTAAAGCAAGAATTCCCAGGTCCATTACAGATATCTTTTGTGTATCAGACTTCATAAGGAGTTTCCTGTTCTTTATGATGAGCATGATTCCGCCAATGAAAGCCATGCAAATCCAAAGTATATATGGCGGGGATACATTAGAAACAGGAGGGCAAAAATAGCCAATAATTGCCCCAAAGCTAACTATATAACTCAGTAAAACTATTTTGGGAATGTGTGGCTTGGCATCCTGACCGGAAAGTTTCTCAACTGGTTCAGCTATGCCTATTAATTCATCCAAAGATACATGATAAATTTCCGCAAGATGCATTAAATTTTCAGTATCTGGCTTTGAAACCCAATTTCCCATTTTGATACAGACTGACGACTAACACCTACTAATTCAGCTACTTTTTCCTGTGACAAATTATTCTCAGCTCTTAGTTTTTGAAGTTTTTCATTCAACATCAAAATCATCACCTCCATGTTTAGCTTACAATACCTTTTAGTTGCAAGCCACCACCTATTCGTCAACTATAGGTTGCAACATACAAATGTAGACGAAGATTATATTTGTATTCCAATTATCACGACAAAGGTTCGTTTAACGAGGCTTCACGTTATTGTAGCATGCAACGGCTATGTGTTCTTTACATCCCTACTTCGAACCAACTTAAGCGGGAGATTCTAAGGATTTTATAATGCTCCCATAAGGTGAGACACAAAAGTCAAGAAAATAAGTTATAATGGAAGCATGAACAAACGAAACAATTATAGCGCAGAATTTAAAAGCAAGGTGGTACTGGAGGTCCTCCAGGAAGAGGCCACCCTCAATGAGATCGCTTCACGCTATGATCTAAACCCGGTTATGTTGAGCCGCTGGAAGTCAGAGTTTCTGGAACGAGCAGCCGATGTGTTTAAAAAGGGGCCAACGGATGCCGAAAAGGAACTGTCGTTGGAAAAAGAACGGGTAGCAGCTCTAGAGCGCAAAGTCGGTCAGTTGACATATGAGGTTGACTGGCTCAAAAAAAAATCTGACGAAATTCTCGGGCCTGGATGGAAGAAAAAACTGCGTTGATTTCAGCGATACCAGAATGACGGTCAGTAGGCAGGCTGAGCTTCTCGATGTTAATCGCAGCAGCCTTTACCGTAAGCCGGCACTGAAGCTGATTAGCGACGTAGAGCTTATCATAAGGAGGCGCATTGATGAAATACACACGGATGAGCCTACTTGGGGTTACAGGACAATAACACGCATACTCCGCCGTGATGATGGCGTCATAATTAACAAGAAGCGCACAAGACGAATCATGAAGGATATGGGTGTCTATGCCCTGTATCCAAAGCCAAACCTGAGTAAGCGTTATCATTCTCGATATATAAAGCCTTACCTGCTGGGGAACCTGGCAATCAGCCATGTTAACCAGGTTTGGGGTGTTGACATAACCTATATCCGCATGAAGAAAGGGTTCATGTACCTGTTCGTTATCATAGACTGGTACAGCCGCTGCATCGTGGATTACGAGCTTTCAAGCACATTGGATAAATCCTTCGTCCTATGCTGTCTCAAAAGGGCATTGGCAAAATACAAACCGGAAATCATCAACAGCGACCAAGGAGGGCATTTTACCAACCCGGATTATGTCAAAACTGTCGAGGATGCCGGCGTCAGGGTTTCCATGGATGGCAAGGGCCAGTGCTTGGACAATGCAAGAACCGAACGCTTTTTCAGGACGCTAAAGTATGACCGCATTTACATAAATGAGTATGAGACTCCCAGACAGATCAGGGCGATGCTCAAGGACTACATCCACACATATAACACTTACAGGCCTCATTCCTCAATTAACGGAGAATGCCCGGCAAATTTGTATTCAGGTGTCAAGGAGCAAGTCATTGCTTCATAAAATACAGGCACAGAAAGGGGTTAACTTAAAATCTTGATTTCTGTGTCTTGACAATGGGGGGCATTATATTTAACTGAATTTCTCTTTTTATTGACATACGAATTAACTTTGGCATATAATATAAAGAATATAAAGTTGTGTAATAAATGTTTGTAATAGAGCAGGCGATATACTTCTATGAAGTATGTGGGGCTGGGCTGGCTAAAGAGCTGGCAGCAGGTTAAAATACCTGTGGGACTATAATTTAAGAAATTATAGTCCCACAGGTATTTTAGTAATTTGGAGTAGATGTATATGAGTTTATTTAGCACTGGTATGATGCGAAAAAATAGAATATTTTTCATAATGTTGGTACTGGTATTTTCTATTTTATCTCTATCATCAATATATATGCCCCATAGCTTACATGAGGCGCACGATGATCACGATTACGAGACTATCATCAGGAGTATCATAAATAGCAAGCCAGTATCAAATTTACGGAAATTACTCAAAAAGTTAAGGACTTTTATTACCAAGATATTCAGACTACCAAAAATACTATCCTGTATTCCTGCACTGGTGAATATTCGTATAGCTTTGTTTGATATACTCTTTTCTATGGTGAAAATTCTTCACTTAAATTCAATCTTATGTTTCTATTTCCACGCGGGTAAATTTAAGGATAATTCAAGCACACTGATTTGCTGCAATTAATGGATGCTTAAGAATTAGATTCCATTATTGCGACAACTCCGTTTTCTTTGCATGCCTGTTTCAGACGAAAATTCTATTCGTAGAACGGCATGTACCGAAAACGGAATATTGGTGTGCTTTTTTGCTGTGCAAAAAAGATTTTTAAATGTAAATCGCATGTCTTTATATTACTGTTGTTTAGAATAAACAGAAAAGAAATGGAATTTAGTGGCAAGATTCAATAGCCTTATGGGAAGTATAGCTACCGGAGGTTTATCGGTGGGAGCCGTCATGTGGGTTGCATTATTCGTGACCGGAGGCTGCTTATTCGGTAATATAGCCGCTGTTAAGGAGATTTCAATCTTGTAATATTCACAATCATATAGATTTCTTTGTTGCCCGGAGTCGTTTCGTTCTAACGGTAAAAGGATAAAAACGTCTGATGAAGGGACTTAAAGCTTATACTGAAAGGAGTAGTGATGTGATGCTGGATAAGATACTAAGCGGTAAAAATGTTATACACAGGGCATTGGACGCAACGTGGGAAAGAAACGAGGCAATAGCGCAGAATATTGCCAATGTAGACACACCGGGCTACAAAAGGAAAACGGTATCCTTCGAGGAAGAACTCAGAGAAGCAATGGAAAGCAAGGATTTTAAGAAAAACGACGCCGATAAAATTGAGATCACGGTTTCAGAAGATAACAGGAATCTAAGCATGAAGCTGGATGGGAACAATGTGGATATTGACACCGAAATGGCAGACCTGGCGAAAAACACAATCCGGTACAATGCGCTTGCACAGATGGCAGGATACAGTAAATTAATGATGGTTATCAAAGAAGGAAAATAACGGTATAGGAGGATTTTATTATGGGCTTATTTTCAAGATCAAGGAGCAAGGGGCATTATCCAAACTACAATCATGGCGGCGGATACTATAAAAGGCCGTATGGCTCGGGAGGGATACTCGGAAAGATATTTGACGCACTTACCGGTTCCAGAAGACATTCGAGGTCATACCCGAATCAGTATGACGAGCATCATTCGGATCATCATGACGGGTATCATTCAGGCCATCATGACGAACCCCAACAAAATAATAACAATGGATATTACCGCCGCCATAAAAGCTCATGGTCTTAAGTCTGTTTAGAAGGGACAGGATATTCAGACCATCGGAAAAGGTAAATGGCTATGAGATATTAAAGGTACTCGGAGAGGGCAGGTACGGCATCTGCTACCATATCTCCTGCGGGAAAAAACAATTTATACTAAAGCAATTGAAGCAGAGGATGCTTAAAAAATCAAAGGGAAAAGTTCATTTTGAGGAGGAAATACTTAAGAAACTTAAACATGAGGCTATTCCCCAATTCATTCAAAAGGTCGAACTCCCCGACTTCTGCGGATATGTGCTTGAATTCAAGGAAGGCAGAACCTTCGAGGATATTATCCGCCTTGACAGGCATGTATTTGCCAGAAGCGAGATTTACAGTGTGGGGAGACAATTGATAGAGATTGTGAAGTACCTGCATTCCAAGGGCGTAGTCCACAGGGATATCCGGATACCTAATACACTGTATCATGGTCAAAAGGTTAATCTTGTGGACTTCGGCCTTGCCCGTTGGATTAATGGAAGGAAATACAAAGCTGACATGGATTTTGCTTTTTTAGGGGATTTCCTCCTGCACCTGTATTATACTTCTTTCGAATTCAATGGCGGGAAAAAACATCCATGGTATGAAGAACTGGAATTGCAGGAAAAGGAGCTGTTATTTTTGAAAAGGCTGATGGGTGTCAATCGGAGATACCAAAGCATTATTGATGTTGAAAACGACTTTTTTGATGCGTTTGAAGATTGCAGATGAGAGGTTGGTGGAAATTTGGATTTAGAAGAAATCCTATATTATCTGAAACGAAAGCGATTAGGTAAAAGAGTCTTAAAGGTAATACTGCTGGGATTCCTATTTCTTGTCCTTCTGTTGATATGTTTGCTTGTAGTCGCAGTAATACTGGCATTAAGGTATCACACACAGATATATGACGGGTTTATGAGGATAATTAATTTCGTCTTCGGAGACTCACCGGATAATATATTAAGAGGCTTATTCAAACAGATTGTAGATAACTTTATTGGGAAACTATTCAATGAATAAAATTAAAAACTTAAAAATGGGCGTTAATAGCAAACTTACTGAAAGGTAAGGACGCAAAGCCAAAGGGTCTAAGGTGCCTTTGCACTATGACAGCCTGGTTGCCGCACAATACCAAGTGTATAACCTGCCCGTATTTTCGCGGCAGGTTTTTTATTTTTACACAATAAGGAATATAACAGATACTGCAATTTAGGAAGGAGGCATGTTGTGGGAAAGTGGATATTAAGAGTAGATAATAATCACCATAGATTTGAAGCAGCGCAAAAAGAATGGTTAAAACATCATGTGTTTATTAAAATAGTAAATTCCATGCCGGAGGCGTTGAAGCTGCTTTCAAAAAATAATTACCTTCTTGTTGTAATAATCGCTGATGGCATAGAGTATCTACCTTACCTGAAGCTGATGCGTGACCTGAAGCCGATGCCGATTTTAGTTTTGTCACCAACTTACAGTGCCTTCGAGAAGTTAGAGGCGATCCAGCTCGGCGCCGACGAATACTTACCCTACCCTCCCACTCTTGAAGAGGGCATAGCAAGTGGGACGGCGCTGATTCGGCGATACACTGTCCTAAACCATCAAGTCGAGCAGCCTCTAACCATCATAACATATCATGAGGTATTCATTTGTGTCGAATATAGAAGGCTGTTCCTAAAGAGCGAAGAAATCAGACTGACTCGAAGGGAATTTGACCTGCTCTATCTCCTGTTTTCCAACGTCGGCCGGGTATATACCCATGAGCAGATTTACAGGCATGTTTGGGCTGATGAAATGGATGATACGTCTGAGAATTATGCGGTGTGGTGTTTGGTGGCAAGGATCAGAAAGAAGCTCCGCACTGTCCCTGATACATTGAACTACATTAAGACTGTCCGGGACGTAGGGTATTGTATCGACACGGTTATTAAATAAGTTTTATAAACGGCTTGCTTACGACAGCAGGCCGATTTTTTATGTCCAAACTTGCGTTATTTTATAGGTTCTTGACAAGTTAATTATAGGTTTCTGACAAGTTTCTACGATATAATCCCCATTACAACAATAAATGGGGATTTCTGGAAATGTTGATAATATCATTCCGATTCCCCATTAGGGGGATATTGAATGATACATATTTGTCTAATAGAATTATGGAAAAATCGAATAAGAAAACGAAAATGTCAAAGCGCCGTGGTTCTTAATGGAACCACGGCGCTTTTCATATCGACACGATTTCCCATTAACTCACCATTAGCTACGTCTTTCGTAACGAGCGCAGCCGACTTTAAGCGGTTGCGCTTTTTTAATGGCAAATTTAGGAGATATTTGTCCCTTCGGGGAGGCCGTTCCCCACCCTTTGTTTTGGTTTTTCACAAAAAAAATCAAAACGGAGGTGAAATATGAAAAAAGTCAATTTACGGGACTATTACCCGTTTTATCAATCTGATTTTTTTATTGAAGTAGCAGACGAGATCGCAGAACTGTTCAAACAGTTTGAACGAAAAGAACATGCGGACTTTGAGCGCAAGCGCGTTCACAGGGCGTATTACTCCCTGGATGCAGGCGACGGAATCGAAAGGGATGTTATCCTTTTAGTTTTATCGCCGCAGGAGATCTACGAGCGAAAACTCAGCTATCAGGAGTTGTATGCGGCCATCAACTGCCTGCCGGAGAAACAGGCGAAGCGTATTTATGCTCATTTTTTTCTCGATATGAGCAAAGCGCAAATTGCCCGGACTGAAGGCGTAGATTCAAGCTCCGTAAAGGAATCCATTGAGAGAGGACTAAAACGCATGGAAAAATTCCTGAAAAAATTATAAACATACCCTTTCAGCCCCCCTCGTTCGGCCTGAAAAATCTGCTGATTGTCAGAGGGACATGCCTACCCCGCCCTCGATTGCTCTTTGTCAACTGAATAGGTGATTTCCGGTACGTTCCCCGTATGTCCTGAAAGGGAAAGCCAGATTGCAGGTACGCCAAGACCACCTGACCGGCATTTGCCGGAGGCAGGCGAAGCATCCACGTCCGCTGTGCATCGGATGCAGCAAAGGGGCGAGCGATCCATACCCATGCAATAAATAAATGTTGGTTACATTTAAGGCGGCGACACATACGGAGGGATAATGATACTTTCGTCCAGCCACAGCCCCGCACGTCTGCGGGATCACGCAATGGGGGCGACTCGGTGAGAACCACGGAGAGGTGAAACTCCTATGAGGACGGTCAGCCGCCGTTCGCCGGAAAAAGCCATAAAAATAATAAAACCAAAACAGAAATGCAGGTTAGGGGTACGCCCATTTGTGCGAAAATATGCGTGTTCATTCAAGGGCGTATCCCTATTTATCTGCATTTATATTTTTTTAACAGAAAGGGGCTGATACTTTGCTTAAAAACAATGAAGCATATAGGCTGGTCTTTCGTGATTACCCGGATGTGGTCAATGTGGAACAGATGTGTGAAATGCTTGGCGGTATCAGCACTAAGACCGGATACCGTCTTTTGAAGCAAAATCAGATTACACATTTTAAGATAGGCAGAACTTATAAAATCCCGAAGCTCCATATATTTGAATACCTGGCGGTTGTACAGGAATCTAATACTTAAACATCGTTTCGTACATTGGTAAATTGTTCAGAAGCCTGTTAGACTGTTACCGTCAATGGTAGGTGAATATAGACTGTTGCCGATTTTAAGGAGGTAAAAAATTATGGTAGCAGGACATCTACGAGAAAAAAACGGCTATTTCCACATGATCCTTACCTATAAAGATATGAGTGGAAAGCGCCAAACAAAATCCATCGGTACGGAACTTCCCATCAAGGGTAATAAAAAACGTGCTGAAGCAATGCTTTTGAAAACCAGGAAAGAATTTAACCCGGATACTGCCATGAGTGACAAAAACGCTTTGTTTGCAGACTTCCTGAAACAATGGCTAAGAGATGCGATAAACAAGGTGGACGCTGAAACATACGCAATCTACTCATACGATGCAAAAAGCCGTATCATACCTTACTTTAAGAATACCACCATCACGGTATCAACAATTAAGTCGGGGGACATAGAAAGCTACTATCAGTATGAGAGAACGGAAAACGGCGTACCCAATAGTGCCCTTCTCCAATATCACGAAGTCATCAGGGACGCCCTGCAATATGCTGTGGAGCTTGAATTGTTACAAGATAATCCAGCAGACAAAGTGAACCCAACCTCCGGCGAGGTGCAAATATTATTTACCGACTTCCTGCTGGAATGGCTGGGAATGATGAAAAACAGCGTCGAAATGACCACCTATGCCTCTTACGCGGTTTGCATTAAGAGCCGGATTATTCCTTATTTTAAGGGATTCAAGCTCAAATTGAAAGATGTAACGCCGAAGCACATACAGGACTATTATCAGTATGAGATGAACGAAAAGGGGTTAAGCCCTAACACAGTTATCCACCGTCACGCAAACATCCGTAAAGCGTTACAGTACGCATTCAAGATTGGACTGATTAACTTCAACCCTGCCGACAGGATTGAGCGGCCCAAAAAAGGGAAATTCGTAGGAAGTATTTACGATGCAAGCGAATTGGAAACCTTATTCGCCACCGTGAAGAACCAACGAATTGAACTGGCCGTTATTTTAGGCGCATTTTACGGACTGCGCCGGAGCGAAGTTGTAGGGATAAAATGGAATGCGATTGACTTTGAAAGAAAGACTTTGACAATCAGGCACACCGTAACCGAGGTAAGTTTAGATGGGAAGATCACGACCATAGCAAAGGATCGCACAAAAACAAAATCAAGCTATCGCACCCTGCCGCTGGTTGCGCCCTTTGAAGAATTACTCCATAGGCTTAAAGCTGAACAGGCGCTAAACCAAAAAGTTTGCGGAACAGCGTACTGCAAAGAGTACCTTGATTACATCTATGTGAATGAGATTGGAGAGCGAATCAAACCCAATTACATCACACAGAATTTTGCAATCGTCATTAAAAACAACGGCTTGAAAAAAATTCGTTTCCACGATCTTCGTCATAGTTGCGCGAGCCTTTTGTACGCCAATGGAGTTAGCCTAAAAGAAATACAGGAATGGCTGGGACACAGTGATATTTCTACAACCTCGAATATTTACACTCATCTGGATTTTAGTTCAAAGGTTGCTTCGGCCAACGCAATAATCGGCGTATATCCATCCTGAGCAGGAGGGACATTTGGAGGGATATGTATATGAAAGGAGGTCGACCTCAAGATGAACATAGTTGCTGTAAAAAAAGAAAAGCCCTCAAATCCGCATGGTTAGCGATTTTAAGAGCTATTGCTTTTTGGTGCCGCTGGCCGGACTCGAACCGGCACGGTGTCGCCACCGGTGGATTTTGAGTCCACTACGTCTGCCAATTTCATCACAGCGGCACATATATTTTAATTTCCCGCCTCAAAAACCGCCTTTGGAAGTTGGAGGGATATTCAGGAGGGATATTAAAACCAATGAAAGATATTAAGTTATCAAGAACCCGGCAACCACGCAGGTTTACGACTTACCAGCCGACCGAGGATACCGTATGACGCAGTAGATTTTGAGTCCAGCGCGTCTGCCAGTTCCACCACTTCGGCAAATTGAGTACAAAATATATATTAGCATATTAAGGCCGAGGTTGCAATAGAAAAAAGTTCTATAGCAATAGACGCCGAAGCAGTGTAAAATATTATGTAAACCATAATACTGCGAGGTGAACCGCTATGGACCCTTTGACGCATGCTGTAATCGGAGCCGGGACCTATGCGCTTTCTGGAGGAAGTGTCAGCATTTCCAACCCCTTATTTGCAGGCTGCATTGCAGGAGCGCTCGTCCCGGATCTGGACATAGTGGCAAGGCTCTGGAACGATTATCACTACCTGAGGCATCACCGGGGAAGCAGCCATTCTCTAGCCGGGATGCTTCCGATGAGTGCAGCTACAGCCATGATATTATCAAAACTGCTCCCGGGAGGCAGTTTTTACGGAGTCCTTTTGTGGACGTATATAGGATGTTTGTCCCATGCCTTTTTTGATTTTTTTAACTCATACGGCGCGCAGCTGTTCTGGCCTGTCAGCAGGAAGAAATATTCCTTAAGCGTACTAAAGATATTCGATTTCTTTATAATTATATTTTTTGCCGCAATGCTGTTTTATAGAAACAGTTCATGGGCTTACAAGGGCATTATAATACTATTTTGCGTTTTTTATTTTGGTTTACTTGTATTGATGAGGATACAGGCAAAAAAAATGGTGTCCAGATTTTTTAAGGGCAGGGTTGATAAGGAAAGCGTGAAAATTTTGCCATCCTCCAAAGGCTTTTTTGACTGGGACTTTATAATAATATCAAACAGGCATACCGCAGTAGGCAAAGTGCATATTCTAAGGGGCAGAATAGAAATAGTTGAGCGGCTGAGAACGACTAGGCGGGATTACGGGGATAAACTGATGAACAATCGTGTAGGGAAATTCTTCAGGGAATTTACTCCGTTCTTTCATGTGGAGATAAAGAAACAGAGCAAGCAGGTTGAAGTCATATTTACGGACCTGAGATACAGGGCAAAAAAC
>Ga0067045_1004213_pt1 | contig 12602 bp, 8 predicted proteins | sample TerdegcTABiofilm_FD_59184 | JGI IMG/M metagenome (GOLD analysis project Ga0067045, IMG submission 59184) | Combined Assembly of (Gp0054472, Gp0054536) Wastewater bioreactor microbial communities from Singapore -Terephthalate degrading...
TACCAGCAGGATGTCCCCGTGGGCATCCACCGCATGCCCCACTGGCCGGTGGAAGTGTTCCAGACCCTCCTGCCGCCTGCCCCGGAAAGACCGGCGAAGTTCACGAACCGGCGCGTCGTGCGCCGGGAACTGTGCGAGCTGTCGCCCTTCATCTGGAACGGGCGGCTCTGCCACATGGACTGCGTGCGCCCCGGCTCCGGCGGGAGCGCTGAAGACTACTACCTGCGCTTTATGGACGCCGAGAGCGGCGAGGAACTGGGGCGCTGCGCCGAGGGCTACGGCCTGGCGTCGATCATCGTGGAAGCTGGTACCGCGTATGTCTTCGCCTCGCACTGGGTTAACGGAGACTGGCGCGACGTCACCATGTTCAGGTCGCGTGACCTCAAATCCTGGGAATCGCGCCTCGCGGTGCAGGGCGAGAACGAGGGCATCTTCAACACTTCCGTCTGCAAGGGTCCGGACGGGTTCGTGATGACCTATGAGAGCAGCGACCCGGCATACCCGGCCTTCACCGTGAAGTTCGCGCGGTCAGACGACCTCGAGACCTGGACGAAGCTCCCGGAGTCGACCTTCGGAACCAACCGCTACACCGCCTGTCCGTGCATCCGGTATGCGGATGGCTACTACTATGTGCTCTACCTGGAGCGCCGCTCACCCCGGCATGTGTTCGAGACGTACATTACCCGCTCCGCCGACCTGCGGCACTGGGAACTGAGCGCGGCAAATCCGGTGCTGCGAGCCGAGGGGCTCGACGAAGGCGTNAATGCATCGGACCCGGAACTGGTGGAGCTGGACGGCCTTACCCGCGTCTACTTCGCGGTGGGCGATCAGCTCACATGGATGAACCTGAAGTCCGCGGACTATCCGGGTACGCTGGCCGAGTTCCTGGCGTCGTGGTTCGAACTGCCGGGCATCCCGGACCACGGCTGCGCAACACCTCCACAGTAGCGACAGACGACCGCAACACAGTTTACAAGGACCGGAGACCCACCATGAAATCAGTCCGCATCCTGGCCGCACTGGCCCTCACATGCACCGCCGGCCAGGCAATGGCGCAGACGCCACCTCCACCGCCCGCAATCCCCTATCTGGGCGAAGCGGATCTGAACGGTGACGCTACGCTGGACGCGAAGGACATGGCCCTGTTCTTGGCGGCCTGGATCGGTTACCACCAGCAGGGCGCCCTCACTCCGAAGGCGGATTTCGACGAGAGCGGCGCCATCGACCATGCTGACGCGGAGTTCATGGTCCAGGAGTGGGTCAAGGTGAGCCGATTCACGTGGTTCACCGCGGGGTAGCGTCGTTTTCCGGCCTCTGAGTGGGGCACGGCCGGGCATCGGAGATATCTTGTCGCACGCTTCCGCGTCCCGCGACGAACAGCCGATCTCCCACCTGAAGGCGCTCGTCAGGGCGGGGAGTGAGAACCCGGTCCTCATCGCGCTCAATGGCGATAACAGTGGCGTTGAACCGGCTACGGAATGCAATCTCCGCCAACGTTCGGCCGGCCCACGGGCTGTCTGAGTCAACACATAGGCTCTCGATGACGAACTCTCCCTCTTCCTCATCGGCGAATTCCTGTTCCTGCAGGCTTTCCTGAGCCCGCAGGAGATCACTGGGCGCACCAACCAAGATGATGTGATCCCCGGGGAACAGGGTCAGATCGGGATCCGGGTCGTACATGGCGCGCCCCGCGCGGCTGACGGCAAGCACGGATACCCCCGTCTCGCTGCGCAGCGGAACGTCCCTGAGGGGCCTGCCGAGCCATCTGGAACCCGGAGGGATGCGGGCATTCGCCAGCCCGACGGGAAGGTCCAGGCGCTCATGTATCGGGTGCGCTGCAGCCGCGACTGCGTCCGCGGCCTGTTCGGCGGCGTCCACGAAAGGACGAAGAATGAGGTCACCGCCCTCCTTGCGCAGGATCTCGGCATCCCGGGGCGTGTGAGCCGTCAGCGCCACCCTCCCCGCATACCGCTGCTGTCGCAGAAGTCTGACCAGGACCGTGTTCACTTCCAGGTCCGGCACCGCGCACACAATGACGCGCGACTGGCTCAGCGGCAGGTGCTCCAGCAGTTCCGGGTCTGTGGCGTCGCCGAAGACCACGGGGATTTCCCGGTCCCGGAGGGCAGACAGGGCATCCGGGTCAAAGTCAACGCCCAGCACACGGCGTCGCCGCAACCTCAGGCAGTGGGCAATGTTCGAGCCGTACCGCCCCATTCCGACCACGATCACATCGACCTGCGCGTCGCTCATGTCTTGCAGAGCAGCGATCTCGCGGAAAGGAGTGCGGCGCTCGAAGAGAGACAGCCCCCGGGAGAGGAAGTTATAGATGTCGCGGGAGTACATGATGAGGTAAGTTGACAGCCCGATGGTGACTAGGCCCACCAGGGTTATCAGCCCCAAGATGTCCTTGTCAATGTGCCCCAGCGAAACGCCCAGCGCCCCGATGAGCAGTGAGAACTCGCTGATCTGGGCCATCGCAACCCCGGTAAAGAAGCCAGTACGGCTGCGGTAACCCATCACGCCCATGATCGCCATGACGATCAACGGGTTGCCGATGAGGATGAACAGCGAAAAACCCACCGACTGCGCCAGCCGCGCATGCATGAGTGACAGGTCCAGCGAAGCGCCCAGTTCGATGAAGAAGAAAAGAAGCAGGAAGTCGCGAAGGCTCACCAGGCGGGCTCCGATGGCATCGCGATAGGGCGTGGACGCCAGCGCAACGCCCGCCAGAAACGCCCCGACCTCCTTGCTCAAGCCCAGGTGCTCCGAACACAGAGCAAGGAACACCGCCCAGGCGACGGCGAACAGCACCAGCAGTTCCTGGGAGCGTGACAGGAACCGTGTCAGCCTCGGCACGGCGTAGCGGGTGAACAGCCCCAGGCCCAGCAGGTACGCCCCACTCTTCAGCGCTACCGTACCCATGGTCGTGAGCAGCGACCCTTGCGCGCCGCCCATGGCTCCGAGGGCCGCCAGCACGATCATCGCGGCGATCACCACGATGTCCTGGACAATGAGGACACCCACGGTGATGCGCCCGTGCAGAGAGTCGATCTCGCGCTTGTCAGTCAGGAGCTTGATGATGATGATGGTGCTTGACAATGCCAGGGCCACGGCGACATAGACCGACGCCGCCACGGACATGCGCAGGGCCAGGGCGATAAGGAAGCCGAAAAGTGCGGTGAAGATCACCTGCCCCATGCCGACCGCAAGCGCCACCGGCCCCATGGTGCGGATGTTGGACAGGTCGAGTTTCAGGCCAACCACGAACAGCAGCAGTGCAATCCCGACCTGCGCCAGCATCTCCACCGCAACGTTATCCGATGCCAGGCCCAGCCCCGATGGCCCCGCGACGATGCCCACGACGATGAATGAAATGATCAGCGGCTGGCGCAAGAGAGTGCCGATAGCACCTACGACGGCGGCGAGCACCAGAAGCGCACCGATCTGCGCGAACAGTGACTCCAAGAGCGTGACCCCTTCCACCCCTGGCGGTTGCGTCCAGCAGTGCGAGAGCCTCGAGGTTGCGAACCGGCCCGGGTACTCCCAGGGGCGGTGCTAGTTTCCCGGCCGCTGGGCACGAGACCTGCCCGGGCAGGTTCCTGCACCGGTAAGGCGAAACCATCATTGCCCCGGGGCGACCAGTCCGGGCCATCGCGCGCCCGATCCGGCCCGCAGTCATCGCGCCCCGGACGGAGGATTCGCCATGAGCCACCTGCTGCTGTCGGCCCTGCTGACAGTCTGCGCCGCTTTCGGGCAACAGAAGCTGCCCGATGGAGTGCTCTACTACTGGGACTGCGACCGCTGGACATCCGGCGGCTGGCGGGATAACGCCTGGGCGAAGGGTGGATCCGGCAGGATTGACTTCGACGTTGCGGACAAGTTCCACGGGGCAGCGTCCATCCGACTGGATGGCGTCATGGACGCCGAGGTGGCGGCCTACAACCTGGAGACCCCGGTACTCGTAGAGACCGGCGGCGAGTATGTTCTGCAGGTTTGGACGAAGACCCGGAGAGTGGCCGGGGTCGCCGAGGTCCGTTGCCTCGCACACGGACCGAAACCGGGGGAGCAATACCGCCCACTGGGGTGGGTGAAGCTCTCCCCTACCGGGCACCTGCGACTTCCGGCAGACCAGGACTGGACCCGCCACCGGGTCACCATCGGCGACTTGCCCGGAGGTACGAACCGCCTCTTCTTCTACTTCCGCATCGAGGGCGAGGGGACGGTCTGGTTCGATGAGTTCTCGGTGGCGCAGGCCGGAGTTGAGGTGCCTCCCGGGGCGAAAGTGCCGCTGCGGGACGAGGACTACGCGGGCATTCGGCTGGATGACGCCGATCTGCCGGCGAACCTCTTCACCAACGGCGGCTTCGAAGAGGGAATGGGGCCCTGGACCGTGGTCCCATCGGACTACACTGCGCTTGTGGACGATGCCGTCGCGCATTCCGGCTCCCACAGCCTGCGGTATGATGCCCGGGAGCACACGAGTTGCCACATCTGGCAGCGGGTGCGCATCGACCCGCGCCGCTACTACCGCATTTCACTCTGGGCGAAGGCCGAAGGGCTCATCGGGTACTTCTTCACCCATCTGCTGCCGTTCAACCGCCATGCCGTCCCCACGGGCTGGCATGGAGAGAACCACGCCAGCGAGCACCATTACGTCACCGGCGACACCGGGGGCTGGCAGGAGCGCGTCCTGGTCACCCGCTTCCGACCCGATGCTGATGCCGTGGCCATCTTCCTGCGCGTCGAAGACACCATCGGCACCGTCTGGATTGACGATGTGACGATCCAGCCCCTGCCCCTGGACTACGAGGCCGGAGGTGAGGGTCGATGAAGCACCCGAAGCCTGCACGCTATCTCATCCCGGCGGTACTCATGATCGCGATCCTGGCCAATGCTCCTGCGCTGGGCGATTGGCAGACCGGTCCCCTGTCGCGCTCATCCGATGCCCCCGGGAACGTAGTCACCGATAGCTCGCTGGAGGCCGGCGACTGGGCTGCAATCGACGGCGCGACCCTCACGGGGGATGCCGCGCGGACAGGGCAACTGGGCGCGCGAATCCAGCGCGCCGATGACCGCACGAAGCCCCGGGTCCGGAGCGCTCTGATCCCTGTACAGCCGGGCAGGTGGCTGGTCTCCGCCTGGATTCGCACCGGGATGCCCCCCAGCGCTGATCCGAACTACAGCGCGGTCCTTGATGTCCAGTGGCTCGATGCCGCCGGCGACGACCTGGGTTCGGGCCGGGCTGCCGCTGTGAACGGGCATACACATGCCTGGGTCTACCGGTGCGCCGCATTGAACGCTCCGGCTGGTGCGACGCAGGCGCGGCTCACGTTCTTCTTCAACTGGTCCTCAACCGGAACCGCCGACGTGGATGACGTCGCAATGACCCCGGCGACCGACGAAGCTACCGACAGCCCCCCGGTGAGCCTCACTCTCTCCGCGGCGGAGCGCCTCTTCGACCCCGGCGCGCCGCTGGCAGTGCGAGCCTACGTACGGCTCTCCGAGGGCCCGCCGAGAATGGTGCCCTTGTCCATGGAGGTTACCGACAGCAGAGGACGTCCCATCACGCGTGGCGCGACGACCTGCGAAGCCCGGTCGGACAGGGACACTCAGGTCACCATCAGCGCGGAACAAGCCGATGCGCCGATCCGTGAGCATCTGGTTGCCCGTGTCAGCGCCGGCGGCCAGCCCGCCCAATCCTTCGGGCTGCTGGTCGTGCCACGCCCGACCGACTTCAGTCTGGACGAGACATCCCCCTTCGCCTTCCTCGAAGGCCACCCGTATCTCCAGCGTCGGCTGGGCGCGCGCTGGCAGCGGCCCAATTTCAACTGGAACGAGCGCGAGATGGAGCTTGCGAAGCGTTACGGCGTGAACTACGTGGGGATGATCAACGAAGCCAACCGGGCACTTGCGGGCGACATGCCCCTCGAGGAATACGGGCAGTACGTGTTCGAGTCGGTCTCGAAGTTCCGACATCTCGTGAAATACTGGCAACTGGGCAACGAGCCCAACCTGTATCAGCCGGGGGTCCCCGAACGCTGGGCCGAGGTGCTCCGCGTGGGCTATGAGGCCGCGAAGCGCGCGGACCCGGACTGCCAGGTGATGTGGGGCGGAATCACCGGCCTGAACGTGGACCCGGAGATGGTGGACAAGCTCCTTGCGGCCGGTGGTGGAAAGTACACCGACATCATCGACGTCCACCTGTATGTGCCGATCCCGGAGATGGACCGCCTCCTGAGCAAAGTGCGCGCGGACATGGCCCGACATGGCGTGGACAAGCCCATCGTCATCACCGAGGTCACCGCCGCACTGGGCACGGTGCTGCCCGAGCGCGTCAAGGCATCCCACGTCTACAAGCGCTACGGGATTGCCGAGGCCCACGATGTGCTGGCTTCCTGGTGGTTCGTGCTGCATTGGGTCAACACCGGCGAGTTCCGCTATTGCTCGCTCATCGACCCCGGAACCGGCGAGCCACACGAGGGCGCCGCGGCATACGCGCGCCTGACCGAAGCGATCGAGGACGCGCAGTTCCTCAAGCGCCACGACGCTGGCGAGGGCAACTGGGTCCTTGAATGGGAACGCGGGGACCGCCGCGTCTTCCTTGCCTGGGCCGAGGGGGAAGGCGCCACCGGCTCAGTCTCACTCCCCTGCGGTCAGGGCGACGGCACGGTGGTGGATGTGGCCGGGCATGAGTGGCCGGTCCGCGCGGCGGGAAACTTCGGCATCAACCTGCGGGACGAACCGCTGCTGCTCGACCTTCCGGCACCCCGATCGCCTGGCGACATCCGGCCAGCGCGGGACTTCAGCCCGGTCGAACTCCGTCTGCCCCGGGGCGCAGCGAGCGCCGCAACCATCCCCGGCGTGTCGGGGACGCCGAACCTGGATGCCCCAGCAGGCATTGAGGCGAGCTTCGACGCAGACACCATCAAGGTGCGCGCTCTGCCTGACGCCGAACTCGGCACCCACTGGCTGGTCCTGCGCGAGACCGACGGCCCTCGGGACGCCGGCTTCTACCGTCTGGCGGCGACGATCACCCCGCCGCTGCAGGTGGAACTGACGCCGCTCCCGGCGGTCGATGGACCGGCCGCTGTAAACGTATCAGTCGCTAATCTCGGACCCGAGCCGGTGTCCGGGTCCATCGAGTTGATCTCGCCGGTCTCGGACGGCCTTCGCCGTGACGAGATCGCCATCCCCTTCCAGGCACTTGGCCCGGGCGAGACGGGAACCGTGACCGCCGAACTCACCGGGCGACCGGACCCGCTTGCCCGGTATCCCTTCCAGGTGTCCGCCATCGCGGAATCCGGCGTGCGCGAAAGCCTGGAACGGACGCTGGTGTTCACACCTGCCCCGCAAGCACGGCAGGCCGTCTCGGTGGACGGCGACCTGTTCGACTGGCCGGAGCTGTTCCCCGTCTTGGTCGGTGCGAATACCGGGGAGATCTCACACCCATCCGACGGCGCACCGACAGGACCGGGTGACATCTCAGCCCGCGCCGCCTTACAGTGGGACGAGAGCGCGCTTTACCTGGCGGTCGAGGTCACGGACGACCAGCACGCGAACACTCAGGACGCGGGCGCGATCTGGGACGGCGACGGCCTCCAGTTCGGGTTCGCACCCTGGCCATACGCGCCGGGCAGCGAGTACTACGAGTGGGGCGTGGCTCTCACCGAAGCAGGACTGAAGCGCTGGTCGTGGCGTGCCGTGGCCCCGGCTCCAACGGGCAACATTGACTTCCCCTGTGCGACCAAACGCTGGGAAGGACGCACGCTCTACGAGATGGCAATCCCCTGGACCATGCTGCCGCCCATGTCGCCGCAGGCCGGGATGACCTTTGGTTTCGGCCTCCTCGTGAACGAGATGGACACCGGCAGTCGAGGCTACTACGGCTGGCACCAGGGCATTGCCGGGGAGAAGGACCGAGCGCGCTTCGGCCAGGTCACGCTGATTCCCGCGGGCCGCTGACCGTCCGGCAGATCTGCGGCGTGGCCACGCGACTGCCAGTATTGCTCTCACGGCCCGGCAGGGAATCTGCGCGGGCTCGCGGAATGTATGGCTATGCGCACGTTTCTTCCACTTGCATTATGTGCCCTCATCTGCGTCGCCATCGCGGGTTGCGCGCGCGACGCGTCATCGTCCTCAGGCCGCACCGTGGTCCGCGTCTGGCATGTCTGGGGCGGAACTATGGCGGAGGGCTTCACGAAGCTGTGTGACGCCTTCGCGAAAGAGCACCCGGAGATCGAGCTTCGCCCGGTCTTCGCCTCCAATGATCTTGCGACCAACCAGAAGTTCTTCACCGCGGTGGCCGCGAAGCGCCCCCCCGAAGTGGTCTTCGTCGATGGCCCCCAGGTGGCTCCATGGGCCGAGTGGGGAGCGCTGGAGCCGCTGACAGACCGCTGCGAGCAGGCGGGGATCAACGCGGATGACTACTTCGCGCCCTGCTGGCGGCAGAACACATACAAGGGCGATGTCTGGGCGCTCACCTTCTGCGCAGACCCCAACTTCGGGTTCGTCTGGAGCAAGAAGGCCTTTCGCGAAGCCGGTCTTGACCCCGAGAAGCCTCCCGTCACCATCGAAGACCTCGACCGTTGCGCTCGGGCCCTCACTCATCGCGAGGGCAATGAACTGACCCAGATCGGTCTCATCCCCTGGTCCCAGTACGGGGCGGCCAACTCCATCTTCACCTGGGGCTGGGCCTTTGGAGGAGACTTCTTCGACTACCAGGCCGACCGCATCACCGCCGACGACCCGCGCGTGGTGAAGGCCCTGGAGTGGATGGTCTCCTACGCGAAGGAGTATGACGTCACCAAGGTCGCCAGTCTCGAACGCGGGTTCGGGTCGGCCGAACAGAACCCCTTCATCACCGGCAAGGTCGCCATGATGTGCTTGCATATCGGCGGTATCGCCGACCTGGCCCGTTACGCGCCGGACCTCGACTACGGCGTCACTTTCATCCCCGCGCCGCCAGACGGAGAGCAGCGCAGTTCCTGGGTCGGCGGCTGGTGCGTGTCCATTCCGAAAGGCGCCGAAAACCAGGATGCGGCCTGGGAGTTCATGCGCTGGCTCTGCGCCTCAGACGAGGGTACGGCGCTGGTGGGCGAAGCGACCGGGCTCTTCCCCGGATACAGGGCGTCACCGTATCTAAAGAGCGTCCAGGGCAAGAAGCATTACGGCAAGTTCCTGCGGATCCTCGAGGAATGCCGCCACCAGCGCCCGGTCATGCCCGTGCAGGCCCGGTACATGCGTGAGCTGTCACGGGCCGTTGATGCGGCGGTCTACGGTAAGCTCTCGCCCCAGGCCGCACTGAAACGGGCTACAGAGGCCACCCAGCGAGAGCTTGACATTATCACCGCGGGAAGCAGCGGGACGCGGCCGGCAGCCTCCGGGCAGGTGGAGTGAAATCAATGCAGCCGTCCACGTTACCGGGAGTTCGAGGTGAACGCTTGGATACGTCCTCTGGCGCCAAAGCCTTGAGACGCGGGCGCACTCTTGCCGGCCTGCTCTTTTCCGCGCCGGCCATCCTGGGCCTGCTGATTTTCACGCTCTACCCAATGCTGGCGTCGCTGTACTACAGCTTCACCCGCTACAGCGTGATGAAGCCGCCTGTCTGGGTAGGCGCCACCAACTACGCCCATCTCGCCCACGATGAGCTGTTCTGGAAGTCCCTCGCCAACACCGCCTATTACGCGGTCATCGCCGTCCCGCTGGGCATCGTTGTGGCCCTCGGACTGGCGCTCTTGCTCAACATGAAGGTCCGCGGCCAAGCGCTCTACCGCACCTTCTTCTTCGTTCCGTCCATTGTGCCGCTGGTGGCCAGCTCGGTCCTGTGGATCTGGCTCTTCAATCCGCAGAACGGTGCGATCAATGCTCTTCTGCGACCGATCTTCGCATCACTGGGCCTCGGCGAGCCGCCGGGCTGGTTCGCGGATCCGGTCTGGTCAAAGCCCGCGATCATCCTCTGGAGTCTGTGGGGGGTGGGCGGCTCCATGGTCATCTTCCTGGCAGCCCTGCAGGACGTACCTCAGGAGCTTCATGAGGCAGCCGAGGTGGACGGCGCGAGAGCCTGGCACCGGGTGCGGCACATCACCTTGCCCTTCATCAGCCCCCAGATACTCTTCGTCCTGATCATGGGGATGATCGGCGCCTTCCAGTTCTTCACCCCCGCCTATGTCATGACCCAGGGCACCGGCGGCCCAGTAGACTCCACCCTCTTCTACTCACTCTACCTCTTCAACGTGGCCTTCGCGGACTTCAAGATGGGCTACGCCTGCGCGCTCGCCTGGATACTGTTCCTGTTGATCCTCGCATTCACTGCACTGATATTCCGAACCTCGGCGCGGTTCGTATACTACGCGGGGGAGGCGAGATGATGGCCCCGGCTCCGGCCACCAAGGACGGTTCACGCCGTACATCTCTCCTCTCCACGGTTCTCGCACACGCTGTGCTGGTTCTCCTGAGCGCCGTCTTCCTGGTGCCGCTGCTGTGGCTGATTACCTCGTCCCTGAAGACCGACGCCCAGATCTTCAAGTTCCCGCCCGAATGGATCCCCAGCCCGCTGACCTTCGAGAATTACCCCGGCGGGCTGACCTTCATCCCCTTCTGGCGGTTCCTGCTGAACACCAGCATTCTGTGCGTCGCCACAGTGCTGGGGACGATCCTGTCCTGCTCTCTGGTCGCCTACGGTCTTGCGCGCATCAACTGGCGCGGGCGCAACGTTCTCCTGTACATCCTGTTGGGCACCATGATGCTCCCGTTCCAGGTCACCATGGTTCCAGTCTTCGTAATGTTTGCGCGACTTGGCTGGGTAGATACGCTCTGGCCGCTGATCATCCCCCACTTCTTCGGGAATGCCTTCTACATCTTCCTGATGCGCCAGTTCTTCATGACCATTCCAGGCGAACTCACGGAGGCCGCGCGCATTGACGGCTGCACCGAGTGGGACATCTACCGCAAGATCGTGCTGCCGTTGAGCAAACCGGTGCTGGCAACGGTGGGCCTGTTCGCGTTCATGGCCACCTGGAACGACTATCTCGGCCCACTCATCTACCTGGCGGACGAGAGCAAGTACACGCTGTCCCTGGGACTGGCGAGTTTCTCCAGCCAGTACGGTTCATACCCGGGAATGCTGATGGCTGTCACCACCGTCATCACGGTGCCCATCATCGTCCTTTTCTTCCTGGCCCAACGCACCTTTATTCAGGGCATCACGCTCACGGGGATCAAGGGATAGCGTCTCCGCCCGCGCGATTTCGCCCCCGTCACAGCGAGGTTACCACTTTGCCTGACTTCGACATCCTGATCATCGGCGGCTCGGCGGCGGGAAGCAACGCGGCCGTGGCTGCGAGGAAGCTGTATCCCGACAAGTCCATCGCAGTCCTGCGGCGCGAAGAGGCCGCTGTAATCCCGTGGCACATCTACAAGGCGATGCGCGATGAGGAGTCCCTGCGCAAGCAGGCCATGCCGGATACCATATACGCCCGTAATGGCGTGACGCTGCTGATCAGCGAGGCGACCGCGCTGGACCGGCAGGCGAAGACGGTGGAGCTCTCAGACGGCCAGCGGCTGGGCTATGACCGGCTGGTGCTCGCAACGGGTTCATCTCCGCTCGTGCCCCGGCTGCCCGGCGTCGGCCTGCCCGGCGTGTTCCCGGTTCGCAAAAGCATCCCGCATCTTGCCGCGATGCGCGAAGCCCTGGCCCGGGCGAGCAGTCTTGGTATCATCGGCGGCGGGTTCGTGGGCGTTGAGTTCGCCAGTGAACTGGGCTGCCGCGACGGTTTGCAGGTAACACTCGTGGAGATGCTCCCGCGCTGTCTCGCGGTGGCATTCGATGAGAGCATGTCGGGCCGCGCGGAGAGCCTGTTGAGGGAAAACGGGGTCGAGATCCTGACGCAGACTCGGGTCGCCGCCATCCTCGGGGCGGACCGATCGGAAGCCGTCCGGCTCGCCGATGGGAAGGAGTTCCCGGCCGACGTGGTGCTCCTGGCCGTTGGAGAGCGCCCGGAGACCCAACTCGGTGGAGCGTCGGGCCTGCCACTGGGTGCTTGTGGCGGCTTCGTGGTGGATGACAGAATGCGCACTCCCGACCCGAGTGTCTTCGCGGCCGGTGACTGTGCCGAGAAGACCTCTTTTTTCGGCGAAGCATCCTGCCCCTTGCGCACAGCCACAATCGCGGCGGCCGAAGCGCGCATCGCGGCCGCGAACTTGTACGGCGACGGACCGCGCGACCCGGGCACCATCGAGGCCTACTCAACGACCATCTGCGGCGCTGGCTTCATGACAGTGGGCCTGAACGAGGGCACTGCGCTGGGCCTTGGTAGGGATGTTGCCGTCGGGGTCGCCGAGAACCCGGATGCGCGCGTGAAGCTGCTCTTCGACCGCAACACCGCCGGTCTGGTCGGGTTCCAAGGCATGGGCCACCTGCCGGCAACGCTGGTGGACCGCCTGCTTACCGCTCTGCGAACGTCGACAAGCCTGGCCACTGTCGCCGAGGACCCCGCGGCCGCGCTGCCCAGTGTGACCGACGCCGGCCTGCTGGCACTCATCGCCCAGGCAGCGGAGGCGGCGCGCGCCGGACTGTAGCCGCGGCCAGTCGGTTCGCCACGTCG
>Ga0067045_1005139_pt1 | contig 12601 bp, 12 predicted proteins | sample TerdegcTABiofilm_FD_59184 | JGI IMG/M metagenome (GOLD analysis project Ga0067045, IMG submission 59184) | Combined Assembly of (Gp0054472, Gp0054536) Wastewater bioreactor microbial communities from Singapore -Terephthalate degrading...
TGATAAATCTCTGTAAGCCAAGAACAACATTTTTTTAAGAGCATCATCATTGGGAAAAATACTTTTTGATTTTGTAACTTTTCTAAACTGCCGGTGGACAGCTTCAACAGCATTTGTGGTATAAATTATTCTTCGGATTTCGTCGGGGTATTTGAAAAATGTTGAAGCATGAGTCCAGTTATTTCTCCAGGTTTTAATTGCCAGAGAGTATTTTTTACCCCAAGTTTCTTCGAGTTTGTCAAGGGTAATCAGAGCAGCTTCTTCAGTTGGTGCAGAGTATACTTCCCGTAGTTCTTTCATAAATAATTTTTGATCTTTACTTGCGATATACTTGAGGGTGTTTCTGATTAAGTGAATTATGCAAAGTTGGATTTCAGTTTTAGGAAAGACAGTATTAATTGCTTCGGGAAAACCTTTGAGTCCATCGACACAAGCGATGAGTATATCTTGGACTCCACGATTTTTGAGCTCTGTTAAAACTGTGAGCCAGAAGTTAGCTCCTTCTGCTTCACTTACCCAGAGACCAAGCAAATCCTTTCTGCCGTCAATATTGAGAGATAAACATGTATAAGCTGCTTTATTTGTTACCTTTCCCTCACTTGTTACCTTGTAGTGGATTGCATCAAAAAATACGATTGGATAAATTGATTCTAATGGACGATTGTGCCATTCTTTGGCTAGATCAATAACCTTGTCGGTTATTTGTGATATGAGAGATGCACTTACATCTAAACCATAAAATTCTTGAACGTGTGATTGTATATCTCTTACTGTCATTCCCTTGGCGTACATTGAAATGATTTTATCTTCGATTGGTCCAAGGGTTCGTTCATACTTTTTTACAATCAATGGATCAAACGAACCGTTACGATCACGGGGAACAGTAATATCAATTTCGCCGTTATCGTTCTTCAGAGTTTTGTGTGTCTTGTCGTTGCGATTGTTACCGCTTCCTCTGCCTTCGGGTGAGTATTTTTCATAACCGAGATGTTCGGTTAGTTCAGCATCTAGCATTCCCTCAAGTGATGCTTTGATTATTTTCTTAATGGCTCCATTTTCGCCCATCAAGTCTTGGTAGGTTCTGGCCTTCTTAAGGTCAGCTTTGAGTTGTTCGATCATTTCTGGAGTAAGGTCCATTGTGTAATTCTCATTTCGGATTATGGTTTAAAGTAATGAGTTTTTTATAAAATGAAAACCCTTTTGGATTTTCAGCAAGTTAAGTGCTGCTTCACTACGCTTCGCAGCACTTAACTAATTCTCTACTTCAACCGTTTACACAAAATTATTTACTCTCCCTTTTTTTATAATCCTTCCTCACTTAATAAGTAAGTTAAAATTGCTAAGGCTGCTGTTCCAAGCTGCATTTCTCTTGGATGGACTGATTCGAAATCATCATTGTCAGAATGATGAACATCCATATAACGCTGATCATCAGGTACAAATCCAAAGAGCGCTTTGGCATTTTTAATTTGTGCAACATCACCACCGCTTCCACCCGGACGTATCCAATCGATATGGGCTTTATTCAATATCGGCAGCCATTGCTTTAATCTTGAAATGGTAGTTGAATCTGTAGTTACATTAAAACCTCTTGGAGTGAATGCACCTCTATCGGCTTCAATTGCAGCGAGATGTTTCACCTTAGCCGTGTCAGCATATTTGCCATATTCAATGCCGCCTCTAAGACCATTTTCTTCATTGATAAATAAAACACATCTTATAGTTCGTTTTGGTTTTAGGTTGAGTCGCTTAAATAATTCCAAAACTTCCATAGTTTGAATACAGGGGGCGCCATCATCATGTGCACCGCATCCCTTATCCCAGCTATCGTAATGACCACCAAGTACAATTACTTCATTTGAAAATTTGCTCCCTTTAATTTCACCTATTACATTGTATGAAAGTACATCAGGATAATTCTCACAGTTCATATTGATAGTAATTTTTAAAGTAGGTTCCTCTTTAATTGCTCTACTCAGAAATTCAGCATCCAGAACGCTTATGGCGGCATGAGGAATTTTTGGAATGGAATCATTATAATACATTACTCCGGTATGTGGTACATAATCGTCTTTAGAAGTAATTGATCTTACAATTGAAGCTACTGCTCCATACTTTGCAGCTTCTATAGCACCTTGAGTTCTTTGATCAACAGCTTTTCCATAAGCTTCGAATGTATTTACTAAACCTTTATCGAATGGCCGATTGAAAAAAACAATCTTACCTTTAACTTTATCACCTAATGTTTTTAATTCATCAAAAGTTTTTACTTCAACAACTTCTGCTGTAATACCATTTGCCGGAGTTGCAATACTACCACCGTAAGATGCAATTGTAAGTTTTCGTCCTTTGTACTTTTTAGAAAAAGATATGATTGCAGTTTCAATATCGTTTCGGACCCATTTAGGAACCATAACGGGCTGTAACCAAACCGAGTCTAATCCTATACTTTCCATTTTTTCTTTTGCCCAATAAATTGCTTTCAGGGAATTTTCGGATCCACTTAGTCTTGGACCAATCCGGCATAATTCCTTTAACCATTCATATCCCTTTTGATCGAAAAGAGAGCGACTTACTATTGAATCAGCTGTTGATTTAAAATTGGTTAAGGACTTTTCATCAAGACTTTGAGCTAAAGTTTTTGGTAAATAAGAAAAGAGAAATGTTAGAAATAGAATCTTGAACAATTTTATTTTTTTCACTTGTAACCTGCTTGATTTGTTATTGCGAAAAAATAGTTCGGAAGGTTAATAAAAGCAAATGGGACATAAATTAAAAACCCCCTTGAAAGGGGGTTGGGTAACTATCTAGATTTAATCTTTTTCTCTTTTACAAGTTTGGCTATTTGAGAAGTACCATTCTTTGCGATAGTTCTTAATGCGCTGGCGGAAACTTTAACAGTCACAAATTTATTTAATTCTTTCACCCAAATTCTTTTCTTTTGAAGATTTGGTAAGAATCTTCTTTTGCTTTTATTATGAGCATGGGAAATGCTGTGACCACTCACCGGACCAACACCAGTAACTTGACATTTACGAGCCATTATTTCCTCTTTTTTTCCAAATTTTGAAGGCCAAATCTATAAAAAAAATAGTAAATATGAAAATTTTTATTTGGGGAAAATTATAAGCGGCTTTAAGCCGCTTATAATGAAATTATTTAAGAACTTTTTCGGCTGCCCAGTTCTTTGTCCAGCATATAAAGTGCAACTTTATTATCGCCTACTAATTTGAATTTATGAACAATCTGTTCTACGGAAGAAACTTCTTCAACCTGCTCATTTACAAACCATTGTAGGAAATTATTTGTTGCATAATCTTTTTCTGATTGTGCTAATGCAACGAGATCATTGATTCTGTTAGTAATGTAAATCTCATGTTTTAATGCTTCTTCAAAAGCTTCCTGAGAGGATTTCCACTCTGTTTTAGGTTTCTCTAAAGATTCTAAATTTACTTTTTTACCAACTTCAGTCAGATAATGGAAAAATTTCATTGCATGTTCGTACTCTTCACCGGATTGTTTTTTCATCCAGGCAGCAAAACCGGTCCAGTTTTCTGCTTCAAAATAAGAAGCCATAGATAAATATAAATATGATGAGAATAATTCAGCATTAATCTGATCATTTAAAGCTTTTTGCATTTTTTCTGATACCATGTGTAACTCCTAAGTTAATGTGATTATTTGTCCGAAAATTATTTAATTATCTTACATTAAACAACAATTCCAAAGGAGAATAAGTTTAATTTTGCTAAAAAATTTCTAAATATTAGTTTTAGTGTAAAGATTTATATTTTATAAACGGTTTTTTCGAAGGTTATGAATCTGATTTCAACAAAAACAAATTTAGATGGTTTTATAAAATCATTTATTCAAATAATAGGAATATTTTTCCTTTTCAATTTATTCGTAATCCTATTCTTCCGATTTGTTGATCCATCAAGTACTGCATTTATTTATCAGAATGTTGAAAACCCTATCAAATCACTAATTAATTTAGATGATATCAAATATAAACCAACGGGAATTAATAAAATCTCTTTTTACTTACCCTTGGCTGTAATTGCATCGGAGGACCAGAAGTTTTTTGACCATTTTGGATTCGATTTTGATCAGATAGAAAAAGCGATGAAAGAGAATACTTATCGCAAACGTAAACGAGGTGCAAGTACAATTACTATGCAAGTTTCTAAAAACCTGTTTCTATGGTCGGAGAGAAATTTAATTCGCAAAGGATTTGAAGCTTACTACACATTGTTACTGGAACTCTTATGGAGTAAAAAGAGAATTATTGAGTGTTATTTGAATATTGCTGAACTGGGTAACGGTATCTACGGTGCTCGTTATGCCTCAACTATTTATTATAAAAAAGAGCCTGTCAAATTATCTATAACTGAGTCAGCAACCATTGCAGCAATACTCCCGAATCCAAAGAAAAGGAACCCAGCAAAACCGAGTGGATATGTTATATCTCGTAGAGATGATATAATCAAGCAAATGAATTTTATTGGTGGTAAGACTTATATTGAGCAGAAATTGAAATAGTTTATTTCTTCATCGAATTGATTACTTCAACACATTTAAGCAATACAGAAGAAACATTGGAACCTTCGAGGATAGGTGAACTATATTTGTAGTTAATATTGTCTGTCTTCCTATCGTAATTATAACTTTTTACCACATTATTTTTAACATCATAAAAGATTATTTGTAAAATGCTGTAACGCTTAAGGTATTTATTTAAGAGAAAATATGTTTTTGTTTTATAGATTTTAGAATCAATACCTTCCATTATAATCGGAGGATCATTTTCTTCCAAAACCCATACATAGATATCATTTTCTTTAAAATTTTCGAGCCCGATTGTATTTATATAAATTTTATTGGAATTGTTGGTGTTGACCGGGACCCAATTTTCTTTGGATGTTTGTGCATTTGAAATAATTGATATGTTACAAAGAATAATAAAAAAAGGGAAAATAGCTATAGATTTTGAAAAGAATGGTATACTAATTGACATGATTGCAGTTCTATGAGAACACATTATTTTTTCCATTCTATTTTCAATAAAGTGAAAAACAAAAAGTGGAGGAGAGAGAGGGATTCGAACCCTCGGTACCCTTGCGGGTACACTTCCTTTCCAGGGAAGCCAGATCAACCACTCCTGCACCTCTCCATAATTACATTGCAAATATATTAATTAGCTGTCAGACAAAAAAATTTCNCGCNTCGGTCAATAAATAACTATTGCAAAATAAATTTTTATTATTTTTGACCATTCGATGGTAGCTCAATTTGAAAGGTGGCAGAGTGGTTGTCATCGCATAGCGAGATCCCGCTTCGCGGGAAATACGGCGGTCTAGAAATGTATACTGTATATATTCTAAGAAGTTATAAATGTGAAAGATACTATATTGGTCACACTTCAGACATTGAGAAAAGATTAGTAGAGCATAATTCAGGAAGGATACAATCGACAAAACCGTATATACCTTGGGAAATAATATATACTGAAGAATATGCAACTAAATCGGAAGCATATAAAAGAGAGCAAGAAATTAAGTCATATAGAAGTGGTATCAAGTTTCACAAGTTAGTCAATTCGGAAAGGTGGCAGAGTGGTTGAATGCGGCGGTCTCGAAAACCGTTGTCCGGCTTTCGTCGGACCGGGGGTTCGAATCCCCCCCTTTCCGCATTAGAATATTATGACCAATCATTTGTTGATAGAATAGAGAAAAAGTCAGCCGGATTCCGACTAATTCGTTTTATTCTTTCTCAACTTGCAACAATTTTTCAATTTCGAATTTAATTAAATCAATTGAACCTGATTGATTATCGCTAAAACGTTTTATGCACCATTCCTTATCAAGTGAATTTTTTTCTGCAACACTTTTTAGCCAGTTTAATTCGAATATGTGAAGTTCCTTATCTGCGAAGGCAATCTTCATTCCATCAATTATAAATGCTTTTGCTATCTCAGAGTTGGAAAACTGAGGTGGGGTTTCAATTATGTATTCATTATCAAGTAATTCTGATATTGCATTATCACAGAATTCTTTATTAAACCCTAATACCTTAGAAAGTTTTCTAAAATTATTTTTTTCTGAATCAGAAATCTTCTTGTCTTTACCTATCAGAATTAATAATCCTTTGAAATAATTACTTTTATCTTGTTGCGTCATATAATAAATCTTTTTAATTATATCCTAATTTAAAAAATTATTTATAATTTTCTTTCATAAGTAAGTCGATCAAGCTAAGAGAAAAATAAAATGAGCAAGAACCATCAAAATGAAACAATAATTTATAACCCGGCTACTAACAAAGAAATTGGTAGATCTCCAATTACCGGAAGTGAGGACTTAAAAGAAATTATTGCTAAAGGAAGGGAAGCACAAAAATTATGGGAACAATATCCTATAGCAAATCGAATTAAATATGTAAAAAAGATTAGAGATTATATTGTAAATAATGCTGATAGAATTGCTAAGATAATTTCTGATGATAACGGCAAAACACAAATTGAAGCAATATCGACAGAAGTGATTCCAGCGGCGATGGCTATTTCATATTATTGCAGTCATGTAAAAAACTTTTTAGCAACCAGAAATTCGGGATTTGGAAATATAATCCTTATTTACAAGCGGGGAAAAATCATAAGAGTTCCTCATGGAGTTGTAGGTATTATTTCTCCGTGGAATTATCCTTTTGCAATACCTTTTTCTGAAGTAATAATGGCATTGTTAGCCGGTAATGCTGTGATACTAAAAACCGCCTCTGAAACACAACTGGTAGGATTAGAATTAAAAAATGCAATTGAGTATGCAAACTTGCCCGAGCATATTTTTCACTATGTTAATCTACCCGGTAGAGTTGCCGGTGATGCATTATTAGAGAGCGGAATTAACAAATTATTTTTCACAGGTTCGGTTACAGTTGGAAAATATTTGATGAAAAAAGCATCTGAAACGCTTACTCCGGTTTGTCTCGAATTAGGCGGTAACGATGCAATGATAGTATGTGATGATGCTGATCCTTATCGTGCAGCTATGGGTGCTTTGTGGGCTGGTTTTCAAAATGCAGGACAATCGTGTGGCGGAGTTGAAAGAATTTATGTTCACCAAAAAATCTATAATGATTTTATGTCTGTGCTTAAAGAAAAGATTAATAACTTAAAAGCTAATGTTGGTTCCGACTTTAATTCCCAAATGGGATGCATGACAACCACTAAACAAGTAGATACTGTTAAGTTGCATATTGAAGACGCATTGAATAAAGGTGCTGAAATATTTGCGCAATCTAAACTGCCGGAAAATTTAAGCAATAATTTTATACCGGCTACTGTATTAACAAATGTAAATCATAATATGTTAGTAATGAAAGATGAAACATTCGGTCCGGTAGTTGGTGTTATGAAATTTACAGAGATAGAAGAGGCCATTAATCTTGCCAATGATTCATACCTTGGATTGACCGGTTCTGTCTGGTCCAAGAATCAAAAGAAAGCAGAAAAAATTGCACGAAGAATTAAAGCCGGAGTAGTTACAATTAATGATCATCTAATGAGCCATGGTTTAGCTGAAACACCATGGGGAGGATTTAAGGAATCCGGAATAGGGCGAACTCACGGTAAATTAGGATTTGATGAGATGACTCAGCCAATGGTGATTGTTAAGGATTTATTATCATTTGCTAAGAAACAGTTATGGTGGCATCCTTACAGTGAAAAAATTTATTCAGGTATGAAGGGACTGCTTAATTTGCTCTATAATAAAAATATAGTTGTTAAAATTAAATCCTCTTACTATTTACTTAAGATTTTCCCAAGAATGTTTTATAAAGAATAAATTTCTGCCAAAGTTTTCAAAGAATAGGGGATTGTTAACTTTTTTTATTATTGCCGGGGATTACCTTCGCAATTTTATCTTTCAATTTATCTCTTAATTTTTTTGCCCAGATAAATTCTGTTGCAAGAATTGATAACCCAACGGGGATTACTATAAACGCCGGACCGGGTAAGACAATCATTAATAAGCCGATAAACAAAACAGTAAAACCGATAACACCAATTGTAATTCTCTTCAACTGTTTAAGAGTTTTTATAATCATGAATAATCCTTATTGATCAATTAATAAAATAGAAGAATTTTTTACAGTCTCGGATCTCCGAATAAATAATTACCAGTAACTGCTTTAAAAGCATTTGACGTTTTTTCACCGGGTTTTCCATCAACCAATAAATAAACACCGGGGAATTGATTTAAAAACTCTTGTAACTTTTCACCATGATCAATTTTTTTAGTGGAGTAATAGACTAATGGTAAATCAGTAGTATCTAACGGAATATTTTTAATGGATATTAAATTTTTTTCTACAAGTCTTCTAATTAAAACAGCAGCGCCTATTTGAGTTGAAACTGCAGAGTCAGACCATCTTCCATCTGCAACATATTTACCTTTGCTATAGTGAAGTGAACCACACCAAAGATAAGGAGAGAGAACTTCCGGATGTTTTGTTCTATAACCCCATCCGTTATATTCTTCAATTTTATAAAGAATACCTGTAATTGACCAATCGCTCCACATATTAAAGCGTTGCAATTTGAGAGAATCAGTTGCACTCTCTTCCCACGTGAATGGCGGATTACCTGAAAGTGGACGCCCGGCCGGAACATTTTTTGTCCTTGCTGAAAGCGGATCTCCATTGTGTAAATGGCAATTAAAATTTAACGAGGATTCCATATTGTGTATTGATGCAATTACATACCACGGAATATTCAATTGATTACCAACAGAATCGTAACGATTCTTATTAGCAATTATTTTTTGAATAATTTTTTCAACCTCTGATAATTTATCAGGTCTTATGTTACAAGTATCAAATAATTGTTGATACTCGTTTCTTAAAGCTGCCGTTAAATTTAAACCGGGCATAATCCTTCTCTTTAATTTACAACTCTTTTAATAACTCAATTTTTTGGAGTAACACCCATATTGTATAACATAAATGACCACATGTCGGCAGTTAATTCAATGGTCTTTGATGTACTTGTCCCGGCTCCGTGTCCAACTTTTGTTTCTATTCTGATTAGTGTTGGATTTTTACCGGCATTATTTTCTTGCAATGTAGCCGTGTACTTAAATGAATGTGCAGGTACAACTCTATCGTCATGATCTGCGGTTGTTACTAATGTTGCCGGGTAATTATCTCTCTTCTTAATGTTATGTAATGGTGAATAAGCATATAGGAATTTAAACTGATCCGGATTATCGCTCGAACCATATTCCGATACCCAGGCCCAACCAATTGTAAATTTATGAAATCTTAGCATATCCATTACACCAACCTGTGGGAATGCAACTTTATAAAGCTCGGGACGTTGATTAACAACTGCACCAATAAGTAATCCGCCATTTGAACCGCCCTGAATTGCTAACTTTTCCGGTGATGTATATTTATTTTTGATTAACCATTCTGCAGCAGCTATAAAATCATCGAAGACATTTTGTTTTTTCTCCAGCATTCCGGCTTTATGCCATTCTTCACCGTATTCACTACCGCCTCGCAAGCATGCCATAGCATAGATTACATTATTTTCTAAAAGGGGAATGCGTGCAACAGAAAATCCGGGTTGCATAGAAATATTAAATCCTCCATAAGCATATAATAATGCCGGATTAGAGCCATCCAATTTCAAACCTTTTTTGTGAACAATAAATAATGGAATTTTTGTGCCGTCCTTGCTCTCATAAAATATTTGCTTCGTTTCGTAATCTGTCATATCAAATTTCACATCAGATTTTCTGAAGATTTCTGATTTATTATTTCTGATATCATACTTAAAAATTGTTGGGGGATAAGTGAATGAAGTGAATGTGTAGAAAGTTTCAGTTTCTTTTCTTTCGCCACCAAACCCGGATACTGTCCCTAAAGTTGGTAATTCAACATCATACAAGTATTTGCCGGTGATATCAAATACTGAAACTTTATTGTTGGCATCTTTTAAGTAAGTAACAAATAATTTATCATCCAAAATCGAAATTCCTTGGATAACATTTTTTGATTCAGAAATTATTGTCTTCCAGTTTTCTTTTTCAGGTTTGGATGGGTCCACAAGAATTAATTTACCATTTGGCGCTTCATAATTTGTTAACACCAGAAAATTATTATCGATGTTATCAATTACAGAGTAGCGTGAATCGAATTGATCGAAGAGCCATTTTATTTCGCTATTGCTTTGAAGGTCCTTATACATTACTCCATTAAAGCTTGATGATCCCTGTAGAACATTTATTATCAGGTATTTTTCATCTTCTGTTACCATAGCTCCAAATAATCGTTTGGGATTCTCTTTGTCCTCCCAGATTAAAATATCATCCGATTGATTCGTGCCAAGTTTATGGTAAAATAATTTCTGATATTCATTAGCTTGCTTAAGCTCTTCACCCGGTAAAGGTTCATCATATCGATTGTAGTAAAATCCATCTTTATACCAGGTCATACCACCGAATTTAGACCATTTGATATAATCAGGCAATAATTGCCTTGAGTTAACATCCATAACAAAAATTTCTCGCCAGTCGGATCCGCCTTTAGAAATCATATACGAAGCAAATTTATAATCCTTAGAAAAACTTAATCCGGCAAGACTTACTGAGCCGTCATTCGAAAACTTATTTGGATCAAGAAAAACTTCCGGTTGTCCATTTAAACCTTTCTGGATATAGAGAACACTCTGTTCTTGAAGTCCATCGTTTTTAGAGTAAACGTAAAAGTCTCCTATTTTAGATGGAGCAGAATACCTTTCATAATTCCATAATTCAGTTAACCTGTTTTTAATTTTTTCTCTAAATGGAATTTTATCAAGATATTCAAATGTGATGTTGTTCTGTTCTTCTACCCATTTTTTTGTTTCTTCGGAATTTGGATCCTCAAGCCATCTGTAGGGGTCAGGTACTATAGTGCCATGGTAGTTATCCTTGTGTTCAATTTTTTTTGTTGCCGGATATTTAATTGTCTGGGCTGATAGATAAGAAGCAATTAGAAAGAATAAAATTATTCTAAAAATGTTTTTCATCTCTACACCTTTTATTATTTTTTTAGATAATTATTGTTATAATAATTTGTAAAATAGAATAGTTTTATAAATAAATCCAAATTCAAAGAGTACTTATAATGACACAACTGAATTCCAAACCTCATATTAGGAAGAACATTTTAACAGGTGAATGGGTTCTGGTTTCACCTCATAGAACAATGAGACCATGGCAAGGCAAAATTGAATCCGATTTCAAACGAAGTGAATCTGAATATGATCCTAAATGTTATTTGTGTCCCGGTAATGAAAGAGCCAGTGGAAATAAAAATCCGGATTATAGTTCCACATTTGTATTTACTAATGATTTTAGTGCGTTAATTCTTGATAATGAAGTTAATGAATCGAATGAATTTGATTTATTGGTTGCTAAGTCTGAACCCGGAATATGCCGCGTTGTATGTTTTTCTCCACGACACGATTTAACACTTGCCATGCTAAACAAAAAAAGTCTGGTAAATGTAATCGATACGTGGATTAATGAATTTGTTGAACTATCAAAGTACGATCAAATAAACTACGTAACAATTTTTGAGAACAAAGGAGAGTTGATGGGGTGCAGCAATCCGCATCCACACGGACAGATTTGGGCACAATACTCAATTCCTAACGAAGCGAAAAAAGAGACCGAAAGACAATCACAATATTTTAAAGAAAAAAAATATTGTCTTTTGTGTGATTATGTACTTCATGAAAAAAAGAAAAATGAAAGAATAATTTTTGAGAACAATAATTTTATTGTACTTGTACCTTATTGGGCTGTTTGGCCATTCGAAACTATGATCATTCCTAAACATCACAATCAAAATATTATAAAGCTTGATGTTTCAGAAAAAGAATCCTTAGCCGAAGCTTTCCAAGAAATTACTATCCGTTACGATAATCTTTTTCAAACTTCATTCCCATATTCAATGGGATTTCATCAAGCACCGACCGATGGAAAAGATTATAAAGAATGGCATTGGCACATTCATTTTTATCCACCATTACTAAGGTCTGCTTCGATTAAAAAATTTATGGTTGGATACGAAATGTTAGCCGAACCGCAAAGAGATTTATCACCCGAAAAAGCGGCAGAAATGCTTAAAAATCAGTCAAATATTCATTTTCTTGATTAGAAATTTTTTCTAAAGAAAATTCTGGATTTATTAATAACTAACTATCCTTTTTTGTTTGGTTAAGAAGGCAATACTGTCTATTTTTCGTATGCAAATTTATAGGACTTGGATTGTAAACGAGCCATAGATTGACAAAGAAGGGAAGTTAATCTGATTGGTTCTCCAGGTTGATTGTTAAACATAATTCAGTCCGAGGTTATCAATGGCAAGTAAAGAATTTAATCCCTTTGAAATGGCACAAGCTCAATTCGACAAAGTTGCAGAGATATTAAATCTTGATGACGCAACTCGTCAACTATTAAGAAATCCATTGCGCGAATATCATTTTAGTATTCCGGTTAAAATGGATGATGGAACCACAAAAGTATTTAGAGGATTCAGAGTGCAGCAT
>Ga0067045_1031311_pt1 | contig 12601 bp, 8 predicted proteins | sample TerdegcTABiofilm_FD_59184 | JGI IMG/M metagenome (GOLD analysis project Ga0067045, IMG submission 59184) | Combined Assembly of (Gp0054472, Gp0054536) Wastewater bioreactor microbial communities from Singapore -Terephthalate degrading...
CCAGTGGAAGAGCGGGCAGCGCCGCCACTGGCGGGCCACCCATTTCCCAACGGCCCGTCTGCCCTTTTGTGTCTCTGCACCGGCGGACTGAGCCGCCGGCACAAATCCCGGCACGCCGGTATGCGCCAGGTACGCCCCCCACCCCGCCAGCGCGATCCAGTTGCCCAGCAAGTAAAGCACCAGCTCGCTGTGATAGGGAAACAGGGCCGGCAAAAGTGCCAGGGCAGCAATGCCGTACCCGGCCACGACCAGCGGCGCAGCCAGGACCCCGCCACGCGGTCCCACCCAGAGCGCCGCCAGGGCGATGTGTCCAATGGCCAACGTGGCCCAGCCCACCCCCACCTGGGTCAGCGGCAGGCCGGCCTCGCTCATCGCAAAAGTGGAGGCCGTGACGGCTAACACCGAGGCGACATAGCCATAGCGCGGTTGTCGCCACAGCAGCGCCGCCCCGGTGGCCGCGCCCGCCAGCAGCGCATGGCTGAGCGCCGCGGCGGCCCCACTGGAGAGATCGGTGAGCGACCAGCCGGCCGCTACCAGGAAGAGCGCCACACCCCAACGGTTCGCCGTCCGCCCGTGCTCGCGGATCACCGCGTCGGTCTGGTGGGAGCAACGATAGCCCGCCACAAAGTAGAGGTTGACCAGCAGCGCCCAACCCACCGCGTGCCACGCCGCGTTAATTTCCGCCCGGGCAAACCAGGCCGCCTGCGCGAGGTAGACCGCAACCGGCAGCGCCACCGCCGCAGCGTGGCCCAGGCTCCGGCTGCGATAATAGACCGCCCCCCAGCCCAGGACGAAGCCACCCAGCCACCAGGTCAACGCCAGCGCCTGGTGCAGTGTGTCAAACGTGGGCCGGTCAATGTAGCGCCAGGCCAGCGTCACCGGCATGAGCACGCCCACCGCCAGCAGCGCCACGTAACGGAAGGGTTCCGCCAGCACATGTCCCCGCGCCGTCGCCCGGCGACGATCAAGCGCCGTTGCCACCAAAATCAGCCCCACGGCCAGCGCAGCCAGTCCCGCCGGCCAGCTATCCCGTGTCAGGCCGGCGGTCTCCATGCTGGAGAGGACGAGGCTCCCTGAGGCAATGGTGACCAGATAGCCGAAAACGCGGCTTTGAATGCGTAGCGCAATGAGGGTGTACACCAGGAGGCAAATCCCCGAAGTCAACAGCCAGAACCGGGCAGCCCACTCGGGCGCGACATGGAAGTTGACGTAGAATGTGTAGAAATCCACCGGGATGAAGAGCGCCGCCACAGCGCTCAACGCTATGCCCGAATTGCGCAACGTGGTCCGGGCACGGATGACCCAGCCCAGGACAAAAAAGAGGCCGGTGAAACCGGTGGGGATCGCCACGCGGACGAACGGCGAGAAGTTTTGCCAGCCCCACACGACGAACGAGATCGCCGCTGCCAGCAGCAAAAAGATGCCCAGAAAGAGCACGGCGTTGAGCGTGCGTTCAGAGATCAGGGTGCGCCAGAGACGCTCGCGCCAGGGGACGGCCGGCGGTCTGGCAACCGGAGGACGCGGCGCGGGTCGGGCCCGCGGCGCCGGGCGCGCCTTGACCGGGGCGGTCGCCGTCTGTGGAGGAAGAGCCGCGACGGCCGGCGGCGGCAGACCGCCTTCCAACGTGGCCAGTTCCGCCAGCAACGAAGCACGGGCCTGCTCCACGCCCCCCTTGAAAAAAACGTTGTACTGGGCCAGCGTTTCAAGGGTTGCCAGCAGGTATTTCAGGTCGGCCTGGCGCTCCGCGGCCGGCAGTTCCCCGGCAGACGGGGGAGATTGTCCTGCCAGCCGCTCGCGGTGGTTGGCAACCGCCCTGGCCAGATTGGCTGCCCACTCGCGGACGGCGGTCTCGCTCAGATACTGCTGCGCGCACCAGGTCTCAACGCACGCCTGGAGCAGTTCCAACCGGCGGAGCCGCACCCACGCGCCAGGCGCTTCTTCAGCCGTAAAGGGGGGCTCGCGCAGCCCCAGCGCAATTTCCAGCGCCTTGCGCCGGCGTGTGTAGTACTCCACCGCCTGCGCTTTGACCTCCGCCGGCAGTTCCGACGCCGTCTGGTCCTGGAGATCATCTAACAGCCAGCTGACGTGCGCCAGTTGCGCTACCGCCACCGGATCGCCACGGAACCGGCAATAGCGGCAGGCTTTCGCAGGGTCATATCCCGGGCGACCGCAACGTGGACACTCCATGCATCGTCTCCGTTCTCAACCAACAGTCGCCAGGCCTGGCTACTACGCCAGTTGCCAATCAACCCCAGGCAAAAGCCAACGTCGTCCCGAACGCAGGTTAAGTCAACCTGTGCAAAGCAACAAAATGGAGGACGTTGCTCATGCACACACTTCACGCTACTTACTTTGAGTATACTCAGGCTTGTCCCGCTGGCAAGCTCAAGACCTGCGCATCTCGGCAAAATTTCTCTTCTCCGGCGTGTTACGCACGCCGGAGAAGAGATAAAAATGAGTTTTTGGCGCGCGGCTTCGCCACGCGCTCCATCCCCTTTGGCCTGGCCCCGGCCCCGAAACTGGAATGCCCCCGGTCAATGTTGCCGCATGACCAGCGGCAGGAAGAGATGCTGGGACCAGGGCACCACCGTCATGTTCAAACTCAAAGCCGGGTCCCCCAACAGAAGAAACGTGTCGCGCAGATCTGAGTCGTTAGAGGGCAGACCTAATTTGGCAAATTCGGTCGCCGGACCTAAGCGCAGGTTGTTATATTTAAAAACTGCCTCAAAGAAGCGCTGGTGCAGCACCCGGTGCCCGCTTGAGCGCCCCAGCGTCGTGCCGCCCCAGGTGGCGATGGCGCCGCCCCCGGCCCGGCGCAGCAGCGTCTCGTCTAATGTGTCGCCTGCCGGATCGGAGAAGCGGCTGGTGAAGCAACTCAATCCCAAGACAACCGGCAGCGCTCCGCCGTTGTGCAGCTGGGCGACGTCGTCGCGATGCAAAAGCGGCGCATAAGATTCCGGGTCATAGTCCCATTGGTGCTGGGAGCCATGGCCGACATAGCTGGCGATCAGACCGCCGCTGTTGAAGATGTCCATCAATCGCGCCCGGGCGGTGCTGATGCTGGTGTACTTGTAGGATTGATTGCAATCAGCCGTACAAAAATAAACCCGGTGGCTTTGGATCGTGGTGGTCGGCGGCAGCGTAGCGTAAAGCCAGCTATAGATCCAATCAGAGTCATCGTGGAACGTTTCGGTCCCGTCCTCATGCCCGGCGAAGAAGAGGATTTGTTGATTCCAGGGCCACTGCGGCGGATGCTGGCGGTAATCCAGCAATTTCTGCACCACGGTGGTGGCCTGGGCCACGCTGTTGACCGGCAACCGGCCGATGAAAATGTCAGCGACCTGGTCGGTGGGGCCATCCATCGTCACGTAGCGGTTGTCGCTGGCTGCACCCCCGGGGATCTCATTCCAGGGGTCGGGGATGATGTAGGGAGGGACATATTGGGGATCGGTGATACGCTCGCTGCCGTCGCCCACCAGCAGGACGTACTGCAACGTCGGGGGCGCCACACTATGATAGGTAGCGCTGATGTAGTTGCGGATGGCCGTGCTCATGACCACGCCACTGTACAGGCTTTGGATGGCCTGCGTGGTGGTCATGTAAACGCGGAGCCCATCGCTCAAGGTATGCTGAGTCGCCAGGGGCGTCACGGCAGTGATGAAGCTGGCGTGGCTGATGATCAGGTACTGTGTATCGGTAGGCGCGCCGGCGGCCTGGACCGCCGGGGTCGCATAATGAGTGAACTCCCCGACCTGCCCCGGATTGATGACGACCTGCCGTACCAGGGCGGCGAAGGGATCATCTGCCGCGGGCGGCACTTTGGCCGTGGAGACAGCGGCAAAGGCCACCGCTACGTGCACTCGCCGGGCCACGGTCAACGCCAGTTGGGCCGGGTCGTAGCGGACCGGGTTGAAGGTCAACCGAATCAACCGGCTGCCCCGCAGCGTCCCGGCCTCCTCCCAGGTAACCCAGGCAGGGGAAGCCGTCCTGGTGGTGTAAGCCCGCGCGTCGTACTCCCAACGGGAGGCCAGCCCGGCCGCCGGAGAGTTGATCAAAACAGTGCGCGGAGCCGGAAGCGGAGGAGCATCCAGCGGCACCGTCGTTTGCTCCTGCACCGCCACGGTGAGCGCCGGCGTACCGGTGGGCGGAACGACAATCAGGACGGAGGCCAGCGGCAACTGGGGAGCACCCGGCGTCGCACTCCAATCCCAGCCGGGGGCCGCCAGCGCACTATAGGCACGCCCGTCGTCGCCGGTCACCTGCCGGGCGGTGATCTCCGGCCCCGACCATTCCCAAGTGAGACCCGACGAATCGGCGTGCAGCCCTTGAAGTCCGGGCGGCGGTCCGGCAGTGCCCGGAGCCGCGCTCAAGGCCGGTTGGGTAGCCAGCCCCATGGCCCAGAGGAGACCAAGCAGGCCTCCCAACAGGCCCCAACGCCAAACAGCCAGTCCGGTGTGAACAGCGCGGTGATTTTCCATAGTGACATTTCCTCCTTGTTGTGCAACGCTAAGTTTTCCTCAACCCCCAACGAATGCATGTAAAGATCAATCGGCAGACCACGGACGACTGACCACAGACCGCCAGCAGTTGAAAATTGTGATCAAGGCCTGTTTTGAAAATAAGGTTCTGGGTTTGTAGTCAGGCGCTTCAGCGCCGTCTCAGCTGCGCCGAAGCGCCTCCCTGCGAACCTGTTTTCATCCCCCGGCCGGTAAATGCCAGTTCAGGGGGAATTCCCTTGAAAACAACGCTCTGGGTTTGTAGTCAGGCGCTTCAGCGCCGTCTCAGCTGCGCCGAAGCGCCTCCCTGCGAACCTGTTTTCATCCCCTGGCTGGTAAATGCCCGTTCAGGGGGAATTCTTTTCTACCAGCGGTAAGTAGAGCGAGGCGAGCCAGGGAACCGAAATCCTTGAGAGGGTGAGGGCCGGGTCGCCGAAAAGATGGTACGTATCCACCAGATAAGCCCCCGGCCCGCCCGCCTGCGCCGCGCGCGCCACGGTAGTCGCCACGCCCAGTGACGGAGCATCACTCCCAAAGAGCACCTGGTAAAGGGCCGCGTGGAGCGCGGTATGGTCGCTACCCACGCCCTCGCCGCTGCTCCCCCACGCCGCCACCGCACCTGCGCCAGGACGCCTGACCAGCGCCTCGTCCAGCGCTGTCTGCCACGGCACCGGATGGGCAAAATGCCCGGTGTAGCAGGTCATCTCCACCACCACGGGCAGCCGGTTAACGTTAGTCAGCGCCGGCAGGTCGTCAATGTGGAACAGACGACCATGCTCCCATTGCTGAAACGAACTATGCCCGACCCAGTTGATCACCAACGCTCCCTGGTTCCAGTGGCTCAGCAACGCGGCCCGAACCGTGGAGAGGTTGGCGCAACGGGTTGGATCGGCGGCATCGTCAGCGCAGGTAAGAGTCACCATGGTGTGCGTTGGCGGGACGAGCGCCGCCACCTGAGCCGCCGCCGCCGGGAAATCGCCGGCCGGATCGGCGTCGTCGGCGACAAACAGATGGCGGAGGTTCCAGTCGCCAGGAGCAATTTCGGTCTCATAGCGGACGAGCTTATCCACTACTGCCACCAGTTCTGCCACGTTGTTCACCGGCAACCGCCCCACCGCCAGGTCCGGCAACCCATCTGCGCCATCCACGGCGGCGTAACGGTTATCGGCCGGCACCTCCCCCAACCAGGGGTCGGCCATCGCCAGGTAGGGCGGCAGCAGCGTCGGCGTTCCGGTCTTCAGGTGATCCAGCGGATCCCAGGTGCCGTCGCCGACGAGGAGCAGGTAAGCCGGACGGGGCGTCCAGGCGGCGTAAGCGTGGGCGACAAACTTGCGGATCACCTCCGGATCCATCCGCCCGTCGCCGTAGGCATCGTAAATCGCCTCCAGGGGGGCGACAAATGGCGTCAACCCCTGCGTGGCTCGCAGTGCCAACAACGGCTGCAACGCGGTGATGAAAGCGGTCGGCGCGACCACCAGGTAATCGGCGCCCACCGGTTCGGCCAATCCCTGCACCGGCAGCAGCGCAGAAACGGTCATGACCCGGGAGGGACGGGCCAGCAGGTAGGTCCGGGGGCCGGCGCGATCATCGCCTACCGTCAGAGTTTGCCCCGCCCCCACGGTGCCGGTCACCACCAGCGGCGCAGCGGCGTCGGTCACATCGTAGACCTGTCCGCCTGGCTCCCAACCGCTCAACGTGTAAGCGGCCGGGGTCACCTGACCGGTGAACGTCAGCACGCGGCTGTCGGCGACGGGATAACGCAGCGCTACCGCGTCTACCCAGACCCCGCCGGTGAGCGCTAACGTCAGGGAGATCCCATTCGCGCCGGGGCGCAGGTTTGCAACCGGGACCTCGAAGGTGGCCGTGACAGGGGCTTTGCCGTCCCAGGCGATCTCGCCGAGCGCCGTCCCATTAAAAGCAACGGTCACGCGATGATCGGGGTTGAGGGCCGCGGCCGTGTAGCCTTGCAGCCAGAGCGTCAACGTGGCGGGCACGCCGGTCGTGACCGGCGTGGTCAGGGTGAGCGGGTAAGTCGCCGTCTGCCCACAGGTCCCGCCTGCCGGCTGCGACAGGCAATTCCAATACCAGTGGTCGCCGTCGCGCGGAGCCGCGTAGAGCGAATCATAGGCCCGGTTTTCCGCGGCCCAGGCGGTGGTCCAGGCGGTGCCGGGCGGGAGGCCGGCCGGCGCGCCGGAGCGGCTGCCCATCCGCACTCCCGGCACGTCACCATACGTGACGCGGTAACTATCGCAGGCGGCCCAGCGGGTCGGGGACGGTTCCGCGTAAAAGAGAAAGCGCGCGCCCGTCGCATCCCAGAACAACGCCAGCTCCTGACCGGCGTGGCGCAGCTGCACCAGCGCCGGATCAGCCGTTGCCGAGACCACGCCGGCGGCACGTAACAGCTCCCAGGGCAGCGCGTAAAGGCCGGGGGTAGTCGCCGTGAACTGCCAGCCGGCCGCGACCGCCGGTTGCCGCCCGGCCATTGGGATCACATCAGGCGGGGACGCCCACGCCGCCAGCCGCCCCGGGTTCAGGACCAGCGGGCGCAGGGCAACGCTCAGGGGGTCAGCGGGCAACGCCAGCGAGGGAACATCGGCCAGCACCGGGAAGTGCAGGCGAATTTCCACCGCCCGGACGACGTGCAGCTGGCCGGTTGGGGGGTCGTAACAGAAGGGCGTGAAGGTGAGGCGAGCCAGGCGTACCCCGCGCAGCCGGCCCAGCTCGGTCAGCGTGACGGGCGAGCAAGACGGTGCTGCGGCGGTATAAGCGGCGGCATCGTAGGCCCACACCGGGACGCCCGGCTGGGGGTCACTGCCGGCCTCCCGCGCCACCGCCATCCCTGGGGCCGGCAGGAGCGGCTGCGCCAGTGGGCGCAGCTCCTGCGCCAGCGGAACGACTTCCAGCTCAACGGTGCCGGTGGGAGGGAGCACCACTAACGTACTGGTGAAGGGGAGCTGGGGACGGCCGGCGTCGGTGGTGACCGGCCAACCAGGGACGGCTAACGTTAGATAGGGACGGCCGTCGCCGCCGGTCTGGGGGCGCAACGTATAAGCCGGGACGCTCCACCGCAGAGAGAGCGTCCCGGCAGCGGAGACCGGTAAGGGGGGGGACAAGGCCTGCGCCACGGCGGGCACGGCCCGGATCAGGTTCAGACAGGCCAGGCCGACCAGCCAGCCGCCGATAAACCATCGCCCCCACCACGCCCGTCGCTGATTGTAGCCCTGGTGTTCCACTGCCTTCCCGCCTGATGCGTTTTTTGTATCTCCTCCCAAAGCAGGACAAGGCGCGTAGTGACACGCTGCAACGCACTGACCACGGCCTCGCTAACCCAGGACACAGGATTGACGCCAACTTGCGTTGGTAATGGCGGCTTCAGCCGCTCTGAGTCCCCCAGAGACGCTGGGGCCAGGATACGCTGAAGGCCCTCGGACACGCGGGTTTGGCGACGGCTTAGAAATCCAAATCGGTATCGCCGCCGGCCTCGCCGCCCTCCGGTCCCATCAACCCCGGCACGGCCTTCTCAATCTCCTCAGGGTTTTGGCCGGCTTCCAGCCGATCTACCACCTCGTCAAACTCCGGCCCCAGGTCAGCCGCCTCCTCGCCCATCTGGCTGCGCATCTTGCGCATGAAACGGCCTAAGCTCTTGGGGTCGTTCTCGTCCAGGTCCCCCAGCTGGCTGGGATCGGCCAGCTCATCCATCACGCTATCCTCAGAGCGCAATACGCGAATGCGGGAGATCAGGCGCGTGACCTCCTCGCTGCCGCAATGAACACAGACCGGCCTGCCCTCCGTGGCTTCGGCAAACGTGCGCCACCAAATGGAGAAGCGCCGCCGACACTTCATGCACCGATATTCATAAACAGGCATAGCTCTCTCCCTATTTCTGCAACTGCCACTTTGGTAAAACCCTGGCAACCGTGGTATAGTATAAGTGACGCGCATTATACCTGTAAGCAAGGAGGATGGCAATTTGAGCGCTAACGCCGGCGAGGCAGGCTGGACGGCCGAGCGCACACCGTTGTTGGTGGTGATTTCCGGCCCGTCGGGGGTGGGCAAGGACAGCGTGGTCCAACGGCTGAAGGAGCGGGGCTATCCCTTTCACTTTGTGGTGACGGCGACCTCGCGCGCGCCACGGCCGGGGGAAGTGCACGGGCGCGATTACTTCTTTGTCTCAGAGGCCGAATTCCGGCAAATGATCCAGGACGAGGCCCTGTTGGAGTACGCCCTGGTCTATGGACAATACAAGGGCATCCCCAAAGCCCAGGTGCGCGCAGCGTTGGCCAGCGGCCAGGACGTGGTGATGCGGTTGGACGTCCAGGGCGCGGCGACGGTGCGCCGCCTCGTCCCGGAGGCGGTGCAGATCTTCCTGACGGTACCCTCCGAGGACGAGCTGCTCCAACGGTTGCGCGCCCGGCACACCGAGACAGAAGCCGAACTGCAGCGACGGCTGGAAATGGTCAAAGCGGAATTTTGTTGCCTGAAAGATTTTGATTACGCGGTGGTCAACCAATCCGGCCAGCTGGAACGAGCCGTGGACCAGATCGTGGCCATCATGGAGGCCGAACACTGCCGGGTCAACCCACGGCGGGTGCAGTTGTAGGGAAAACGTTGCGCGGGCTATCCCGCCGGGGGTGGAGGTGAAGGACAATGCGAGCGCCGTTGGATTTGAACGTGGGCGATGTGGTGGAGCTGCGCAAGACCCACCCCTGCGGTGGAGTGACCTGGCGGATTGTACGGGTCGGCGCCGACATCGGCGCGGAATGCCTGACCTGCCAGCGGTACGTGCTCCTGCCCCGCAGCCGGTTTGAGGGGCGGATCAAACGGTTTCTGGTGCGGGCAGCGCCACCGCCCGAAGATGCAGCCAGCTGAACCGAACAACGGGGGCACGATTGCGCCCTCACTCGCCCTCCTGTTCTCACTGTACAACTTAGGCGCTATAATAAACGTATAAAACTTATTCAGGCCAATGTGAGCAAAGTTTGCACAACACAGTTACCTGGCAAGTGTGAAAAACATGAGGAGGTACAGTATGGAACAACGACGGAGTTCGGGACTGGCCTGGGGCGTTATTCTAATCCTGGTGGGATTGCTGTTCCTGGCCATGCAATTTGTGCCAGGATGGGCGGATTTCTTCTTCAATTCGTACAGCTGGCCGCTGATCATCGTGGGAGTAGGCGGCGTCTTTCTGCTCATCGGCCTGCTCACCAGTGCGCCGGGCCTGGTCGTGCCGGCCTGCATCATCGGCGGGATCGGCGGGCTGCTCTACTGGCAAAACCTGACCGGCAATTGGGAAAGCTGGGCCTACGCCTGGACGCTCATCCCTGGTTTTAGCGGCGTCGGCACAGTCCTGTTGGGCTTGCTTACGCGCAACGGCCGGACCATCCAGGGCGGGCTGTGGACCATTTTCGGCAGCCTGATCGCGTTTGCCATCTTCGGCTCTTTCCTGGGCGCCGGCAGTGTGCTATCGCAATACTGGCCCGTCCTGCTTATTTTGTTGGGCCTGTGGCTGTTAGTCCAGGCCTTGTTCCGCAAACGCTGATCCAGTCTTTAACAAACCCTTCAATCATTTGACAGGACTTACGTAGAAGGGGGTTAGTAGCGGCGGCTTCAGCCGCTCTTAGCTTCTGAGAGCCGCCTGAAGGCGTTACTGCCAATTTAACTTATCAGTCAGGAGGTAGGCGATGCGACGCGCTGGATTTTTCTGGGGCATTATCCTGTTGGTTGTCGGACTGGCGTTGTTGCTGGACAATTTCGGGGTTTTCGGCAGTATCCAGATCTGGAGCATCCTCTGGCCGGCCGGGTTGATCCTGCTGGGGGCCTGGATCCTGTGGGGGGCGTTGGGCGGCCGGCGGGGCAGCGCCGAGGTGGAGACGCTCGCGCTCCCGCTGGAGGGAGCCGCGCAGGCGCGCGTGAAGATCGGCCATGGCGCCGGGCGACTGGTGGTGAACGCCGATGCCGGGCCGGGACAGGTGGTCGCCGGACGTTTCGGCGGCGGCGTGGACCCCAGCGTGACCCGCGAGGGCGACCTGCTCCGCGTGAAATTGCGGATGCCCGAGCCCACGATTTTCGTCCCCTGGGTCTGGGGGCCGGAAGAACGGACCTGGGAGGTCGGCCTGACGCGCGAGGTCCCGCTGACGCTCAAGCTGGAGACCGGGGCCGGGGAAACGCTGGCCGATCTGCGCGAGCTCCGCGTCACCGCGCTGGAGCTCAACACCGGCGCCAGTTCCACGGAGTTGACGCTGCCCGCCCACGCCGGTCAGACCCGCGCCCAAATCCACGGCGGGGCGGCCTCCGTCGTGATTCACATTCCCGAAGGCGTGGCGGCCCGAATTGATTACCAGGGCGGCGTCTCCTCATTCAACGTAGACACGGCCCGCTTCCCGCGCCAGGACCGGTACTACCAGTCGCCGAATTACGAGACGGCCGAGCACCGGGTGGACCTGAGCGTGGAGATGGGCGTCGGCTCGGTGGAAATCCGCTGAGGCCCGGATGCCCCCATAGCGTCTTAAAGTGACCCTACCCCTTGCCTGAGGCTTGATGCTTTAACTCTCTGGAGGATTCATGAAACGCTTAGATGGACGGGTCTTGTCGGGTCTGGTTTTAATCCTGGGCGGCCTGCTCTTTCTGCTCCAAACCATGAACATCATCCCCAGCAACCTGGGAGGGGTGTGGGCGATCCTCTTCGGGCTGGCCGGCGTGGCTTTCGTCTACGTTTTTCTGGTGGAGCGCCAGCAAAACTGGTGGGCGATCATCCCTGGCCTGACCCTGTTGGGGCTGGCCGCGTTGATCGGGATCGGGTCGCTGGTCCCAGGGACGGCAGGTCAACTCCTGGCCGGGTTGTTCCTGGGCTCCGTCGGCCTGAGCTTCCTGATCATCTACCTGGCGCGGCGCGAGTTCTGGTGGGCCCTGATCCCCGGCGGCGTGCTGGTCGGCTTCGGGCTCATCATCGCCCTGAGCGCGTTTTTCCCCAATGAACTCATCGGCGCGCTCTTCATCGGCTTCATCGGGCTGGCCTTCTGGATCGTCTACCTGGCCAAACGCGACTTCTGGTGGGCGATCATCCCGGCCGGCGTGATGACGACGTTGGCCATCACCACCGCCCTGGTCTCCTACACCGAGGATTTCCAGGTCGGGGTGATGTTCCTCGGCTTTGCCGCGACCTTTGCCCTGGTCGGCGCTGTGCCGACCCGTGAGGGGCACATGACCTGGGCCTTCATTCCCGCGGGGATCATGGCAGTGTTGGGAGTCATCTTCCTGGCCACGCTGGGCCACACCCTGGGCTACCTCAACTACGTCTGGCCGGTGCTGCTGCTGTTGGTCGGCCTGTACCTGATCTGGCAAGCTCTCCGGAAACCGGCGGAATGACGGCCGGGTGGCATGAGCACCCACGCCGCCCCGTTCTATTCAATTGAACCGTAGCATGGACCTCTCTGCCTCTCAACTACGCTGGTTTCGGCTGCGCCGCTCCGGGCTGGTGACCCCGTTTCCCTCCCCGGAGGCGGCCGCGAGTGCGCTCGTTGGCGTCCAGGCCCAGATCCTCCCGGCGGCGGGCCTGGCCCTGTGGAATCGCACTCCCGGGCTGACCTACGCCGACCTGGACGACCGGCTGCACAGGCAGCGGACGCTGGTCAAGCTTTGGGGACAGCGCGGGACGCTCCACCTCTACCCCAGTGTTGAATGGCCGCTCCTCCACGGAGCGCTCTCCGGCCACCAGACGTGGTGGCAACGGCAAAACACCAGGACCGGAGAGCCGGAAGCCTACGAACAGGCGGTAGCGCAGGTCGCGGCGCTGTTGCGAGCACGGGGCACGTTGACTCGCAGTGATCTGCGCGCCGCCGAGCTGGGGCTGCACGATAGTCACTTCTCGTCCTGGGGCGGCATCTTCGCCGAGCTGATGCACCGCGGGCTGGCCTGTCACGCCGGGCAGGAAGGCAACGAAGGGCGCTTTGCCCATCGGGAGGTCTGGCTGCCCGACCTGGCGTGGGAGCCCCCCGGCTACCACGAGGCCAACGAAGTCCTGATGCGGCGCTACTTTGCTGCCTACGGCCCCAGTACCGTCAAAGATTTTATCTACTGGCGAACAGTGCCGGCCGCCGCAGCCCGCC
>Ga0067045_1031312_pt1 | contig 12598 bp, 12 predicted proteins | sample TerdegcTABiofilm_FD_59184 | JGI IMG/M metagenome (GOLD analysis project Ga0067045, IMG submission 59184) | Combined Assembly of (Gp0054472, Gp0054536) Wastewater bioreactor microbial communities from Singapore -Terephthalate degrading...
AAGCGTACAACGCTTGAGGCCCTTTTGCCTGTCGGCGACGAATCAGAACACCACGGTCTTGTTGCCATGCACCAGCACGCGGTCTTCCAGGTGATAGCGCAGGCCGCGGGCCAACACCATCTTCTCGACGTCACGGCCGAAACGCACCATGTCTTCGATGCTGTCGCTGTGGCTGACGCGCACCACGTCCTGCTCGATGATCGGACCTGCGTCCAGCTCTTCGGTGACGTAGTGGCACGTGGCGCCGATCAGCTTCACACCGCGCATCGAGGCCTGGTGGTAAGGCTTGGCCCCCACGAACGACGGCAGGAAGCTGTGGTGGATGTTGATCACCTTGTGTGCGTACTCGCTGCACAGCTCAGGCGGCAGGATCTGCATGTAGCGCGCCAGCACCACGACTTCTGCATCGTGCTGCTTGACCAGGCGCGACACTTCGGCAAACGCCGGCTCTTTGTTCTGCGGGTCCACCGGCACATGGTAGTAAGGAATGCCGTGCCACTCGACCATGCTGCGCAGGTCGTTGTGGTTGGAGATCACGCAGGAAATCTCGCAGTCCAGCTCATCGCTGTGCCAGCGGTGCAGCAGGTCGGCCAGGCAGTGGGACTCACGGCTGGCCATCAGCACCACGCGTTTTTTCTGCGCGGTGTCGGTGATACGCCAGTTCATTGAGAACTCTTCGGCGATCGGGGCAAATGCCTCACGAAAGGCCTCCAGACCGAACGGCAGGGAGTCGGCCCGAATTTCGTGACGCATGAAGAACCAGCCACTGAGATTGTCCGAGTGATGGCTCGCTTCAGTGATCCAGCCATTGTGTGACGCCAGAAAGTTACTGACCTTAGCAACGATGCCGACGCCGTCCGGGCAAGCGATCACTAGCCGAAAAGTGCGCATAGGGGGGAAACTCCAGAACTTCGCAAAGGCCGCCATTCTAGCGATTGCGCAGCAAAACTGCAGTATTGATCAGCAATGACCCTGCCTGCTGCCTGCGCAACTGGACCAACATCGACCGATTAGCGACCCTGCAGGCTGACGCAGGACGCCTTGTGAAAATACGCAAGAACGGTTTTGTGAATAACTGTGATGATTAGCGCTGATGTTTTAACTGTGAGTGTATTCTCCTCCTCATTGACTCTAATCAAATCAAATAAAACTCCGCTTATATGTTTACTTGATGAAACACCCTGACTATTATTGCGCCACTGTCCCCTGCATCCTGTGCCTAACATAAGGTAGTCCTCATGTCCCTGATCAACGAATACCGCGCCACCGAAGAAGCTATCAAAGAGCTGCAAGCCCGTTTGAAGAACCTGTCCCAAGACGACAAACTGCAAACCGAGCTGGAATTCGAAGGCAAACTGCGCACCCTGATGGGCGAATACTCCAAATCCCTGCGCGATATCATCGCCCTGCTGGATCCGGAATCCAAAGTTAAAGCCCCACGCGGCGCAGTGAAAACTACCGGCACCAAGCGCGCTCGCAAGGTTAAACAATACAAGAACCCGCACAACGGCGAAGTCATCGAAACCAAAGGTGGCAACCACAAGACTCTGAAAGAGTGGAAAGCCAAGTGGGGCGGCGACGTGGTTGAAAGCTGGGCAACCCTGCTGGGCTAAGCCGCAACCCGTCTCGCAGGTTCACTTGCGAACAAAAAAACGCCAGCTTTCGCTGGCGTTTTTTTATGGGTGTTATTCAATACATTTCATCAGGGCATTTCAAATATTCAAACGCTTGCGCAATAGCGCCACGTACTCGCGCCATTCCTGCAGAACCTCAAGCGTTCCGCCCGTGGCATTCTGCGACCATTGCTCGCAGGCTTCATCAAATGCCTGCACGGTATTGGGCGCCCCCCACCGAGCATCGCTCAAACGCTGCTGACAGAATAATTTCCAGCGCTCTTGCTCCTGTTCACTCAAGGTTTCAGGGAAGTTACGTGCGCGATATCGAAATAATAATTCCGGTAAACGTTCATCATCGAACGGCCATTGTTCTTGCGCTAATTGCTGTGGATCGGCCGCTCTCACTTGCTCGCATAAACGTCGGTCGCGGTCGCCAATGAAACCGTCGTACAACTGTTGTTCCGGATCATCGCTGGGGGTGAAGTCCTCCTGGGCATAAATGGCCTGGACTTTATCTCGCCAAAGTTCCTGTGCGTCACTTAGCCGCAGCGCCCGCGCCTGATACAGCGCCATGTCCAATTGCAGTCGTTGCTGATCCTCAGCGCGCAATACCGATAACGGCGCCACTACCGGGCAGCGGTTGATATGAATCAGTTTGAGCGGCACCGGCAGCGTCCCTTCGGGCAAATCCGCACGGCGGCTGTACAGGCGCTGACGCAGGGTTTCGACGTCATCTGCCAGCAAGCCCTCGGGATCCAGGTGCAGGTCGCAGACAATCAGTGCATTACGATTGCGTGGGTGCCAGGCCAGCGGCAGGACGACTCCCACATAACTGCGGTCGGCAGAAAAGCGCCCGGAAATATGCACCATCGGTTGCAACAGGCGAATCTGGTCCATGACTTTCTGTTTGCTGCGCAACTTGAACAGCCAGTCATAAAGCTTGGGCTGCCGATCGCGAATCAGCCGCGCCAGGGCAATGGTGGCGCGCACATCGGACAAGGCTTCGTGGGCCTGGCCATGGTCCAGGGCGTTGGCGGCCGTCAGGCGTTCAAGCTTGAGCGTGACACGCCCCTCCTCCTGCGGCCAGACGATACCGTCCGGGCGTAACGCATAGGCTGCACGCACCACATCGATCAGGTCCCAGCGGCTGTTGCCGCCCTGCCACTCACGGGCATAGGGGTCGAAAAAATTGCGATACAGGCTGTAGCGCGTCATTTCATCGTCGAAACGCAAGGTGTTGTAACCGGCGCCGCAGGTCCCGGGCGCGGCCAGTTGCGCATGCACCCGGGTCATGAAATCCGCTTCGCACAGGCCCTTTTCGGCCAGGCGCGTCGGGGTGATCCCGGTGATCACGCAGGCGGCCGGATGCGGCAGGATGTCGTCACTGGGTCGACAGTAGAGATTGACCGGGGCCTCGATCTCGTTGAGGTCGAGGTCAGTGCGAATGCCGGCCATTTGCAGCGGTCGGTCGCAACGCGGGCTGATACCGGTGGTTTCGTAGTCGTACCAGAAAATGGAAGTCACGGGCTGTTCCTGAACTTGAGACTGGCGAAGTCTAGGCGCTCACACCGGGTGCCGACCAGTCATGCTGTTATTCAAGTACCGATGGTTGTTACCGGGTGCTACATAGATATGTCGTTCCCCGGAACGAAGGCTGCTAGCATCGGCCCTACGTACGTGACCATCAGGCCCCTCACCAGGCAGCCAATGACTCAGACTTCAGCACCGCCAAGGAACGCACCGCTGCCCCCGCCACTGGATACCCGCTACCAGGTCGAAACGCCCGAAGGCATCGACCTGCCATTGCGTCCGGCGGGGTTGTTGCCGCGTGCCCTGGCATTTGCCATCGACTTGGGACTGCGCGCCCTGGTCCTGGGGCTGCTGTTCGTGACCCTGGCGTTTTTTGGCAAGGTCGGCGTGGGCCTTGGCTCGCTGCTGCTGTTTGTTCTCAGTTGGTGGTACATGGTGTTGTTCGAGGTCCTCAATCAGGGCCGCTCGCCGGGCAAACAGTGGATGGGACTGCGGGTCGTGCAGGACGACGGCACCCCCATTGGCTGGTCGGCTTCGCTGATCCGCAATCTGCTGCGCTTCGTCGATATGCTGCCCTTCGGCTACAGCCTCGGCGCCATCAGTTGCCTGCAGCACCCGGCCTTCAAACGCCTGGGCGACATTGCCGCCGGCACCCTGGTGATCTATCGCGAACAAGCCGTAACGCGCCCGCCGCTACCGGCTGCAATGCCCCTCCGGGCACCTTTCAACCTGAGCCTGGCTGAACAACGCGCCGTATCGGATTTCGCCGAACGCCAGTCCCAGCTTTCCGCTGAGCGGGTGCAGGAACTCGCCGCATTGCTGGCTGAGCCGCTGAAGGTCAGCCCACCGCGCGCGGTTGCCGAACTCAACGGTATTGCCCTGGGCTTGCGAGGACCGGTATGAAACAGAGCCAGTTCGAGAGCCTCCATCAGCCGCAGTGGGACGCGTATCGCCAAGGTCTCGATCTGCTGGAGCGCGGCAAGGCCAGCGCCGAGCACGCCCGCTCATTCCCCAGGGACTATCGGCGCCTGTGCCAGCACCTGGCCTTGGCACAGGAGCGCGGTTACAGCACTTGCCTGATCGACCCCTTGCAGCAACTTGCACTGCGTGGACACCAGTTGCTCTACCGCCATCGCAGCAGCGTGCGGCCCCAACTGCTGGCGTTTGTCCTCGCCGACTTCCCACGTTTGGTGCGTGAGTCATGGCCGTTCATACTGGTGGCGGGACTGTTGTTCTTCGGCTCACTGCTGGGCATTGCGCTGTTGGTCTACCTGTTTCCCGACCTGATCTACAGCCTGTTACCGGTCGAGCAGGTGGGCGAAATGCAAAGCATGTACGACCCCGCCGCCGGGCACCTGGGCCGCGATATGGAACGTGCAGCGAGTGATGACTGGATGATGTTCGGCTACTACATCATGCACAACATCGGTATTGCCTTTCAGACCTTCGCCAGCGGCCTGCTACTCGGGCTTGGCAGCGTGTTTTTCCTGGTGTTCAACGGCCTGCTGATTGGAGGCATCGCCGGCCATCTGACCCGCATCGGCTTCGGCGAAAACTTCTGGTCGTTCGTCATCGGCCATGGCGCCTTCGAACTCAGCGCCATTGCCATTGCCGGCGCGGCCGGCCTGCAACTGGGGTGGTCGTTGATCGCTCCCGGTCGCCTCAAACGCGGCGAAGCCTTGCGCCTGGCTGCGCGCAAAAGCGTCCTGTTGATGTGCGGCGTGATGCTGTTGCTGTTGATCGCCGCCTTCATCGAAGCCTACTGGTCATCGCGCAACGCCACGCCCCCTCTCGCCAAATATCTGGTGGGGGCCACCCTGTGGGCACTGGTAGTGCTCTATCTGATGACTGCCGGACGGACACGCCATGCGCCTGAATGAGGCCAGTGTCGTCATCCGTCCGCGCACGAGTTGGGAGGCCATGGACCTGGGCGTATTGCTCAGCCAGCGTCACCGACGACTGTTGATGGTCAGCTGGGCACTGATCACGTTGCCGGTATTCGCCCTGCTGACCGGCCTGTTCTGGAACTCCCCAGGCATCGCCCTACTGATCTTCTGGTGGTTGAAACCTGCGTTCGAACGCCTGCCGTTGTACCTTCTCTCCGAAGCCTTGTTCGGCCAGGCGCCCAGCCTGAAACAGGCATTGCGCCAATGGCCGCGACTACTCAAACCGCAACTGCTCGCCAGCCTGACCTGGCGCCGCCTGAGCCTGAGCCGGAGTTTCTGCCTGCCGGTGGTTCAGCTCGAAGGTCTCGCCGGGCAGGCACGCCAGCAACGTCTGGCGGTCCTGCAACAACGCGATGGCGAGGCCGCGCGTTGGTTGACCCTCCTAGGCGCACTGCTGGAATCCAGCCTGTGGTTGGGCTGCATGGCCCTGTTCTACCTGTTCCTGCCCATGCAAATCGAACTGGATTGGGACTGGCAAACGCTGATCGACGCCAGCGAACAGGACTGGCTGTGGCTCGAGCACCTGATCAACGGCCTCTATGCGCTGGTCCTGATCATCTGGGGACCGGTCTACGTCGCCTGCGGATTCAGCCTGTACCTGAACCGCCGGACCGTACTGGAAGCCTGGGACATCGAACTGCAATTTCGCCGCCTGCGCCAGCGCCTCAGCGGCTTGGGCGTCGCGCTGCTGGTGCTCGGCCTGCTGTGGCTGCCGATGCCGCAGGCGGTGTATGCCGACGAGCCTGACGCCCCAAGCGCCCCGCGCCTGCTCCAGCAGCCCCTGACCAGCCAGGCCGCCAGCCGTGACATCAACGCATTGCTTCAGGCGCCACCTTTCAAGAATTCGCAGACGATTACCCGCTATCGCTTCGGCGAAGAAGCCACTGATCCAGTCGAAGACGCTCAGCCCCCGGCATGGCTCAAGGCACTCTTGGAATTGTTCGACAGTCAGCGCTTCAAAGGGCTGGCCCAAGTCATCGAGGTGCTGCTATGGACCGCGCTCGCGGGATCGATTGCCTTGCTGGTCTGGCACTACCGCGACTGGCTGCAGACCTTCGTCAGCCGCCGCAAGCCTCTTCACGCTCCGGGTACTTCGCCCTCACCCACCCAATTGTTTGGTCTCGATCTCGATCCCGAGTCACTTGCGCAAGACATCGCCAGCCAGGTCGAATCGTTGTGGCTGGAGCATCCCCGCGAAGCTCTCGGACTGCTCTATCGGGCTTTGCTCAGTCGCCTGCTGCACGACTTCGGTCTCCCCCTGAAAAGTGCCGACACCGAAGCCGAGGTCCTGGCGCGGGTCCAGCAGTTGCAGGACCCGGAGTTGCAGAACTACAGCCAAAGCCTGACGCTGCACTGGCAGAACATCGCCTATGGTCATCGTGTGCCGCCTGCGGCGCTGCAACAGCAACTCTGCCAGGGCTGGCGCGCATTATTTGACCCGCGAGCCCAGCAATGAGTCGACGTCTGGCAGCTCTCGGCGTACTGATCGGCGCATTGCTCTGTGCAGTGGCAACGTACCTGTACCTGCACGCCACGCCCTATCAAGAAAACATCGACCACGGTCCCTCCCCCGAAGCCCAGAACAATCCCTACCTGGCAGCCGAACGCTTTCTGCGCAAGCAAGGTTTGAGCGTGCATCACGTCAATAGCCTGGACAGCCTGCCCACCCTGCAACCACGCCAGCACAGCCTGTTGCTGCTGGGCGAACGCGCCAACATGACCCCGGCCCAGATCGACCAGGTGCTGGACTGGGCGCGAGATGGCGGGCGCCTGCTGTTTGTCGCGCAGGCCTTGTGGAATGAGCAGACCGGCAACAGTCAGGACCTGCTGCTGGACCAGGTGCACGTGCAGCAGTTCATGAGCAAAGACCTCAAGTATGTGCCTGCCGAAGCGGCGAAGGACCGCTATCCGAACCTGACCAAACTTTATCTGGAAAACGAAGAGGCACCGGCCTATGCCGGCTTCGACCCGCAGTTCCACCTCGAAGACCCGCAAGACCTGGCACAGGCCTGGGCCAACAGCGCCAAGGCCACACACCTGATGCAGTTGCCCTGGGGTGAGGGTTCGATCACCGTGGTGACCGATGCCGAATTGTGGAAGAACAGCGCGATCGGCCAATACGACAACGCCTGGCTGCTGTGGTACTTGTTCGCCGACACCGACGTCACGCTGTTATTCGACATTGACCACGACAACCTGCTGAGCTTGCTGTGGCGTTATTTCCCCCAGGCCTTGGTGGCGCTGCTCGCGTTGATCGGTTTAGGGCTATGGCACGCCGGCTGGCGCCACGGTCCGGTGCAGCCCGCAGCACCCAAGGCCCGCCGCCAGTTACAGGAACATCTGCGCGCCAGTGCCGATTTTCTCGTCCGTCGCGCCGGGCAACAGAGCCTGTTAGAGGGCTTGCAGCACAATGTGCTGCGACGTGCCAGACAACGTCATCCAGGCCTCGATCAACTCGACACGTCCGAACAGTGGCAAGTGCTCGCCCGCTTGACCGGGCACTCGCCCGAGAGCATTGCCCAGGCCCTCGGCCCGCCCCGTAAACGAAGGCTGTCGAGCAGCGAGTTCAGCCGCCAGGTGGCCCACCTGCAGAACCTCAGGAATGCCTTATGAGCGAACCTTCCGTACCTCCGAGCCCGTCCCATGCCGCCCAGCAACGGCGCCGGGCCAGTCAACTGGCGCAAGCCGTGCGCCTTGAGCTGAACAAGGTCGTGATTGGCCAGGGCAGCGTTATCGACGATGTGCTGAGTGCCTTGATTGCCGGCGGCCATGTGCTGCTCGAAGGCGTACCGGGCCTGGGCAAGACCTTGCTGGTGCGCGCCCTCGCCCGCTGCTTCGGCGGCGAGTTCGCACGTATTCAGTTCACGCCCGACCTGATGCCCAGTGATGTCACCGGGCATGCGGTCTACGACCTGCAGACCGAGCAGTTCAAGCTGCGCAAGGGCCCGTTGTTCACCCACCTGCTGCTGGCCGATGAAATCAACCGGGCACCGGCCAAGACCCAGGCCGCCTTACTCGAAGCCATGCAGGAGCGTCAGGTGACCCTGGAAGGCCGGGCCTTGCCCATCGCCCAACCGTTCATGGTCCTGGCCACCCAGAACCCGATCGAACAGGAAGGCACTTACCCGCTGCCGGAAGCCGAGCTCGATCGTTTCATGCTCAAAGTGCGCATGGATTACCCGGATATGCAGCAAGAGCTGGACATGGTGCGCCAGGTCAGCCGCTCGACCCGCGCCGACATGCTCGACGTGCAGCCATTGCGCACACTGCTGCAAGCCAAGGACGTCCTCGCCCTGCAGCGGATCGCCAGCGAACTGCCGCTGGATGAGCAGGTGCTCGACTACGCCGTGCGACTGGCCCGCACCACGCGCACCTGGCCCGGCCTGACCCTCGGCGCCGGTCCGCGAGCCTCCATTGCCCTGGTGCGGGTGGCGCGGGCCCGGGCGCTGTTGCGTGGCGGCGAATTCGTCATCCCCGATGACCTCAAGGCCTGTGCTTTGGCAGTCCTGCGTCATCGGGTGCGGCTTGCCCCGGAGTTGGATATCGAGGGCCTCGACGTCGACCAGGTACTCAGGCAGATGCTCGACCAGGTTCCGGCGCCCAGACTGTGAGCAGGAGCCCTGAATCATGAAGCCCACGCGCCTGTTGCTGATCTGGCTGGCCACGCTGCTCGGCCTGAGTATTGTGCAGGGAGCGCTCCGCGCCTTGGGCATTGATCCGGGGCCAAGCCTGCAGGCAATCAATTGGGCGCTGCTGCTGGCGCTCCTGGTCCTGGCGTTGCTTGATGCCGCGCATCTGCTGCGTCGTCCTTCGCCGAGCATCGAACGTCGACTGTCCGGCAGCCTGGCGCTAGGACGCTGGGCTGAGGTGCAGGTCAGCGTACAACACGACTACCGGCAACCTCTGACCGTCGAGCTGTTCGACCACGTTCCCGATGGCCTGAGCTTCGAACAACTGCCTCATTCGCTGGAGTTGCAGCCGGGTCAGACCAGTCAATTCAGCTACCGTCTGCGACCCTTGCGCCGAGGGCACTTCAGTTTTCAGCAGTGTGAAATCAACCTGCCCGGCCCCCTCGGTTTGTGGTCCGCGCGGCGCTACCTGAAGGTCAACGACAGCACCCGGGTGTACCCGGATTTCGCTCACCTGTACGGCGCGCAGTTGCTGGCGGTCGACAGCTGGATCAGCCAACTGGGGGTGCGCCAGCGCCAGCGACGTGGTCAGGGCCTTGAGTTCCACCAGCTAAGGGAGTTTCGCGAGGGCGACAGCCTGCGCCAGATCGACTGGAAAGCCACCGCCCGGCAACGCACACCGATTGCCCGCGAGTATCAGGACGAACGCGACCAGCAGATCATCTTCATGCTCGACTGCGGGCAACACATGCGCAGCCAGGACGGCGAGCTGTCGCACTTCGACCACGCCCTCAACGCCTGCCTGTTGCTCAGCTATATAGCCCTGCGTCAGGGCGATGCTGTTGGTCTGATGACTTTCGCCAGTCATCAACCGCGATATCTCCCCCCTGTCAAAGGCCTTGGGCAACTCAAATCCTTGTTAAATGCGAGTTATGACCTGGAGAGTTGCAATCGTAGCGCCGACTATCAGGCCGCTGCTTTCGAGTTATTGAAGAAAGAAAAACGGCAAACACTAGTCATTATCCTGACCAATTTGCGGAACGAGGACAACGAAGACCTGACACTCGCCATAAATCACCTAAGAAAACAGCATCTTGTGTTGGTCACAAGCTTAAGAGAGAACATCCTGGAGAAATTATTGGCACGCCCTGTCAACACACTACAGGAAGCACTCGACTATTGCGCAGCTTCGGACTATCTACACACTCGCATGACAACCCATGCAAAACTCAAGCTACAAGGCATACCCGTAGTTGACACCCAACCTGAAAAACTTGGAGCAAGCCTGACATCCAAGTACTTAAACTGGAAAAAATCTGGAGCGCTGTAACTCCCTACAGATGCCAACCAAAGGAAATCACCAGTTAGTATTTACCACCCCTACGAACAACATAAAACTCACGTTCGACAAAGGTTCGGAGAAACATCATAAACCCGGATAAATCGATACACCCTTGATGACTCGCTACGTCCCATGAGCGAGATTCGCCACAGCGAAAACCAACTCCCGGCAACCACCGTGACAAGCCAACATTGACAATCATGCAATCTGCATCGATTGCAGTAATGAGGCCAACCCACGCCAGCCTCAGAACTGACCAAGCGGGAAGCTAACCAAGATCAGCCTCGGTTTACGAGGCGCACCTGCTGCCCCCAACTATCTTGTTCACCGACGCCATTATTTGTTCCATCATACTCAACTCGGAAATTTACATACACACCGATTCCAGGTACATAATCAACATCGGCATTCATAAAAAGCAGATGCCAGTTGTTATCCATGACCATTGCGTCAGGTGAGTTCTTTCGCACTTCAGTACGACTGTAAAGCTTGAAGTCAATATTTGCCCTCCTCCATACCCTATTTGATGGTCGACTGGTCAAGTGATACTCCGTCGACCTAAAATAAACTCGCCCCTCATAAAATCTGTACTGATACTTTATTTGACCCCTCAGCTCACCAACGCGCAAATGCTGGTGATTGAAAATATCTATTGGCACACCCGCCCAAAAATCTTCAGTAGATTGAATACCTACAATTTGTTCTCGAAAAGAACCATCGACGACTTCCCCCCCAAGAACAAACTGCGTAATTTCTCTATGAGTCACCTTCAGCTTGTCTTCCTCCTCTTTAGCACCCTCTTTACAGCACTTTTTTCCGCATGGTTTTACTTTCACTTTAATTTGAACTGAACGTGCCATCACCTTTCCCCTCGACTAACAAATCATTGAATTTGCAATCAAGAAAATAACTGAAGTAGCCCGCACCAACCACTGTCAGAACTGACAGTTTTTTAAAACCAAACGAAATAAGCACAAGCACCATTATTAGCAAACTAAAAACCCATAGCGGTCACTCAAGAACAGGCAGATAGGTAGGCTGCGTTACTTTTTATTATGCGGAAGCCGACAAACTCTGAAAGCTGAAATACCGCTTCAACGCTTCTACCAACTGCGCGTATTCCGGCGGAGCATCGAGCAGAATGAATCCGGCATCGTAATGATGGGGCGTGGCATCTTCATGGCACCACTGGCAGCAGGCGCGCAGGTCGATGATTTGAGAGACGTAATCGCTGGCGGGAATTTTCAGGCGCAGGTCAAAAACCGCGCCCACCATCATCGGCAAGTTGCTGATGAGCATCAAACCGTCTTCCGAGACATTGCCGATGTAGCCAATGGGTTTGTCGGTGATACGGTTGAAGACTTTGAGAAAATACGGCAACTGGTGCCGCTCGATCCGGCGTTCTGTGAACATGCTGAATATCGCTTTGCCAAGGCCCTTGAGCAGGGTCGCACTACTGCTTCGCAACGAGCCGGCAGTGCGGGCTCGCTGTCCCCGATTGCGGTGCGAACGTCCTTGCCTTGCGCTCGCGCTACTTCTGCCGCTCTCAGGTATCAACGACGTTCAGCGTCGACCCGCCGAGACGTCTCCCAGGGAGATTAGCTCAAGGCTGAAGCACGGCCAGTGGTTAAATGAGACTCGACATTACAAAGCAGCCGGAATGCTTCTGGCGCTGCGCGGCGGGTACCAGCCCAGCGACTGCAAGGTTTCCAGCCGCGCACGGGCCCGGTAGGCGTACTCGTTGTTCGGGTACTGGGCCATGATGAACTGGTAGGTCTGGGCGGCGTCGACATAGAGCTTCTGCCGCTCCAGGCACTGGCCACGCAACATCGACACTTCTGGCTGGATGTAGCGCCGCGACCGACTTTTGCGATCGACCTGGGACAGCTCCAGCATCACCCGCTCGCAGTTGCCGGCGTCGTAGGCACGGTAGGCGGTGTTCAAGTGATGGTCCATCGACCAACGGGTACAGCCCACGACACTCAGGGCCAGGGCAGCTAAAAGCACGAATCGCATGAGGGTTCTCCTGTCTTGGGCTTTGTATCGACCCGGCGGCAAAAATCTTCAGTGCGGCGCGTTCAATAAAGAATCCAATAAGTAGTGCAAACGAACAATGACTACAACTTCTGAGCATAGTAGCCTCACTCAGCGCTTGAACTCAGGAGTCTTTGCATGTCCGTCCGTCGTACCAAAATCGTCGCTACCCTTGGCCCGGCCAGTAACTCGCCGGAAGTTCTCGAACAGCTGATTCTCGCTGGCCTGGACGTCGCCCGCCTGAACTTCTCCCACGGCACCCCAGACGAGCACAAGGCTCGCGCCAAGCTGGTCCGTGACCTCGCCGCCAAGCACGGCCGCTTCGTCGCCCTGCTGGGTGACCTGCAAGGCCCGAAAATCCGTATCGCCAAATTCGCCAACAAAAAGATCGAGCTGAAGATCGGTGATCAGTTCACCTTCTCCACCAGCCATCCGCTGACCGAAGGCAACCAGCAAGTGGTCGGCATCGACTACCCGGACCTGGTCAAGGACTGCGGCGTC
>Ga0067045_1031313_pt1 | contig 12598 bp, 15 predicted proteins | sample TerdegcTABiofilm_FD_59184 | JGI IMG/M metagenome (GOLD analysis project Ga0067045, IMG submission 59184) | Combined Assembly of (Gp0054472, Gp0054536) Wastewater bioreactor microbial communities from Singapore -Terephthalate degrading...
CCATAATATGATGAAAATTCCTGCATGAAAATGAGTAGTAGATGGGATTTTTTAATTTTTTTCAGTATCAAGTACTTAAAATAAAAAAAAAGCCGTCCCATAGTTTGTTTTGAGACGGCCCCTATTTTATATTTTATTCAAATTCCACATTTAGGATAATTAGTGAAACTATTTTATTCTTGCATTATATATAAAATACCTTTAAACTATAGCTAATTTAAAAATAATCTAAATATAAGGAGGCAGCTATATGGCCAGTAAATTTGAAGTTTACAAAGATAAAGGGGGGAAGTACCGATTCCGTCTTAAAGCGGGAAATGGTCAGGTTATACTGACAGGTGAAGGATACAATTCAAAAAGTTCCTGTCTTGACGGTATTGAATCTGTAAAGAAAAATTCAAAAAAAGATTCATTGTTTGAAATTTATCAGGATAAAAAAGGTGAGTATCGTTTCAGACTTAAAGCAGCAAATGGTGAAACAATTGGCCAAGGTGAAGGTTATAACAAAAGAACTGGATGTACACGATGTATTGAATCAATTAAAAAGAATGCTGTAAATGCAAAAATTGTAGAAATTTAAATTTGCATCAATAGTATTCAAAAATAGTTTTCAATACCATAATTAATATCAATATGCTTATACAAGAAAGCATTTATATTTCTATTGCATTAAGCATTAAATAATAATTTACTTGCAAAAGTTTTATATCTTTTGTAAACTTTCCTAATAAAATTGGCATATAGTAGGAAAGCATATCATGATTAAAAATTTTTTAAAATATTATATAATTTTATTTCTTCTATTACAATCAGCATTTGCACAACTTACCACTACAATAGTTGAAGAAGACAGAGAATTCTGGAATGCATTGATTCAAAACATAACAATAGCAAATAAAAATCTTCTGTACGCCAGCTATATTGCCTATAAAGACAAACTATACGATTTGTCAATTGACTCATTTCAAGAATGCATCACACAAAATAGCGATAATCAGGTTATACAAGGTATTGCCAACTATTACATTGGCAAAAACTATTATAATATAGGCGACTATAAAAAGGCAGTGGTGTATTTTTTGGCCACCGAGCGCTACACAATGGATCAATACACGTATATTAAGGCAGCAGCCCTGATAAATGCATCAATTTGTTACATCCAGATGAATGATACCGTAATGGCAAAAACCTATTTGCAGAAATCTATGCAATACGATACAGAAGGTTCATACAAAACTACCATTGAAACACTTATGCAATCATTGAAAGACAATTAACTGATACTATATTTCCTGCCGCTATAGTGGTAAAAGAATTCATGGTAATAATTAAACCTTATAGTAATCTTTATACCATTGTACAAATTGATGTAATCCCTCTTCTATTGAAGTAACAGGTCTATACTCTACTGCTTCAGTAAGTTCATCAATATCGGCAAATGTAGCAAGCACATCACCTGGCTGCATGGGTAAAAAGTTTATGATAGCTTTCTTGCCAATTTCCTTTTCAAGAACTTCAATAAAATACATTAACTGCACTGGTTTATTATTGCCAATATTGTAAATTCTAAACGGTGCGCTACTTGACGCTGGATCTGGATGCATAGTATCAAATTCAGGTTGACCGTGTGGCACTTTAAATGTAATCCTGTATACACCTTCCACTATATCATCAATATAAGTAAAATCACGCTCCATATCTCCAAAGTTATATACATCTATAGGCTTGCCTTCAAAAATAGCTTTTGTAAATTTAAAGTAAGCCATATCAGGTCTACCCCATGGACCATATACGGTAAAAAAGCGCAACCCGCTTGATGGGATTGAATATAAATGTGAGTAGCAATGCGCAAAAAGTTCATTTGACTTTTTCGTTGCAGCATACAGTGAAACAGGATGGTCAACATTATCATGCACAGAAAATGGCACACAGGAATTTAATCCATACACAGAACTTGAAGAAGCATATACTAAATGTTTCACAGGATTATGCCTGCAACATTCAAGTATATTCATAAACCCAACAACATTGCTGTGAACATAGTCAAACGGATGTTCTAAACTATAACGAACCCCTGCCTGAGCAGCTAAATGTACCACGTAGTCAAAAGTATGTTTTTTAAATATATCCGATAGTTCCTGATAATTAGCTATATCACTATGATAAAAATCATAATTTTTATATTGCTTCAAAATGTTATTGCGCGCTTCCTTAAGCGATACATCATAGTACCTATTCATATTATCAACACCAATAACAGTGTATCCTTCCTGTAAAAAGCGCAATGCAGTATAAAAACCAATAAACCCTGCAGTACCAGTTATAAGAATATTCATGTATTGTTACCTCTGAAAATTAGTTTACAATGTTTTGCTCAATAAAGTAATTGACATAGCTTTAAATTTGGAATATGTTCAATACTATCCATCCAGCTCTAAGAAATTTTTTTAGATGAGGTCCTATATGAATAAAACAGTAACGTTCATTATTCTTTTTCTAAGTCAACCATTATTTGCACAGGAACTATCGCCCAATTCATCCAATTTATGGACTACCTTTAAGCAGGGTGGAATTTTGATGTGGCCTATACTGTTTTTAGGCATTGTAGGTTTAACCATTATTATTGAACGATCTTTATTTTATTTTAAAATCAAAATATGGGATACAGTACATATTGAAAATAAATTGAATGAATTACTCAATCAAAACACATACAGGTTCCGTGAGGAAGCAATAGATGACCTTGAAAAAAATATGCAGCTGTATTATAACCAGCTGGAAAAAGGGCTGGTACTGCTGAATGCGGTGGGTAATTTAGCACCAATCATTGGATTTTTTGGTACCGTCCAGGGTATGATTGCAGCATTTGCTTCAATTGCAGCAGCAACAACAGTTAATGCAAAGGTGGTTGCCGTTGGTATACAGATTGCCCTTATCACAACTGCAGGTGGATTATCCATAGCTGTACCCACATTAGCATTTTACCATTTCTATGTTCACATCTTGCAAAACGTGTATGCAAAAGCATCTGAACTTATTATGCTTAAAACTAAACAATTGCCTCGATACTCACAGATTGAAAGTACTACAACACTGGAAGGTGTATAATGTACTGGTTTACGCGTAAAAACAAACCACAGCAAAAACAATCACGGCTTATTGACTTTGATACAACACCAATTGCAGATTTATCATTTAACCTTTTGATATTTTTTATTGTCACCGCTTCATTTATTATACGTCAGGGTGTTTTCTTGAGCCTTCCCTCGTTAAGTGCCGGGACAGTAAAAGTTGAACCATCGCAGGTTATTGAAATTTATCCTCAGGACAATGGATTTATTGCTGATGGGAAGGTATTAGGCAGAAAGGAACTATTACAATACTTATCGTTACGCAAATCACAAACAAATGAAGCTGTGTCAATTATTTATATGAAACCCAGCATAAAATATGAACGACTTGTTGATACTCTCAGTGCTATTCGTGAAAGTGGTTTATCAAGAATATCATTAAAATATAATGAGCAATAACTATGGTACAAAGCCCTTTTCTAAAAAAACTGCGTTCATTTTCTCTGGGAGCTTCAGCTGCTGATATGGCCATGCTGCTTTTAGTATTTTTCATGGCAACAACCTCAACTGAGCCACCAAAAGGTGTTACCGTTGAGCTTCCCACTGCAGTTACCCAGGGTGCAGAACAGGATAGCATTTATATTTCCCTATCAAAGGAAGGCAATTTGTATTTTGACGGTAAAGAATCATCAATTGAAGATATTAAGGACCAGTTGGCAATTCGTCAGAATGAAAAGGACAGGATAGTATCAATAACTGCAGATAAAGATTTACCCTATTCAGTTGTTGCCAATGTTATTAATGTATTGCGGCAATATGATTTTCTCAATGTTGTGTTTATATCTCAGCCACGGGAAGAACAATAATGCCACTTTGCAAAACATTCAATTTACTACTACAGCATATATCCCGATTTCAACAGCAACATCCTTACATTTTTTCATTTATTATCTCATCATGCATAGCAGCATTCACCCTTTTTTTTACAGCACCAATTTATGTTGCAGATATGCCAGAAGTAGCTGATAGTTTAGAGTTTATCAATATTGAAACTGTTACTGCACAATCAAAGCGAACAGCAACAAAAGAAATATCAACCACCACAGGACAGGTTACCCCATCAACTGAGAGAGCTGTTGGTCTTTCAGATGAATCGGAAGTCTTTGATATTTCATTTTATCCAAACATCGTTCCTCCCAAGCCAATTGGAGCTTTAAAGAAAATCTATCCCCAGTCAGCTCGTGAAAAGAATGTTGAAGCAAACGTAAACGTTGAAATTGTCATTGCTCCCGATGGCAAAGTTTCCAATGTCCAGATACTATCGATACGTCTATCAAAAGATCTTCCGCCTGAGCAATACAACATATTGAGCAAAGAATTTTCAAAAGCAGCATATTCAATACTTACCCAGGCAAGATTTACGCCACCTATAATTAACGGGCAGCGAGTGGCAATAAAAATGGAATTACCAATGCAATTTAAACTGGAATAAGATATGAAGACAATTAAGAAAACAATACTATTATGGGCGATAGTTACCTGTATAAGCAGCATTGCCTCAGGACAAAATCAATATGCCATACAGGGAAAAATCTATTCACAAGCCACCAAAAAACCAGTTGATTTTGCTACTATAGCCATACCTGAAATTAAACAAAAGTTTTATACAAAAGCAGATGGCTCATATAGCATACAGGTTGAAAAACCAGGTACATATACGCTGATAATCTCATCATCAGGTTTTAAGCCTGTGACCTTAAGCATAACAATAAATGGTGTTATTCAAAAGGATATTGTGCTGCAACCTATAGCAATTAAAGGTGCTGCCTTAACTATTACCGGTGAACGTGATATACAAAAAGTATCGCGTTACACACTAACGATACAGGATTTAAAAGCAGTACCTGCATCATTTGGTGATTCTCTGAATGCATTGACATCATTACCAGGTGTTATACGCACCAGTGGTTTTTTTGGGCCCCTGGTTATCCGTGGCGCTGATCCTAACTTTAATGGTTATTTCATTGATGATATACCCGTTTATAATCCACAACATTTTGGAGCCATTCATTCCATAATCAATAATGATCTGATGAGTGAAATTGACCTGTATTCTTCAAGTTTCCCATCCCCGTATGCAAATTCCATTGGTGCTGTCATATCAATAAATACAATTGACACAGTCAAAGAGTTTGGTGGTTCTGTTGATGTTGGATTAATATCATCAAATATTCTGCTCAAATCACCAGTGACAGAATATAATGAAGAAACAAGCCAGGAAGAAACTAAAGGCTATTGGATAGTATCGGGACGTTATGCATATCTATCATTATTTGTACCTGCAATTTACAAATTGCTTACCGGCGATGAGATTGAATCAGTTCCCGAATACTGGGATTACCAGTTCAAAGGAAAATATTATTTTACAAAAACACAATCCATAACATTTCTGTTTTTTGGTGCGTATGATTATATAAAATTCATCAATGAATCAACTCCTCCAGAAGAAGTGGATCCATTGCTTGCTTCGTTTGAATTTAAAAATAATTTAGGCTCACATGCACTTGGTGTATATTACCGGTGGCAGCCTGAAAACCGCTTTGAAAACACCATTGTTATGTTTGGCTCATTTACAAACAGTTATAATTACCTTAATATTCCATCTGTGAATGCTGCTGATTGGATAAAAGACCTTCATATCACCTCTAAACCATATATTTATGGCGTAAAAGAAAAAATTAAATTAGAATGGTGGAAGGATCATGCCCAGTTTCGCGGAGCGTTAGAATACACATTATACCATTTCACCAATGATGGATATACGCTGGTTCTTAATGCACCATTATATAATATCCCTGACTTTGGTGATCCCAATGTAGCCACCAAAATTCCTTTAGGCCAGAAATTTAACAATCATGTAATTGGAGCTTATGCCGAACAAAAATTTATGTTTGGGGGACTGACACTTCTTCCCGGCATACGTACTGACTATCTGACCAAAACAAAACAGCAAACTGTGGACCCTCGCTTTATGGCAAGCTACGAATTCCCCACACAAACCACTGTATCGTATGCTACAGGAAAATATTCAGGTTTTATCCAGACAAATTCCAATCTATTTAACTATCAGCCCAATTTAGCAGGTGCAGGTGATGAATACAAACCTCAGAGTGCTTATCATAATGCAGCAAGCATTGAACAGAAACTATCGCTTGTAACAATAAAGGCAGAAGTGTTTTATAATCATTTCCAGAACCTGTATCAGGATGACCCAATAAAGGATAGTAACGGTAATGTAATTCAGGAAGGGAAAAGCAGCGGACAACTCCAGGCACATGGTTTTGAAGTATTGATTCGCATTGACCAGGAAGAAAATGCTGATGGTTTGTTTGGATGGATTGATTACACCTATACCAGATCAAAGTTTAAAACAGGTGCATCAATAGATCCTAACAAAGACACATGGTTTCCTTTTGCATACGAGCAGCCACATTCTTTAAAAATGGTAGTTGGATATACATTGGGAAAACATACCATCAGTGCACGTTTCCAGGCTTACAGCGGATTCCCGTATACGCCAGTCATTGGCTCTGACGAAAGTCCCGATAGTTCGGGGCGATATGTTCCCATCTATGATTATGATCACCTTCATTCAAAACGATTTCCGTGGGAACACCGTTTAGATGTACGTTACAGCCATAAAACCAATCATGAGTGGGGATATGTTTCATGGTATATTGAAGTTATCAATATTTACAACTATAAGCCAAAAAACGATTTAGCATGGAATTATTACAAACCACATGGTGAAGATAATCCAAAATTAAAAGCTCAGGAGGGATTAAATTTTATTCCCAATTTTGGTGTTGAGGTTAAATTTTAAAATATTATATTATCAACCACACTACTGCTATAGACGTGATTAATACTATGTTTGAAAGGAGTTAAAATATGAAAAAAATTGCACCCATACTAATTATTATAGTTACAGCCTTTTTCAATGGTTGTGTAACCCCAATGGGCATGACAGCATCATCAACACCACTGCATAACCGTATAATCGTTGAAAACTTAGGACAGGCAGAGGGCAGTGACTGGTCGTGGTCAATTTTTGGACTGTGGTCGGTGGGAAGACCTGACTTAGATAAGGCAATACATGAAGCTATCACTTCAAAAAATGGTGATGCATTAATAAATGTACGCTGGTATGAAAAACAATACTACTTTGTTCTTTTCAGTGTCACTAAAGTTATTGTTACCGGCCAGGTAATAAAAACAGCACCTTTTGAAACAAAAGAGCAAATAAAACAAAAGAGGTAGCTATGCGACAGTTACTGTACATTGTCTTACTGTGGAGTAGTATTTTTTTTGGATGTGTAACCACCCATCATGTCGCTGGATATGAACCACATGTGCGCCCATTAAAAGACATTTCATACCAGATAGTTGGGGAAGCTGAATCATTTACCAGCAACTTTAATCTTCTATGGCTATTTAATGTGACACCACTGGCAAATTTTGATAGAGCTATTTCAGATGCCATTAACCAAAAAAACGGCGATGACCTGATTGATGTATCCTGGTATATTGAACGCCAGTACTGGATTGTTGGAACTGTCAACGTTATTCATATTAAAGGAAAAGTGATAAAGTACAAAGAATAACAATTCAGGGCGCTTCAATAATTATAGCTGAAGTGTCATCAGGATTTTTTTTTGCTGTGCCAAACAACCTCACTGCCCAGTATACATACCACGCTCTGAATTTACTCATACCATCTTCTCTGCAAATATCATGCAACAGCTTATCAGCATATTCTTTATATTTCCTTTCTATCTTTTCTTCACGTATAAGCTGATACAGCGCATCATGAACTAAGCTTCCCCGCATAAAATCTTTGGTATCAATAGTAGGACCACTGGGGCCATCCCAGGCATAACCTTTATATATCTCTAACTGCCCATCTTTGCGTAAGGTTACAAAATCTGGCACACCAGTATCATGATCTAATAAAATTGTTGTTTTATACGAGTAATCACGCATCAATTGATACTTGTATTTGTTGAGTTTTCTGTATTGGATCTTATCCATACTAGTATTTAACCTCCTGATTATTTAACCTTTTTTTCTTATTATTTATTTTATAGTATTATCAACCTATATACCAATGAAAGCTGTACTGAAAAAACTGAATACTTCAATCCCGCTGCATCATTAAAAACAGGTGATTTTATTCCTGTTGAAGTATTGATATAATAGGTATCTCCTTTCTGCTCGGGAACATATTCATATACTACATCAAGGGCAATTTTCATAGTATCATTCAGAGAAAAAAAACATCCTGCATAAGCATGAAAATAGATAATTCCGTCATAGTCGGCATAAAAATCTATATCATCACCTGGATTGCGGTGCACATGATTGTCTATGTCTTCAGCAAATGCAAATAAACTAACCGACATGCCTGCCAAAATTCCTATTGTTTCTGTTACATTAATTTCTGATGACAATGCTATGTATGGTATATAATATCGCTGTTCATAGATGATCCCAACTCCATAGACAGGAACCTTTGGAGAACCCGGCGGATACTCTAGATAGCCATCTCTAGCCGACATCTTAATAGATGTATATAAAAAACCTATATATGGTTTTAAGCTGAAAGAATCAGTAATTTCACTTTTAAAACCAATGTTACAATTATATGAGGCATATCTTTCACAATAATTATCATGTTTTGAATAATGTGTTTTTACGGTTGGATTATTATCATCTACCCAGTCTGAATCATCAATTGTCCCTATTTTATCATTTATGCCACTATGCACCTGAATTTGTGAAAAAAACGAGTTATACCACAGAGCTACTGAAAAGTGATAATACCATAAATAATCAATATTCCAGTTTAATCTGCTTAACAAGCGGTGATTATCATATACATATTCACCTATTGTTCCCTGTGAAAAGCCTACTCCAGTTACAGTTTCAAGATGCAAAGAATCGGCATGACAATAAGAATACACAAGAACAAAAATAAAACTTGTGATGCAAAGTATTATCTTTTTATGTGAAGAAATATTTTTCACAATATATTTATTTCTCTATCTGATTAAATTACTATGTTTATAGTTAACCTTTATTTTTACAATGACTTCACAGTAATGAATGTTTGTAAAATATGCTTAACGTATCACCGTATTAAGCCTTTGTTATAAAATTCAGCGCTGCTGGAAATAGTTGAATATACAACTCTTTCCCGGAATAGCAAATTGTTTCTCCATCACAATGTACGGGGAGGCTCCCCTTTTCAGCAATAACTTCAATCTTTGTGGTTCTATCCTGCATTACTTCTTTACGTTTTGCCTGTGTCCCTCGTATAAAATAAGGTATCATGCCAAAAATCTTAAACTGATTCATAGAACGCACCATACATAAATCCAGTAAACCATCAAAGGGGCTCCCATCAGGGGCAAAATGAAAACCTCCACCCATACGTTTACCATTCATTATGGAAATCTGCAAAGCATCCATAATGGTTTCTTTACTGTTATAGGTCATACGTATTCGGGGAGCTTTATAATAAATAAATATTGTCTGCAATGCAGCAATCAGATATACCATCATGCCCCGCATAAAGCGTATCCTGCTTGCAACAAATCCGGTAGTGGCATCAAAACCTATACCAATCCCATTGCCAAAATATCTACCTTCTGGATAATCCCCACCTTTGATGAAACCAACATCAATCTTTCGGACATTGAAATCTGCTATTATCTTTATACACTCATCTATATCATTGGGCAACCCCATTCCATAAGCAAAATCATTTCCTGTTCCTACAGGAATCTGCCCCATGGCAGTTTTAGTATACCCCTTTTTACGTGCTACCATCAATCCATTTAACACTTCATTGGCTGTACCATCACCACTGGCAACTACAACAGCACGGTAACTTTTTTTAGCAGCATCCTCTGCTAATTCCGCTGCATGCCATACTTTTTCCGTTAAAACAGTCTCATGTTTTATGTTTAAAGTTTTAAAATCATTCTCAATCCTTTCTATAGACCTGAGTGCCTTCCCTCTGCCAGCTATGGGATTTACTATTAGCAAAATGGTATCTTTTTTAGTCATATAAGCTCCTGATATTTCAGCAAAAAATTATGGAAATTTTATACAGATTTGAATTTATGTCAATTATATTTTTTATGAGGTATTTATAGTGCCAAACTACTTTTTATTGCATTAAATAATTCTTCTAAATCAAACGGCTTTAGCAGTACATAATCAACTATACCAATATAGTTGTTATTCATTGCTAAATAATTTCCTGATACAATAATTACATTTGGTCTGTTGTTCATATATTGAACTTTCTTCAATATATCCCATACTGTCATATCTGGAAGGTGCACATCAAGTAATGCACAATCTACAGATTGATTATCCAGATAATGTAATCCTTCAGCACCGTTCCCTGCATATATTACTTCAGCATTTTTGGCAATCAGTGCTCTTTGCAAAATAGTAGCAAATTCAGGATCATCTTCAACAATCAAAATCTTTTTGCCCAAAAAATCATATTCTGTATAATTTACCGCAACTTCAGAAGCAATTTTATCATCAGTATTAACTGGCAATTGAATTGTAAATGCAGTACCATTGCCAACTGTACTTTCTACGGCTATGGTACCACCATGTTCTTCAATAATACCCAACGCAACAGAAAGCCCCAGTCCTGTACCTGGTATATTGGAATGCCCTAATGGGCCCTTTGTGGTAAAAAAAGGCTCAAATATCCGTTGTATATTTTCTTCTTTTATTCCACATCCTGTATCTTTAATAGCTATAGTAACATATATATCATTCAGGCTGGTACTAATTTCTAATTTTTTCTCTTCTGTATCAATCATAGCATCACGAGCATTCAAAAAGATATTCATAAGCGCTAAGGTTATCTTATTGGCATCTAAAAATAATTCTGGCAGTCTATCTTTATGGTTAACGTCAATAGTAATTCCTGCATCCATAAATTGTGGCTTTATGATACTTACACAATCATTGACTATATCTTCAATATTAACCAGCATCTGTTTTGAAGGTTTTCGATGAGCTAACATTGATAATTGATCAATAAGATGTGTTGCTCGTTTTACTATCTTCAATATTGTTTTAAGATCTTTTATTCCAGCTGAAGATAACTCTTCCTGGGAAAGCAATAACTCAACAATACCCTGAATACCTGCGTTCATATTATTAAATTCATGGGCAATACCCGATGCCAGCGTTGAAATAGTCATGTTTTTTTCAAGCATTACCAGGTTTTGTCTGTTCTGTATATCATTATCAGTTAAAATATGAAAGAATACAATATCATGTGCAGTTTGTACTGGGATGATACACAGTTCCACCTGTTCTTTTACCGTATTCAGTACCATTACCTGCTTACATCGTTGACTATCAGTTGGAATTTTGTAATCGGCTGCATCCACAGGACAGGCACATGATTTTTGGCATTCCGGGAAGATATCTTTGCAGGATTTTCCAATTATATCAATAGAATGGAATAAACGCTTAGTATGATTATTGATATCAATAATATGCTTTGAAGCATCAACCACAAAAACAGGTGCTTGTATGGTGTTGAGGAGCGTATTATATTCCAAACTGACAGGATTATCCATAATAATAATTACTCGCTGGTAATTTTTTACAGCCCTACTATTAACTAATCAAATTTTAATAGTTATATTCTATAACAAAAATAGTACATTTTTATCACATTATCAAAATTTTAATATAAATATACTTTATGTTAGCTAAAGTCAAAATATTTTTTAAAGAAAAGATTTATGGTTTTATATCACTAATTATTCCTAAATGTGGAAATTTGAATAAAATATAATGTCACACTCGTCACTGAAAAGCGGCACGTGTATAAAACTCATTACTTTACACTAAAATATTTTTCAAGAATTTCATCTGAAATTATTTGTAATTATTGACATCATAACGTTACTGTGTTGTAAAGAATAGCATGAATACTCAACCCATCATTGGAATAGTTGGCGCAGGTGCAATGGGTTCCCTGTTTGCATTTTTTCTGCACAAGTATACCATACTATTGTACGATAGTAATCCTGATACAGTTACTGCAATAAAGCAAGGATTGTCCATTGAAATAAATTCTGCACAGCAAACTTTTTATCCCACCATAAGCAATGATCCTGCAATTCTTGCTTCAGCCGATATCATCTTTTTGTTCATCAAAAGTTTTGCCACCGAGGATGCAATTCGTAGCATTCAACCTTACCTTAAGCCCGATGCAATCGTTGTGACACTGCAAAATGGCATTGGCAATGTAGAGCTAATATCGTCTATGATAAACAACCCGTTAGTCTACGGGACCACCACAATTGGCGCCACAAAGCTTTCACCTTCCAGCGTACGTTTTGGGGGAACAGGCTCTATCATCATTGGCGGCGATAGTTATGGCCATTGTTCCACTGTGCATTCATTGCTACAACAAC
>Ga0067045_1000152_pt1 | contig 12590 bp, 15 predicted proteins | sample TerdegcTABiofilm_FD_59184 | JGI IMG/M metagenome (GOLD analysis project Ga0067045, IMG submission 59184) | Combined Assembly of (Gp0054472, Gp0054536) Wastewater bioreactor microbial communities from Singapore -Terephthalate degrading...
ATAAACTGTCACTGAACCGAAGACCTGTTGGCTCCCTTCATCACTCCTTGAAAGCGAGCTGAAGAGCGTCGTCACTCCGAGTGCCGTAATACTGAAGACTATGACCTCGAAAATGGTATCGTAAAGTCGAGTCTCCAGATAAACAGCTGTAACGGCATTTGGAATGTTTGTACGTCCGATTATCACTTCCAACCCTTCTGGAAAGACGAGGTCGATTTTCGCCTGAAGAACCACAACCAGGAAAATCATCGACGCGGCGATAACACCCAGAATCTTCACGACCTTCACAGATATCTCCCTACTATCTTTTCCATCCTTCCATCCTTAACCATATTCTCTATATCGTTCGAAAGAATTCTGGCAAGATCTTCGGAACTCCTGGAGACGATAAAAACGTAATTGCTCTTCTTCAAAAAGACGGGCCGGGGTGAAACCGACATTCTACTCAATTGCTTCAGCTTCACGAAATCAACTTCGACCCCTTCAAAATCGAAGATCGAAGTTTCAAGATAAGCGATACCCCGGGTATCTCCAGAAAGTTCTTCCTGAGTGAAGGCACCGCACAGGATATCTATCTCATGCGCTTCTACCGCTTTGATAGCCGCCTCTCTGCTCTCAAAGGCCATCGCCTCTATATGGTAACCTTCCTTTTCGTCTATTCTCTTCATGATCTCCCATTCCAGTCCCTTCAAACCGCCCGAACCGGCCTCGATCATCGAGGGGACATTCACAAAACCCAGCCGAACTCTCCTCTGGCGCTTCAAAGCCATAATGTAAACTATCAGAACTAGAGCGACGCCAACGGTGAACTGCGTCATCGCTACGTCGGGAGCACCTGCCAAGAGCATGACGATAGCCGAAAGCGAACCCATTATTCCGAACCAGATAACGGCCTGGAAACTGTTTTTGGATGCTACGACTATTACTGCGCTGATCAGGTAGAGGNCACCGATCATGATCGCTACTGTATTCATCCCTCTCCCTCCGAGTTGATATAAGCACGGGCGATTACATGGGTGACCAGCGGGCCGGTTACCATCANGGCAGCCACGAAAGCTATCGTCTCGATTATAGAGAGACAGCCGAAAAAAAAGGCCGAGACGACTATAAAAATCAGACCGACGGTGTCGGCAATAGTCAAAAAGTGCAAAGTGGCGATTACTGTGTGTGCTATTATCGAACGCAGGGTTCCTATAACTACGAAAACCAGTCCAGCGAAGAGAAAAAAGTGACCTACGATTTCCATTATCTGCGCACCCCCAGATAATATGCCGCAATTATAGTGCCGCTGGTGTTTAATATGAGAAAGAGCAAGGCAACCTCGGATATGAAATCGACCCGCGTCACCAGTTCTATAAAGACTATCCCCACGAGAAGTCTGGTGGAAATTGACGAATATCCAATGAGTAATCTCCAAGGATTCTGTCCGGCTGAAAACCAAACCAGCATGGCTATTGAAGCCATAAGGGAGAACATCGTTATGTAAAAAATCAATGTTTCACCTCGTGGATCAGAAAACCTTCTCTATCCTTGGAAATGACTATCTCCTCAGGAGTCATGGTCACCGAAAGGATCTTGCCGAACTCCTCGATCCGATTTTCCGGTATTCCTTCAGACCTGACCGTGAATACTGGCCTGGAGAAAAGCAGCCTGAAAGACTGGAAAATGGCTGGGGGTAGCGACAGTAAGATCTTGAAAGCCATTCTTACAGATGGACCCTTCGGGATAAGTTTCGATGCAATGTATTGGACAAAACCCGAAACGATTACGCCGGAAATTAGAGCCATCGGTGTGATCTTTCCAAAAAATGTTATCCAGAGAAACAGGGAAATCGTGAATATCATTGATCCCACCTGACTGGCCGGGCCCGGAACGGTTCTTCAAGATCGAAATGCTGCATCCAGCCTGTCAAACCGTAATTATCTATTATTTCGAGTGCATCGTTGTATTCTTCCTGCGTAATCCTTCTGGATATTTCGGGGTATTCACGAGCCCTGTAAACTGGTCTGTACTGGGACATTAGCGATATGGGAACGGAGGCCGAAAGTTCGAAGGCCACGTATTCTGCCATCTCCCGGGTCCCCGCTAAATTTTCAGGAAGAACGAGATGCCTTATTATCACACCTCTCATTTCCTCATCTTTGAAAGAGCCGACCTGGGAAAACATCTCTCTGATCGCTTTCCTGGTAACCGACCAGTAGTCGGCAACGCCGGAGTATTTCTTTCCTATTTTGTCGTCTGTGTATCTTATATCGGCAAGATAAACGTCGACAATGCCTTCCAGAAGTTTCAAGGTATCGGGTCTTTCGTAACCGCTGGTGTTGAAGACAATCGGAAGCGAAAAGCCTCTTACGAGAGCATATTCATAAGCCCTGAGAAATCCGTACAGGTTCGGCGTCGGAGTGACCAAATCCAGACAGACGGCGCCTTCTCTTTCTACGCTCAAGAAGGCTTCTCCGAGCCGTTCAACGGAAATCTCTCTGCCATTGTTTTTCTGGCTGAAGGCGAAGTTCTGACAGTATATACAGCTCATGGTACACCCGCTGAAGAAAACGGCTCCTGCCCCTCCCTTCTTTACCAGAGGAGGCTCCTCGCCGAAGTGTAAAACTATCGCCGAAACCCTGGGATCTGAAAACTGCCTGCAAAAGCCGGCCGTCATGAACCTGTTGACCCTACAGTTCTTCGGGCAGAGATCGCACGAAAGAATACGCTCCCCCAATATTGAAATCGCTTCCCTGACTTTCTCTATTCGTTGTCCGTTCAATCGAACACCTTCCTGATATACAAAACTGCTGCACTCCCACAAATTTTTAGCAAACGCCCTCGAGATTTATCAGGTTCGTTTCCGAAAATGCGCAAGGACCACCTCATCAATCACCGGTCGTCGTAATAAGCGATCTTTGCTCCGAGTCTGCTCAACTTTTCCTGAAAACGTTCGTAACCCCTGAATATGTGAGTCACGTTGTTTATAATAGTCTCGCCGTCGGCTGCCAGACCTGCCATGACCAGAGCCGCACCGGCCCTTATGTCCGGAGCAACAACCTCTGCACCGCTTAGCCTGTGTACACCAACTATGAAGGCCTGCCTGCTGGATACTTTTATCTTCGCTCCCATTCTGTTGAGTTCGTCAACGTAGCCGAACCGGTTTTCAAATACGTTCTCTTCTAGAATAGAGGTTCCTTCTACGGTAGCTAGAACGCTCGTGAGGAGCGGCTGCAGATCCGTCGGGAAACCGGGGTAAGGTTCTGAAGAAACGGTTACCGGTTTTANCGGACCCTTCCAGAATCCTCTTACAAAGTCGTTTCCCTTCTCCACCCCTGCTCCCATCTCTTCCAGAACGCTTATCAGGGAGATTATGTGATCGTACCTGGCACCTTTTATGGTNATGTCTCCCTTTGTAGTCAACGCGCCAAGGAGATAGGTCCCTGCTTCGATCCTATCTGGAATCACGCTATAATCGCACCCGTGAAGATTGGAAACTCCGTACACCTCTATTGTTGGGGTTGAAGCTCCGCTGACTCTTGCACCACAGGAGTTTAAAAAACCCTGGAGATCGGTTATCTCNGGTTCACGGGCGGCATTTTCGATTATTACNTGTGTCCCGCTCATCAGGGAGGCCGTTGTCATNAATTGCTCGGTGGCTCCGACACTCGGGAAGGGAAGCGTATAGATTATCTCTTTCTTGAACTCCGAAGGTATCATAGCCAGAACATCGCCGTGTTCTTCCGAGATCTTGAAACCGAAAGCCTCGAGCCCTTTGAGGTGAAAATCAACCGGCCTTTGTCCTATGTTGCAACCTCCGGGCTTACCCACTCTCGCCCAGCCGCAGATCATGGCCAACGGGCCTATAACATTGAAAGAAGCTCTCATCTTCCTGACCAGCTCGTACGGCACCGACCCTATGAGTACCTCGCCTGGTTTTACCGTAACCGTTTCGTCCTTGAAAGTAACGACCTTTCCTATCTGCTGAAGTATGGAGATCATGGTCTCCACGTCTTTGAGCTCGGGGACGTTTTTTATCACAACGGGTTCTTCAATCATCACCGTTGCGGCAAGTATTGGAAGAACCGAATTCTTGGAACCGCTTGCTCTGATCTCCCCGATCAGTTTTGTGTTCCCCGTGACTACCAGCTGACTCATCCGTAACCCTCCAATCTCTCTATGAGAAAAAGAGTGACCACAANATTATTCTATCAGAGCCCGGGCAAACACATCTGAAAAAGATTCACGGGTAATTTCACTTAATCGAACCGTCGTTGGTGTGAGATTCTCAAATTATGAACTTCGACAAAAAAAAGAACTGTCTCCCTGAAGAACATCTGGTTCAGAGCAAAGCACTTTATAATTGTAAGGTAAATCTAGATGATTAGTTCANGGAGTGAACATGGCAAAACAAACAATATTCTGGTTACTGGCGATCTTTATGTTGGTATCTTTCATCTCTTCTCCAACCAGGTTGTTTGGAGATCAGATCGAGATTGTCCGTGATTATTGGGGAGTCGCCCATATATACGCAGAAACAGATTTGGAACTCTTTTTTGGGGCGGGTTATGCCACTGCCCAGGACCGTATGTTTCAAATGGAGCTTTCCCGACGAAAAGTTGAGGGAAGACTGGCAGAAATCTACGGAAAGGACTGGCTGGAATCGGACAAACTCATGCGTACACTTGGACTTTACAAACACGCGCAGGAAATTGCCGATCAACTTCAGTGTGAGACAAAGAATATACTCGAAGCTTACGCCGGGGGAGTGAACTACTATCTGGAGACTCATCTCGACGATCTGAATCCTGCTTTCCATGAAGCCGGAATCGTTCCGGATCCATGGACGGTTGCCGATAGCATCGCTGTGTGGATGCGCATCTCAGAAAGATTTGACAGATCTTGGCAAAACGAAGTAACAGCCCTCCGCAGCTATGAGCAACTGTTGAGGAGTGGAGCGACTCAAGATAACGTTATTATAGATAATTCCGCCGCAATAGTAACTGAAGCCGATTTTATTAGTACCGATCCCGATATATACCGTNGTATCATGGAAAACGAAAATCTGAACGAGCTAAGCGCCTGGCCTGAGTGGGATTCATTGAAGGCCAGTCACGCCTGGACGATCTCAGGAAGCAAGACTATTACAGGTGGTCCTCTTTTAGAGAGCGATCCACAAATTGCGGTCACACTTCCTTCTCTCTGGTATGAAATACACCTTAGCGGCGGNAACTACAATGTAAGAGGGATTTGTGTCGCAGGCTCACCGGGATTTCTTATAGGCTGGAACGAACATCTAGCGTGGGGCGCAACTGCTCTTGGTTCGGATAACAGCGATCTTTTTCAAGAGAAACTCAGTGATGATGAATCCAGCTTCCTCTTCAAAGAGAACTGGTATCCAGTTCAGTCTTATACCGAAGTGATCGATATTCGGGATGAAGAGCCTGTTGAAATTACTATTAACAGAACGATTCACGGACCCATTGTGGATGCGTTTCTCGAAGGAGCAAGACCCACAGAACACTTTTCATTGAAATATGTCGCCGCTGAAGAGATGAATACGCCTATAACGGGAATGTTATCAATGATGCGATCGAGGAACTGGAAAGAGTTCACCTGTGGATTGAGTGATTACATGTTCCCTGGTATCCATATTGTGTACGCCGATGTATCGGGTAATATCGGATACTATACAGCCGCTGCAATTCCGATCCGTTCTGGAAGGCCTGGACTTCCCCAGATCGGCTGGACGGGTGACGAGGAATGGAATGGTTACGTGCCATTTGAAGAGTTACCGCATGTTCTAAATCCTTCTTCAGGGTTCGTTGCCAGNGCAAATCANCTGCCCGTTGGAGACTGGTATCCGCATTCCTTAACGATTGGCACCGGTGGAACAGGCCATAACCCNAGAAGCATGAGGCTTTACGAGTTGCTTGATAATCAAGATGGCTTCACTTTTGCAGGCTTTTCGGAGATTCACCGGGACAATGTTTCGGCAATAGCCCGTGAATTTCTAATTCTCGCAGCAATTTTGCTCGAAAGGAACTCGCTTTCGCAGAATTCCTCGAGGTTTTTAAGCGCCTTCGATGGATGGGATTATCGGCTGGTAGAATACAGCAGGGTCTCTGATCTCGCCGAGACTCTCGTCCAGGTTATGCATCGTAGCCTCAGGAGTAATACAGCGACCGCTCTTCTTGCTTCGAAATATGGTGGAGGCCACGCTGGAAATATATATCTCCTTCGTTCTGTCCTTGCCGAGTTTGAAAGATCCGGGACATTGCCAGACGAAGAAGAGGTGACAATCTGGGTCAACCAGGTTCTCGAAACTGCCGCAGCTAGCATCCGGAAAAACGCCCCTCAGAAAGGACCGCAAGTTATGATCTATCAGGCTAATCTTGAAGGTTTTCCATCGATATATCCCGATGCGAATCGATATATGCCCTATCTCGCTACAACATCGGCAAATACCATCTGGTCGCAGTTGGGAAATTCATATACACAGGTGGTTGATCTCTCTGATATAAACAACTCCCGCGCATTCCTCCCGCCCGGAGTGTCCGAAGACCCACGAAGTCCTCATTTCTTTGATCAGGTAGAACTTTGGGCCACCGGAGAGACCCGTCCGGCTCCATTAAGCAGGGATGAAGTCATTAAATATGTCGAATCTGTTGAAACACTCTATCTGTATGTTACTGAAAAAAATAGGAACTCAGATGATGGCTGAATCAAACCCATTTTGACAAAACTCCATGAATGAATGTAATAATCAAACTGCTTTTTGTCGGTGTCTAAAGTCAGAAGCTTCAACCAAATAACGAGGTGTTTATGGATGAATTCTCTATAGAAAGTGCAGATCAAATACGTGAGCTCTGGTCAAAGACATACAACACAGAAGGAAAACCCGATTGGTCGCATATTTTGCCCTACTACGACGAGAATATTATATTTAAAGATACGATTCAAGAGATCAGAGGGCTTGAGGAATTCAAGAAGATGACAGAAAGGCTTGCAAAGAGATCTAAAGAGCTGAAAATGGCCGTCTTGAGAGTCGTGATGGAAGATAGAACTGTCTTTGTGGAATGGGAGATGACAATTCTCTTCAAGAAAACTAGGACTTCGGTAATTTATGGCGCGAGCCGCCTTTCTCTGAATGAAGGAGGCAAGATCATCGAGCAGAGAGACTATTACGACCTCTGGGGCGACATTTTCGACAACATCCCGGCATTCAGAAAACCTTACAGAAAGTTCATGAGAAAGCATTTCGGATAGGTGTTGCCAATGGAGAAACAGAAGAGCGCAATTGCCAGATATTGGAAACAATACAAATGGTCTAACATCTTCGCGATGATCAAAAACAACAAGGCAAATCCCGGGATCTGCAAAGATGATTTCAAGGATCGACTCATGGTAATCACAGGTGGAACGTCCGGAATCGGATACTACACATGCAGGAAGTACGCAAGCCATGGTGCGCGGATTCTGTCGATTAACAGAAGCGAAGAGAAATCGAAAAGGCTGTGCGATGAGCTCAAGCGAGATTTTGGTGTTGAATGCTCTTACATGATAGCCGATTTCAGCAGCCTAAAAGATAGCTTGAGGGTCGGGAAAGAACTCTCTGCCATGAAAGAGCCGATAGATGTCCTGATACACAACGCGGGAGTTTTCCTGAAGCACAGGGAATTAACTGAGGATGGTTTTGAAACGACATTCGCCGTCAATTATCTCTCTTCCTTCGTTATAAACTATCTTATAAAAGATAAGCTTAAGGCGCAGGAGAAGGCACGGGTGTTGATGGTGAATTCGGAAGGTCACCGTTTTGCAGTGTGGGGAATAAGACCAGACGATCTTAACTGGCAAAAGAGGCGTTACAGCGGTCTTCGAGCCTACGGTTCTGCGAAAACTGCCCAGCTTCTAAGCATGATGATCTTCAATGAATACTTTGAGGAAAGCGGAGTTACGATGAACGCAATGCACCCCGGAGCTGTGAGAACTGGAACCGGGAAGGAAAACGGCGCATTTTACAGATGGTATAAGAGAACGATAGTAGATAAACTCTCCCGCTCGCCTGAGATTTCGGCGGAAGCTCTTTACTACCTTGGTGTTTCGAGTGATCTCGAAGGTATAAGTGGAAAGTTCTTCAATTTGACNACGGAAGAAATTCCTGCTCCACCTGCTCTTGATATGGAAATCGCGAGAAAACTCTGGGTGGAAAGCTTACGAATGGGGGCGCTCAAAGATGGAAGTCTATGATGTTGTTGTTGTTGGTGGAGGAATAGCAGGATTGACAGGCGCGGCTTATCTTGCAAAGGCTGGAGCCAGTGTTCTTTTGCTGGAGAAGAACGAAAAGTGTGGCGGCCTCGTCAACTCCTTCTCAAGGGATGGTTTTCTCTTTGATGGCGGAGTGAAAGCGCTCGAAAGCGCGGGAATTATCCTGCCGATGCTCAAAGAACTCGGGATCGACATTGAAATAGTCAAAAACCCTGTATCTGTGGGAATAGAAGATAGCGTGATAAATGTGACTTCAAAGGAAAGCGTGAAAGAGTACTCCGATCTTTTAAAAAAGATGTATCCAAACAGCGAGAAAGACATCGAGAGAGTGATTTCATTTGTCAGGAGAATCATGAAAGATATGGAGATTCTGTATGGTGTAGATAATCCTCTCTTCATGGACTTCAAAAACAACAAGTCTCATTTTGTCAAAGTATATTTGCCCTGGCTCTTCAAATTTCTCTTGACTCTAAGAAGAATAGGGAAATTGAAAATGCCCGTAGAAGAATTCCTGGGAAAAATCATTAAAAACGGATCTTTGAGGGATATCATAGATCAGCACTTCTTCAAAAACACTCCTACTTTCTTCGCTATGAGCTATTTCTATCTTTATCAGGACTATTTCTATCCAAAAGGTGGAGTTGGAACTATAGCAGAACGCGTAAAGGAAAAGATCATTCAATTCGGTGGAAACATTGAGACAGGCAGGGAAGTAACCGAGATCCATGCAGGGGAAAAAACTACTCGTGGATAACGGCGGAAGATCCTACAAGTACAATGAACTGGTGTGGACCGCCGATCTCAAGAGGCTCTACTCTATTTTAGAAACAGAAGGTCTGCCCGAAGCCGTGGTTGAAAAGGTTAACACATTTAGATCCGAGATATCAAAAAAGCATGGTACCGATTCGATTTTCAGTGTTTTCGTCGCAGTGGATGAACCACCTGAGGTTTTTGAGGCAATTTCAAACGGTCACTTCTTTTACACTCCTTCTAGGAAGGGGCTTGGCGAGATTCATCGAAGCCAACTGAGAGACCTTCTGAAGAACTGGTCCGGGAATTCGAAAGAGGAGGCTCTCGACTGGCTCGACAGATTCTGTGAACTGGACACCTACGAGATATCTATACCAGTGCTCAAAGACCGAAACTCGGCTCCGCCCGGAAAGACGGGTCTGATAATCAGCACTCTTTTTGAATACGATATCGTAAAGAAGGCACATGAAACAGGTTGGTACAGCGAGTTCAAAGAAGAGTTCCAAAAGAAGATCCTTGGAGTTCTTTCAAATTCGATCTATCCAATGTTGAAGGATAAAGTCCTTTTCGCGTTTTCCAGCAGTCCTCTTTCAGTGGAAAGAGCGGTGGGCAGCTTCGAAGGATCTATCGTCGGCTGGTCTTTCGAAGAACCTATACCTGTTGTGTCTAGCATGATGAAAGTCACTGACTCTGTTAAAACACCCATACCCTGTGTCCTCCAGGCTGGGAAGTGGACCTACAGCCCTTCCGGTGTTCCGATGTGTATATTGACCGGTAAACTTGCAGCCAGAGAAGTAATTAGAAGAAAATCAAGAGAGAATCGTATGACTAGATAGGACGGTTAATCTCAAGAATAATTCTCTGTGCAGAATTAAACTGTATAAGCTCGAGAAGGTGAAATATATTGTGTGAAATTTTGTTGCTAGGCAATCCTTTGCTCCGGGAAAGGTCTTCTACAGTCACGGAATTTGATAGCAAAGAAACATTAAGCCAGATTGCCCAGCTCAAGAAGACTCTCGATGAATTCAGACGGGAGAACGGTTTCGGCCGTGGTATAGCCGCGCCACAGATCGGAATACTGAAGAGAATAATCGCACTCGATCTCGGAAAAGGTAGCTTCGTAATAGTGAACCCGCAGATCGTAAGTGTAAGCGGATTTAAATTCACCATGTGGGACGATTGCATGTCCTTTCCCGATCTGCTGGTCCGTCTCGAAAGAGACAGTTCAATAGATCTGAAGTACAGAGACGAGATAGGAATCGAACATGAATGGCTGAATTTAGGCCATGCAGAATCCGAACTATTGCAGCACGAGATAGATCACCTCGACGGTATTCTGGCCATCGATCATGCGATCGATGCATCGAGTATCATCTACCGCCGCGAATACGAAAAGAACCGCGAGTATTTCGACCGACTCGTTGACTACAATATAAAACCAACAGTTTAGTCGTTTCGAGTTGAGTGGACTGAGAGCATTTAGAACCCCATAGGTGGGATTTACGAACAGATCAGAAACAACGAGAAGGTAGGGAGTTATAATTGCGTTCAATATTCGCGACGACTCGAGATCACTGCAAATTGCATGAGGATATTTTTTCATAGTTTATAATGATTATATGGCATAAGGCATGGATCTTACCGAACCGTTTCAGGAGGTGTTTTTTGTGCGACGGGTTTCAGATGATTTTGGAAAGGGTCTAAGCGTTTCACCTGAGGCTGCTCTGGAGTTTGAGATTCAGGGTGAAAGGTTGCTGACGAGAGTCAATGAACTTATGTCCGCCAGAGAGGATATTTCTGAGCTTGTAGGTATGAATCCGCTTTATATAATGTACGACAACAATTCGAACCATCTGCGCTTTATCTCAAACGTCTTGAGACTCAACGATTATGACCTGCTTGCCAGAACGCTCCCCTGGGTTTACAAGACTTACACCTCCAGAAATTTCTCGGAAGATTTCTTCCCGGAAGTCTTGAAGACCTGGATGGAAGCGATAAGAGAGCACCTCACTTCTGAGAGTTCGGAGCAAATTATAAAAGTGTATGAGGCTATGCTTTCCTCTCACGATTTATCGGTGAAGAGTTCGGAAGATGCTCTCATAGGAATGAATGTCGATGAACGGTGGAAGGTAATAGAACAAAAGGTGGTTCTCGCGCTACTAAAGGGCAGCTATCGCGAACTTCAGGAGATTGCAATCGACACTATCAAAGATGCAAGATCCCTCTCCGATTTCTACCTCAAAGTGGTCCAACCCGCGATGTACGAGATAGGCTCACTATGGCAAACGGGCGAGATATCAGTTGCGGAGGAGCATCTTGCTACCTCGCTCATGAACAGGCTTATGGCCAGCACATACAGTATGATAGACACCGTTCTCGCCCATCCGAGAAGGAAGGCGATAGTTATATGTTCGCAAAACGAGTATCATGAGCTTGGAGCTAGAATTCTCGCCGATCTACTGGAGCTTAATGGCTGGAATGTCAGCTATCTGGGTGCGAATACTCCGGTTTCGGAAGTTCTGAATCATCTAAAGAAAAACACTCCCTTTCTTCTTGCAGTCTCAGTTACTATGTCGTTCAATCTGGTTCACACGAAAAAGTTGATACAATCGGTGAGGTTCGATAGCGACTTAAAAGGGATGAAAATCATGGTCGGCGGACTGGTGATAAACGAATCGGAAGATCTGTGGAAGATATTGGGAGCCGATGGAACGGCTTCCTCTGCGGTAGAAGCCGTTGAAATGGCAAAATGCTGGTGGGAAGAGCGTGAATGATCTGAGAGAGGCGATCCTGGGCAGTCTGGACAGGTTTTTCGATAGTCTGGAGAACTTTTCGGGAGCGATTCTTGTTCTATTCGACTCGGAAGGTCGAATACTGGATCACAGTCCATCACTTTCCGCTTTGATCGGAGGCAGGAAGGAGTTAGTCGGAGAGAATTTCGGAAAGTATATATTGGACAACGGGATCAAGTTGATGACAAATGAGCGGCCGGGTCTCGTCAGGTTGGGGATGACCGACTCGAGATCCAATATACATCTTGTGAGCGGCTTCGTAATAAAGACAGATGCTTCTCGCTGGTTGTTCTTCGGAGAGAAGATAGGTCTCTCAGCAGGAGACATCATGGAGAATATGTCGAAGACAACGGACGAGCTGGCTTCTCTCACGAGAGAACTGGCAAAGAAGAATAAAGAGCTCCAGGCGGCTAATGCCGAAATTGAGAGACTCATGAACTGCGATCCTCTCACAGGACTGTCGAACAGACGCGATTTCATGAAGAAACTCGATGAGGAGATCGAGAGTCTTTGCTCCACATGCAAACCTCTCTCGGTAATCATGGCCGATATAGACGACTTTCAAGAAAGTGAACGACACGAGGGGTCACCCCGAAGGTGACAGGGTATTGCAGCTGTTTGCCAAGATACTCAACGAGATAATCTCACCGAGGCGGACCACGGTAAGGTACGGCGGCGAAGAGTTCATAGTAATGCTGCCCGAGACAAATGGAAAGAAGCCGCCGAAATTGCCGAAGAAGTCAGGAGTAATTTCGAAATAGAGACGGAGAAACAGCTCGGCTTCAAGGTAACGGCCAG
>Ga0067045_1031315_pt1 | contig 12574 bp, 9 predicted proteins | sample TerdegcTABiofilm_FD_59184 | JGI IMG/M metagenome (GOLD analysis project Ga0067045, IMG submission 59184) | Combined Assembly of (Gp0054472, Gp0054536) Wastewater bioreactor microbial communities from Singapore -Terephthalate degrading...
GAATCCAGTCCTTCCAATATGTTATGGACCCCGGCTTTCGCCGGGGTGACGGGGTCCTTGTTAAGTCAACGGACTGAAATCACGTGATGTCATCCACGAAGTTAACGCCTATGGGGGGTTGGGGTGAGAGTGCCTTTCCATGCATCGACGCCCAATCGTGCTACGATGTTTGGTGTGTCCCGAGTTTTGAGACATTTTCGAAAAGGGCAGTACGCTTCAGGTGCCCAGCCACGTAAGTCCTGTCGTATACGAAAACGGCTTCCAAGCCTGCCCCCACCTGTGCGGGGGGCGAATTGACCTTTGCAACAGCAGTACCATGACGGTCGAGGACAGCATCACCTCTTTACTGCTCGACCGGAGCCGAAGCCAGGCACGTCATCGAGAAATCGACCTGTTTGGCCGATGTGTCCGCGTTGGACCGGTCCAAGAAATTCAAGACTTGTCGGACGTATTCATCGGGCAGTTGCTCGTAGGTGTTGTGCCCGCACCGAGGAAGCACTGAGAGCTCCGCATTGGGCAAATGTCGGTAGAACTCAACGGCTTGCTCGACCCCGAACAGAGCGCTTCGATCAGGATAGAGTACGAGAGCCGGGCATTGCACAGCAGGCAATTTCGGTCGCAGATCGAAATTGCCTGTGCCATAGGCTCCTCCGTGCGTCCTGGCTAGCTCGTACAGCGTCTCAGCACGGTTTTCTCCATGCCAGTACAGAAGCTTATCCCGAATGCCGTTGTCCAGCTCATGGAAAGATTTCGGGAACTTCTCGGCGTTAAACTCCGTCATGGTCCTCGTGCTGAAGCACAGGGTGCTCGCAATCACAAGAGAGGAGACCTGTTCGGAGAATTTGCCGGCGTACAGCGTACCAATTACGCCTCCTTCACATTGTCCCACAATGTTGAAACGACGAATCCCAAGCTTGTACGTCAGGGCCTCCAAATCTCGTACACTCTCAGAGCAGAATGAATCGCTGAGATAGAACCGATCGAAGTCTTCTCCCGGTTCAGATCGGCCGTACCCTCTCCTGTCGTACATCAGCACCTGATATCCTGCCTCCACGAAACGCGGATAAACATCCTTCCACATCTTCATGCTGGCAAAACCGTGGTGGAGCAACAGGACCACAGGGCCGGTCCCATGAATCTCATAGTAGATCTTCCGTCCCCGTATCTCCTCAGAGAGCATGTTCCACTCCTCGTCTTCCGTCATCGGTCTTCTTTCCTTTTCGGTCACCGAGCATACTTCACCGGGAAATTGCGGTCAACTGAGCACAGGATTTCATAAGTACGGTTCTGAATTTATGAAATAGCGGAGTTGGAGCAGAAGCCACTTCATTCGAGAAGCGTGGATTCCTCCGGATGTCGGCCAAGCCATTCAACCCGCCCGGAATGGAGGTCATATAAAGCGCCAAGAACCAAGAGGGAGCCGTCTTTGGCTCTGGTCTTGATGCACGCGCTCGAGTCGAACGCGTCTTCTATGACTTTCCACACGTTTGCTTTCACGGTCTCCATAATCAATTGATCCCTCGGAGCGCCTGGACAGAAAGATTTCGCCTTCTCCAGGGCCGGGAGTATTTTTTCCGACAATCCCCTCAGGTTGCCGTCGAGCAGTCCGGACTCAACCACCGCGGTGACAGCACCACATTTTGTGTGGCCCAGGACCACAAACAGCGGTGTGTCCAGATGGCCCACCGCATATTCAACCGACGCAAGCTCGCTGGGTCCCATAACATTTCCTGCGACGCGGACTACGAACAGGTCGCCGATTCCGCGGTCGAAGATGTGCTCAGCCGGCACCCGAGAATCGGAACAGGACAACACGGTGACAAAGGGCGTTTGCCCCTCGTTCGCGGTGGCGACTCTACGATTTTGGTCCAGATTCGGAAATTGCGCGTCGCCTGACGCATACCTGAGGTTTCCTTCCTGGAGAGCGCGTAAGGCCTCATCAGGTGTGAAATTCGGCTTGCGATGCATCTTATTCCGTCCCCTTTCTTGACTCATGCCGCGATCGGCGAATCCGAGCTCAAATCACTTGAGCAGCAGGAATACGACTCATCGGAAAGTCTTCACTGTTTGCCGAGGAACACACCTGATTGTTCACAGAGACCCGTACCTCGTCAATAGCTTATTACGCCGTTGCGCAAATACGATTGCATATTGACGCAACGCGGTAGACCCGATTGCGGTGACACGCGAAGACAATGGCGACGAGGAACGTGTTCAGGCAGGGGCGGGTTTGAAACTCGCCCCTACCGGGGCTGCTACGGTTCTTTTGCTGAAAAGTTGAAGCGCCCAACCGCAGGTGCAGCGACTTTGGGCGCATTTCTTGCGCCAAACGTGGACGCATACCCAGCGAGAGTCTATGGCGGAGCAATAACGGCAGGTCCGAATCCAACTCGCACTGCGTCATAGACGACCGCGTGAAAGCACTAGCCGGGCTCCACTATCACGTTGGCTATGAGTCAGGAGTTTCGCAGGCACTATTCAGATATCTCGACATGTTTCATGCCCACATGTCGATCGAAGGCACACTGGCTCTCAACTGCCATGATTGCCACGCATATTCAATGCGTGGCACAATAGGACGTATGAATCAGTCCTCCGAAGCTCGTTCAAGGACATCAATGTACGCGATAATTGCTCTGAGCACTGCTTCTTTCGCCTCAGCCGTGGTTCGCAGATCGATAGGAGACAGATGATCCCGACCGAGCATGTCATCAATGCGCTGGTTGAGAAGCGTAATATGTGAAGGTCGTGTCAGCTCATCGACGTCGATTTCTATTACATCGGGCTCTTCCTCCCAGTCCGCCTGGGCAACCGCTTCAACTTCTTCTTCCACCGGCTCCGCTTCTTCCGGTTCGACTGCTTTCGCTTCCGTCTGTTCCTTGAGCTTGTCTGCCCACTCCTCGGAGCCTTTCCACTTGGAAATAGTGGCAGCGCTTACCTTCACTTTTTCCGCCAACGCTGCGTTAGCAATTTGCCCTTTGGCCTCAAGATAATACTTCAGAGCCTTTTCATACGCGTCCTTCTTCCTTACCGGGGTCGGCATTGTGGGCCGCGCGCTGGCAAGCTTGGATTCCCAATCATCTTTGCGTTTCCACTTTCCCACTGTGATGGCGTTCGCGCCAACCTTCTTGGCGATCTCGGTATTTGAGATCTTCCCTTCAGATGCCAAAAAAATACTCTCCGCTTCTTTGCGTGCTTCTCGTTTCATTCGACCCCCTATTGATCTTCATGATCCGCAACGGCCGAGCTCTCATTGCCGGGTCATATGCAATAATGCGGGTTGAGCATACCAGATTGGTAGACAAATATCAAACATAACAATAGACGGTTTGAGGCCGGACTCCACAGCGCCGGCGCCAACCGCAATTTTTCGCACTATACTTCCGCGCGTTGAAAATGCGTGGCAGTATAGTACGGCGGCTACGCGACCGCATTTGCTTCGGAGTGCACTTAGGCATTTCTCGGATCGATCACGACCTGCGTGCCTCCAGCATTTCTTCCGCGCCCACTTCCTTGCGGTTATTCGTCCACCATATCAATGCCCCTGCAACGCAGACGATAGCTACGGAGGTCGCGCCGAGAACTACGAAAATGGCTTCCATTCCCCAAACGGAATTAATCCAACCCGCGATCTTTACTCCTATGGAACCGACGCCGAACACCATGATAAACTTGAGACCGTAAGCAGAATGCCTCAAGCTCCCGGGAGAAAATCTTGCCACGAGCGTATTCTCGAGAGGCTGCATTCCCAACATGAAGAAGAAGTAAACTGACGACCATCCAACCAGGCCCAGGTTTGTTGTGAATGCCATGAGAAAAGCTGCAGGAATGCATAGAGCATGGAAAACAAGGTATGCATGGGTGGTTTCATACCGAGAGCCAGCGATTCCGCCACAATATTGGCCCACCGCTCCGATCGCGTAGATGAGAGCCGTTACCATGCTGGCAAAAAGGTTGCCGGAGAACGTGGCCCCCGAAACGGTCCCCAGAGCTTCCAGAAGCCCTTTGCTCTTGAGCTCGAGATATGCTGTCATGACTACCGTCGAGCCGCTGTACGCGAGACCGGCAAGCATCATACCCACCAGAAGGATGATGAAACCAGCGATTGCACCGTTTCCTGGCTCCTTTTTCGCCGCCGATTCGCGAGCGGACCCTTCCGGTAAGTCTAACATCAGCATGAGCACACCGCCGCCGAGGTTGAGCGCGGCCACTGCCCCATAAGCGGCCACAGGACCCCAGAGCCAATTGACTACCCCGGTAATCAGAGGTCCCATGACTTGCCCGACTCCCCCTGCAACAGCGTTCTGCCCCATCCCTCTACTTACGTTTTGTACCCCTTTTGAAATCAACCCCATTCCAATAGGGTGATAGATTCCGGAAAATAGCCCGAGGGCAGCAAGTGATATGGTCAAATGCGCAGGGGAATTCATGGATGCTGCAATAGCGAGCCCACTGATTCCTGATCCAAAAAAAAGAAGCAACATGAGCTTTCTGGCACCCCAACGGTCTGCGGACAGCCCCCATGGCAGCGCGCTGATACCGAAAAGGAGATAATGCCAGAAGGAGAGCTCCACTACGTTAGTCACGGAAAGCTCTAGCCTGGCGGCCAGTGGCAACACAAGGGCGGGAAACACCATCATGTTGTAGTGGATGGAGAAATGCCCCAAATTTGTTATAGCCAGGATTTTGCGTTCCGAAGAATTCATTCATGCCTCCACACAGCGTTTCCCGCTTAGAAGTCGTGACCACACTAACTTTAGCTACATTTCAAGCCCATTCACGCTGCCTCATCGAGGGGTCCGCGTCGCATTATGATGTGTGTCAACGATTCCAAGACAAGCTTGAGGTCCACCAAGCGTCCCGGCAGACCCAATTGATGGGACCGATACCTTGCCCGTCATCATACCCCTGTCCGCGCTAGTAGTGCTCAAAGAGCACATTCGGGGCTTCTGGCAAGAAAATCATTTTTCTGTTCCCTTGACCGCGGCTACCCTATGCACTTCCGTGAGGTGAAGATCCATCATATCCATAGCACGTTCGGGATCGTGCTTTTCCAAGGCATCGACAATCAGAATGTGGGTCCTCAGGCTTGCCCTGCGACGCTCCTCGCTCTGGAGGGAAGCAGAACGGCTTTCATTGAGCACATGGTCCAGGGTCTGGATCACATCTACAATAACGGTGTTTTTCGTGGCCCTTGCCAGCGTAAGATGGAACTCGGCATCCACGTCGGAGTCATCCTCACCCTCCATGATCCTCCTTTCCTGCTCGAAAACCAGCACCTTCAGGCGATCGATCTCCTTTCGAGTCACATGACGCGCGGCCAATGCAGCAATTTGTGGCTCTAGTATCCGCCTGAATTGAAAGATCTCTCCCAGTCGCTTCTCCCTATCCCGCACAGCCCGATTTAAATGTACCCAATCAGACTGACTGAAGTTGCAAACATAGGTACCGTCACCGTGACGACTCTCAACTATGCCCATTTCAGCCAGAGCTCGAATTGCCTCCCGAACGGAATTCCGGGAGACCAGAAACTTTTGCGACAGCTTGCGCTCTGCAGGCAATTTGTCACCTTCACGCAGCTCTCCTTTTCGTATCATTTCCCGGATGTATTCTCGAATTTCCTCGTACACCGGCCTTCGTTTGTCAATACGCGCTTCCATGAAGGGGTAGCCTTCGAGCATATGGTAGGACCTTTTGCACTGGTCCAACCATAACAACACCGAGCTATCCGTGTCAATAGGTTTTCGGTCTCTCCCCTCGTCTTTGCTGCCACCCGTGGGACAGGGGCAGGAATTGCCACTGACGTGGTCCCCACTGTATACTGGCTCGGATCGAAAACCGCGGCAGGATGGAAAGGACACTGTGGATGGAGGCAATGATGGGCGCACTCGACGGGTTGAACGTAATCGACTTGAGCAGACTGCTTCCCGGACCTTTCTGTACAGCGCTGCTGGCCGATCACGGCGCGAACGTGCTGATGGTAGAGGCGCCCTGGTTTCGGAATGATTCGGTACTCGGCGAAGTTCCTATGGTGCGACGGAACAAACGCCATATGGCTCTGGATCTGCGGAAGGACAAAGGCAAGGAGATATTCTTCCAGCTCGCAGCTCGTGCCGATGTGGTTGTGGACGGATTTCGACCTGGAGTCGTGGAGCGATTGGGGGTGGGATATGATGCCGTTCGTTCAATCAATCCGCGGATCATCTACTGTTCGTTGACCGGCTATGGACAAACGGGCCCCCTTGCCAACAGGGCAGGTCACGATCTCAACTACATGGCTGCCACAGGACTTCTCGACTTGATCCGGGACCGCGCCGGGAATCCCATCAAACCGTTTTTTCAGATGGCAGACCTGGCAGGGAGCCTCTATGCTGCATTGGGAATCCTGCTTGCCGTAGTGGCGAGGGAAAGGACCGGTGAAGGACAGTACGTGGATGCGGCCATGACGGACGGCCTGCTCTCTTTGTTGGCGATCCCTATCTCTTTCACTGCTTCTGGTTTTCGGTTTCCCGGGCGCGTCGACAACAATTCCCGCGAGTCTTTCCCCTGCTACAGGATCTACGAGACACGCGATCGAAGGCACCTATCCGTCGGTCCCCTCGAGCCCCATTTGTGGGAGAGTCTTTGCAGAAAGCTGGGCTGTCCCGAGTACGGTCCTCTTCAATTTGATGAGACAGCACGCGATGAGATCTCTGCCCGCCTCGAGGAGTTGTTCCGCTCTCAAGACCTCGAATACTGGACCTCTTTGCTCAGCGAGGCCGATGACTGTGTGGCGCCCGTACTCAAGCTTGAGGAAGTCCCGCACTACGAGCACTTCCACGCCCGAGAGATGATACATATCACAGAGAAGGGAGTACCTGCACCCGGCATAGCTCCCAAGCTGTCGGGAACCCCGGGCTCCTATCGAATCCCGGCGTACGAGTTTGGAGAGCACACGGTTGAGGTCCTGACCGAGATAGGCTACTCCAGTGATGAGATAGCACGGCTCAGGGAAGAGATGACGATCTGGCACCCCTGACGCGGAAACAGCATCGTCAGGCTTTCACAGAGCGGGCTCGTATTGCGGGATGCCTATTGCCCCGGCCTCAGAATGTGTTCCGTATAGGGACCCTTCACAAGCTTTCCTTCACGGGATATCACCCAATCGAAAATCTGCCCAACCGAGATCTGAACGCGGCAGCCTTTACGAAGGTCTTTTCTCAGCACAGGGGAGTTCTCCAATCTTCCCACAAGGGCATTTCCCCGCCACACATCGAGTGAAACCCACATCCATTCGAACTGGCCTTCCTGCGCGGGAAATCCGACCTTCACCGCATGGATATGGGAGCGCGACGCGTCGCCTAGAAAACTCGATTTTAGCTGATCAAGATCTTCCCTGGCTCGCCTGTGGGCTGCCAGGAGTTGAGCTCTGAGATAGTCCTCCCGAGCTCTTTCCTCTCTGGGAGCCGTATCTTTCCGTTGTTCGACCGCGGCGGCACGCTGTTCCGTTTTGGGAGCATTCATCTGCGCTTTCGCGCCAGTCTCGGTATCACAGGAAGCCGATTTGAGTGCTCGAAGAGCTTTCTGGAGAGCATCAACGGCTTTCGGATCGGATCCTGACAGGTACGGAACCAATAGCAGGCTGCCAAAGGGAAAATGTCCTTCCTCATCACGCGGCCTGGCCACGAGCTGAATCATGAGAGGAGTGTTGGGAATGGCCAACTCGGGCCTAAGCTCGAAATCGGGCCCCAGGGAAGCGATGAGCGTATGGGCCGCTCCGGAGACCAGATCGCGACCAGCCGAAACCTCGTCGGAGGGGATGCCCTCTATCTCCAGGTCAGGAAGGCCGAATTTCGCCATGCCATGCGTGTGGATCCAAACAAGGCCCCCTTCGTCAAGCATTTCGATCTTGACGTGAGAGTCCACGCCCCATCTCGGAGATCCTTCCACCACGGACTGCCATTGCTCGGTTCCCCAGAGCACATGGGAGACGGCGTCTTGGACCACCCCCCCCGTGAGTGAGCGAACCGCCTCCACGAGCCGTCCCATGAAAAACAAGGCTTCCATACTGGGAAGGTCTCGCTTTGCCAGGCGTAAACGCACTATGGTATGGGCATTCAGAAGGATGGCCCGATCGTCTTCCGTCAGCTCTCGGCCGTTCCTGGGTATCTGCTCTTCAGGATACTGGAACAATTCCAGTGCCTCGTCCCTCAGAATGTACTCCAGGGCCAATTCGTTATTATCTATGGCAGCTTCCAGGAACTCTCGGGTTCGATGCAGATCCTCCTTGGTACCGCAGGATCTTGACAGAGTTGCCTTCACTTCCTCCCATGAAGGAACCGAGGTTTCGGGCGCGTAGATCCAATACTCCATCACTGCCGAGGCAGGCCCGTCGCTTTTTCGGTCCTGTTCTGGATTCGGTTGCGACATATCTTGAGGAATCGACTGATCTCCCCTGTTCGATTGAGGGTCCTGCACGGGCTCGGTCGGCAAAGCAGCTTCATCTCCCTGTTTCCTTATACCACGCTTGCGAAGCCAGGACAGCGGACCGCGGTCCCCGAGAAATGCTGCCGCAAACCCCTTGCTCGCACCCCAGTTCAATTTTCTTTTCACCTGCTTTACGAGCGGGTTTCGGAGATCCAAATCCGGAAAAGAGGCAAGAAGGCGACTCGCCTCTTCACGGTCTCCGGCAGCGATCAGGGCGAGACCGAGCCGCGCTACGTCTTGATCCGCAGCTCGACCGCTCCCACGTTCCAGCAAGCTTTTTCCCGTCCGCACCGCCTCATTGAATTTGTTGTTCTCGAGAAAGACTTCGAGCAGCGCTTGCAGGATTCCTGGATCCCCCGGAGCTTCCTTCAGCGCTAATACGAGGAATTCCTCGGCCTTCTTCGTCTCCCGCAGATTCGCATACCCGATGCCCAAGGCCTTGATGCTCTCAGCAGTGGCGCCAAATTGACGTACCAGGCTCTCCAGAGCCTGCACCACTTCTAGTCCCACATCGCCTCCATTAAGAATTCTCCTGGAGAAGGCGAGCATCTTGTGCTGCACTTCTTCAGGAACTGAGCTGTCTGCGTCAGGAATCCACTGTTTGGGAACACGAGCGTGGCAGTGTGGACAGTTCAGAAAATTCTCGGATATGGTAACGAACCGCTCCTCCGACAGCGTTTGGAGATATCCGCATTCTGGGCACCTAACCTGGACCATTGACAGGCTCCTTGTGGTGTAAGACTCGTATATTAGTATAGCCACAAGATATTACAACTAATGGCGTGAAACAACTTCCATGATTTAATACAAATGTCAAGAAAAACAATGATAATTTGAAAAAAACCTCCTTGCTCACCTCTGGCCACTTTCCGAGACACGACTTGCCTTCTGACCTATACTGCCACGCATTGAATATGCGTGGCATTCATTGCAATTGACAGCCAATGTGTCTTCGGTCGACATGTGGTCATGATGGACGTCGAGATTTCCCATCAGTGTCTGTGGAGCTCCTGACTTGTGGCCAACACGATAGTGGAGCGCGGCCGTTGCCTTCACGCTGTCGTTAATGACTCGGTCTGCGAATCAGGTTCCGAGCTCTTCTTAATGCGCTCCACGAGAGATTGGCATAATTGAGTCCTTCTAACCAGCGCCAGCCTGTTTCGTGTCTTTCCAGGAGCAGTCGTATCGGGTACACTGCTTTCTCCGGAGGCCGGCTGCGGAGCTCCGGAATGGGCCCAGGCGAAGACAAGCTAACTCTGAAGGGATAGCATCCATGTGCGGGATTTGCGGGATCGTGGATTTTCACAACGAGCCTTGCAGGGTCACTGTGGAAGAGATGACTCAGGCTCTGTTTCATCGGGGACCCGACATGGGGGGGCTCACAACGTTTCCTTCGTGCACGCTCGGACACCGACGGCTTTCGATTCTGGATCTGTCCGACGCAGCACGACAGCCGATGCTGTCCCCGGACGGCCTGACGGCTGTGGTGTTCAACGGCGAAATTTACAATTTTCAGGAGTTGCGCGCGGGTCTGACAATACGAGGCAGTCGGTTTCGGACTCGATCGGACACGGAGGTCATACTCGAGCTGTACAGAGAGACAGGTGAGTCCCTCGTCCATCAACTGAACGGGATGTTCAGCTTCGGAATCTGGGACGAGAGCCGGAAGCGCTTGGTGCTCGCTCGCGATCGCTTGGGCAAGAAGCCCCTGTACTACAGTTGGCATGACGGACGATTGAGCTTTGCCTCAGAGCTGTATTCGCTGATTCAAGATCCACAGATTTCCCGGACGTTCAACGAACAGGCTCTCTTCGAGTACCTGATGTACGATTTCATTCCTGCAGGCCACACGATATTCGATAGTCTATTCAAGCTGCCTGCCGGCCATGTCGCGGTGTTCGATGAATCGGGTCTCCGGACGTGGCGTTACTGGAGTCCTCCCGAGCCGGAGTCGGCCCTGGATTTTCGGAAGCACGTGGAAGAGTTGAGGAGCCTAATTCAGGAGTCGGTTCGGATGCGCCTCATATCCGACGTGCCCCTAGGTGCATTCCTGAGTGGAGGAATTGACTCAACCCTCGTGACATCGTTCATGCGTGGAGGGACTTCAGGGCGGATCAAAACGTTTAACATCGCTTTCCCGGGCACGAGCCATGATGAGTCCAGATGGGCTGCTTTGTCGGCGTCGTATTTGGAAACGGATCACACAACACGTCCGGCGGACTACGACCTCGAGAGACTGTTCCCGCAGATGATCAGACACTTCGGGGAGCCTTTTGGGGACTCCTCTGCCATTCCCACCTGGCACTTGTGCAAGGAGACTCGGAAGGAAGTTACGGTTGCACTCTCAGGGGATGGCGGCGATGAGATTTTCGGAGGATATGAGCGATACCTGGCTCGGAGGATCCAAGTGGTGTACGACATGGTGCCCCAGTCAGTTCGCAGCGCTCTGATTGAGCCGCTCATAGCCCGTCTCCCCTCCACCACTGACTACTACGGTACCAGCCTTTCCAAAAAGCTCAAGCTCTTCGTCGCTGCAGCATCCCGGATGCGGATCAATCCTGACGCAGTTGTGCCACGGACGTTCTCCTACCAGGAGGTAAAAGAGATGACCGGACTGGACTACAGGCCTGAGGCGGATCCCGTTCTCGCGGTGGCGCGACAGACGGCCGGCCTTGATCCTGTCAGTCGCATGATGTACACGGACATACAAACTTATCTAGCAGAAGACATTCTCACTAAAGTTGACAGGATGAGCATGGCCCACGCCCTTGAGGTGCGATGCCCTCTCCTGGATTATCGGGTCGTTGAATACGGCTGCAGGCTCCCTCTTGGCTTCAAGATCCAGCGATTGACCACCAAGCGCATTCTGAGGGCACTCGCAGCGGACCTGGTTCCTCCCGCGATTCTCCGGCGCGCCAAGTATGGATTCCAGGTCCCGCTTGGGGAGTGGTTCAAGGGCAAGCTCCGCGCGTGGGCCGAAGAGCGTTTGTACGACTTTACGCACTCCTTCTTTCAGAGAAGGCATGTGGAGAGGCTCTGGGGAGAGCATCTCGGCGGGAAAGCCGACCATGCACACAAGATATGGCTGCTCTTGGTTTTCAATGAGTGGTTCCGACAGTTCGGGCGAAAGTGAAGCTCGGACGGCAGTCCCACGTGGTAGTCTGTGCTTCAGTCTGTAAATTGGCCCGCACCAATTTTCGATGCACTTCACAATAATCGGGAGGTGGAGGGGCTCCCCAAGGCACTATCTTCGTACCAACGTGTATTTATCAACCATGTGATCGGGGTGGTACGATTTCTTGGCTTTCCGCATGCCTGGGACGCCGAGATCTTGTTGTCGATTCACAAAGGTCACCTCCGACCACTCATGTTGGCAGAACTGCTGGTTGATCGTCGCGTACAAGCCCGGGATCTCCGGATTCGCTTTTTCTACGTGGATTACCGCTGTGTCCTGGCTCAGTTTTTCTCCGAGAGTGAACGCTTCGACCTTGTCCTCGATGAGTATCGCGCCCCCTCGAAAGCCGAGGTATTTGTAGTGGAGGAGCGCTTCGAATACGGCGCGGTCCTCTGCCATCAAATCTTCATTGGACTCGCAGTCCTTCAATTGGCACCACGAGTCCTGGAGATCCAGGAAATCCCTTACAAGTTTGTCGTTAAGCACTTGATATTCAAATCGATAGTTTTTGAGGAACTTGTTCACGTGATTCCGCTTTTGATGGTATCGATTCCCAGTCAGTTTGATCAGGTCCTCGGTTCGGTACACGTAATCGCTGTTGTCCCTGTCCTTGCTGACCCGGAACCGTTTGGTATCCACGAAATTCTCCACAAACTGGCTGTCGACGCGTGAGATGGCAGGTTCGTCGGAGCGGCTGGCAATAGCGTCCCAGAGGATGTCGAGAGCGATTGCCTTGTTGCCTGTTCCCGCTGGAGGCAGCCCGATGACCGAATCGCCATTGCCGTGCAGAATGATGAGCAGGCAAGCATCGTGAACAGCCCACAACCCTAGATCGCGGGACAAAAAAAGTGAAAAACCTCGTTGTTCTTGAGAGATCAAGAGGATAGAATGCTTTTGTTAGAAGGATTCTATCACCAACGAGGTGACGTGATT
>Ga0067045_1031319_pt1 | contig 12572 bp, 9 predicted proteins | sample TerdegcTABiofilm_FD_59184 | JGI IMG/M metagenome (GOLD analysis project Ga0067045, IMG submission 59184) | Combined Assembly of (Gp0054472, Gp0054536) Wastewater bioreactor microbial communities from Singapore -Terephthalate degrading...
ATGTCCAACGGGCGTTGTGGCCGGTTGACGACATTCAGGCGGAGGGTCCGGGTGGGACGCTCCTGCCGTTATTCTAGCAAATTCTTTTTTGGTGCGCAAGTGGTTAGCGAGCAATTTGTTTAACAATCAGTCCTTGGATTCTCCGGATTCTCCCTAAAATTCTCTGCACCGTTCTTTTGGGATGGGATTGATCGCTGTCAGCAGTTTGTTTTTTTCTAAAGACGAATATATAATTTCCTTGAAATTAGTTCGTTTTGGCCCACTGTTGCCTGGCACAGAGATATTTGAGTATGAAGGTGAGGATTTTGTGGTATTGCTATAGTTGCGCCTAACACGCGCGTGCACCTGACGCCGCTCCGCTGCGCTTCGCGGCGCAGGTGAAGCGCGTGCCGTTAGACCCCTTCTTGCAAAATAAAAACAAGTCATGGCTAAATCAAAATCTCCCGCAGTGATTACAACCGAAAAGATAGAAGTCAAGCGAAATGACAAAGGAAAAATCTGGAGTCATATTCGCCAAAAGTGGCTTGATGAAACGCCCGAAGAATCGGTAAGGCAAAGTTATTTGCCCGTTTTGGTAAATGAGTATGGTTATTCGCTTGACCAGATGGACGAAGAACTCGAAGTAACGGGACGCGGTTCAGGTCATGCCCGCGCCGATTTTGTGATTTGGCGTTCCGCCGAAGACAAAGCCAATCAAAAGAATCCGCTGATTATCGTGGAATGCAAGTCGGATAATGTGACTATCAGCGTCAAAGATTATGGTCAGGGCGATAATTACGCCAGATTGACGGGCGCAAAGTTTTTTGTTACCCACAATAACCGAGAAACAAGATATTGGCGTGTGATTCATGATTCCATGCCGAAGTATCCCGAAGAAATCGAAAATATCCCCCACGCCAGCGACAGCGATAAAGATATTGAAGAATTACTCTCGAAACTCAAAGTATTTCGAGAAGATGAATTTGCAAAACTTCTGCATGAGTGCCATAACGTCATCCGCAACCGCGAAAAGTTAGACCCTGCCGCCGCGTTTGACGAAATCGCCAAAATCCTGTTTGTGAAAGTGTACGTTGAGCGCGAGTTGAAAGCTAAACGCCAGCGCAAAAACATTTTCAGCGCGGAATTTTTAGATGAGCAGTTGGGCGATGACCCGCTGAATGATTTATTCGACAAAACAAAGCGCTTTTACGCCAAAGATAAAATCTTTGAAGACACAGACCGAATCAATTTAAAGCCAGCCACAGGGCGCGAGATTGTCCGCCGCCTTGAAAGGTACAATCTTTCAGACACCAGCGAAGACATCAAAGGCATTGCGTTTGAACGATTTTTGGGCAGGACGTTCAGGGGCGAGATTGGACAATTTTTCACGCCGCGCACTATCACCGAATTTATGATTCGCATGGTAGAGCCGAAAGAAGGCGATGTGATTTGCGACCCCGCCAGCGGTTCGGGCGGATTCTTGATTCGCTTTTTTGAAATCGTGCGCCAGCAAATTTTAGCGGACGCGGACAGGCAGTATCAGGAATATAAGGCTTCGCTGGAGGGCAAGAAACTTTCTGCCGAGAAAAAAGCCGAGTTGTTACGCGCCAAGCATGACGAAATTCAAGCCACGCTTGACCTAAACAAAGAAGGCTCTCGCTTGTGGAATCTGGCGAATCGCTGTATTTATGGCACAGACGCAAATGACCGCATGGCGCGCACCAGCAAGATGAATATGATTATGCACGGCGACGGTCACGGCGGAGTCCATCATCACGACGGCTTTATCAACGTGAACGGGATTTTTGAAGGGCGGTTCGACATCGTTCTCACCAATCCACCCTTTGGCGCGAATGTGGAAGCGGACGACAAGATTTTAGAGTCGGAAGTGACCGTTCCCTATGACGTTTACAACCGCTACAAAGCGGATTACGGCGAAGCGTATGTAGAAGCCCAAAAGCGGGTACAAGCCGCGCAGGGGAAATCCATTGCCAGTTTGTTTGAATTGCCCAAAGGTGCGCAGAACAAAATCAAAACGGAAATTCTATTTATTGAGCGTTGTTTAGCCTTGTTGAAGCCAGGCGGCAGACTTGGAATCGTGCTTCCCGAAGGCGTGTTCAATAATCCATCATTGGCGTATGTGCGCGAGTTTTGCGAAGACCGCGCCTACATTCGGGCGGTGGTCAGTTTGCCGCAGGAAACATTCCTATCATCGGGCGCAAGCGTGAAAGCGTCTCTCTTGTTCATGCAGAAATTTACGGTGGAAGAACAAGAGAAGTTTAATCAACTGAAAGCCCAAGCCCGCGCCGAGATTGAAGCGAAATACGCGCCAGAAATGGAAGCCGAGACCAAGCGGCTTACCGATGAAATGGAAAAATTGAAAGCGGCAAAGACTAAAGAAGCCAGCGAAAAGCGCAAAGGCTTGCAAAAAGAACTGAAAGCCTATTTGAAAGCGATGGAAGCAAAGAAAACGGCGGAAGCCCGCGCTTTGCTGAAAGAGCGTTTTGATTACCCGATTTTCATGTACGAAGCCGAGAAAGTGGGCATTACCGCTACAGGCGAACCCGACCAAAACGAACTGTTCCCCAACCCCAACCAGCCGCCCGACTGTGAAAAGACTTGTTTGGAATGGTATTTGGAGTTTCGTCAGAATCCCGAATCGCTTAATTTGATTGGGGAAACAGAATGACACTCGCAGAATTTTCTTTCCCAAAAGCATTTAGAGTACGTTTTCGAGATTTGCGCCGTTTTGACCCCGCCAGTTTTCACGGCATATCTTGGCATTGGTCAAAAGATGTTATGCTTCCCATTGGTTCAGCCTTGAAACTTCGGAAAGAAAAGGTTGACCGCGCCAAATATGAGTTTTCACAATTACAGCCAATCACCATTCACTTTGACGGCACGATAGACAAACGCAACGTTGAAGGGCGCGGCTACTCAATGGATTTGTTTTTTGCCCGACCTGGAGATATTGTTGTAGCCAAAATTGACCTGAAAAACGGCGCAGTTGGAATTGTGCCAGATTGGGAAAATGTGGTTGTCACAAATCATTTTGCAGTTTATGAGCCTGACAGGTCAAAAATTATTCCTGAATATTTCCTTCTTGTCATTCAGGCAAATTTCTTCAAATCTTATCTTTGGCGAAACAAGGTGGGCGCAGAAGGGCGTAAAGAAGTTAAGTTAGAGTTTTTTGAAAGTATAAAAATTCCAATGCCGCCGATTGACGAGCAAAGGCGAATTGTCGCCGCATGGCAACAGGCGCAAGTCAACATAGCGAATGCAGAAAAAAGAGTAAAAAAGATTGAGCAAGATATGGAAAGTCTAATGCTCAAATCTCTTGGGATTTCTTTGCCCTCTGAATTCCCAGAACAAAAAATATTTCCGGTTTTTTGGAAGGATTTAGAAAGATGGGATTTATTTTTTCAACGTCCTGATTTTGTGGCATTGGAAAATCAACTTCATAGTTTAAATGCTCTCTCGTTGGGTGAAGTTCTTAATTTTGAATCTCGCTCATGGAAAAAGTCAGATTTTCCAGAAGGTAAATTTGAGTACATTGAGATTTCATCTGTGAATCGTGAAAACGGTATCTTTTCAAGTCGGACTGTCGAAACAAATAACGCCCCAAGTCGCGCTACAACTCTTGTAAAAACTGGCGATTTAATCATTTCAACTACTCGCCCATATTTAGGCGCAATCGCCATAGTTCCAGAGAAATATAACAACTATGTTTGTTCAAGCGGCTTTGCTCTTGCCACTTCTACAAAATTACCTCATGTTGATATTCGTTATGTTTTATTTTTCCTTACGAGTAAGGCTGGATTATTGCAACTCGAAAGGCGCATGACTGGCGGGTTGTATCCTGCTATCGTTCAAGAAGAATTGGAAAAGATAAAAATTCCAATTCCGTCTAGCGAAGTTCAAAAAGAAATTATATGCCGTGTAGAAGAAGGACGTAGTAAAATCCGCCAGGAGCAGGAAGCCGCCGTGAAGGTGAAGGAAGAATCGGAAAGAGAAATCGAAAGGATGATTTTAGGTCTTTCAAAGGCGTAGACTCTGTGAAGTCAAAAGGCTTGCCAATATTGCGTGCAGGCGGACGGGCGGGGGGCGTCACCCTGCCAAAAGAAATTCTGCGCCGTTTTCAAGCATTTTTCTGGCTTCGAGTTTTCCCTGCACCCAGGCCAGCTCACTCATCAACGACCAATTCTTCCCATCAAATCCTTCCCATCAAATCCCCTCCACCGCCTCCTGCATCCGTTCGGCAGACGGGTGCAGGTAGCGCCCGGTCGTCTCCAATCGGGAATGCCCCAGCAGGGCTTGCAGGGTGGCAATGTCCACTCCCTTCTCCACCGCACGGGTGGCAAAGGTGTGCCGCAGGGTGTGCGGGCTGGCCTCCACCCCGGCACGGCGGGCATACTCCGCCACCATGCGCTGCACATCCCGCTCAGCCAGCGGCCTGCCGCTGCGTGAAAGGAACAGCGCAGGTTCTTCCACCTTCGGACGCTCGTCCAGCCAGGCTTTGAGTGCCTGCCGCACCTCACCGTTCAGCGGCACGCGGCGGGTCTTGTTGCCCTTGCTTGCCCGCACCGTCAGCCAGCCGCTGCGCCCGTTCATCTCGACATCACCGGTCAGCAGGCGCACCACCTCGCCCACCCGCAAGCCTGCCCGTGCCATCAGGTTGAGCACGGCGGTATCCCGCCTACTGCCTTCGGCGGCGGCAAACAGCCTGCCCATTTCACGGGGCGAGAGGGCTTTGACCGGCGGCGTGACCTGCTTCGGCCCCTTGACCCGCAGAGAACGCCCCAGGAATTTGAGCAGCGAGCGGACTGCCGCAAGGCGCAAATTGACGCTGGCGGGGGACAGTCCCCGCACGCCTTGCAGGTAGGCGGTATAGTCCTTGACCTCGACCGGGGTGAGCAGGTTCCAGTCCGGTTCAGCGCCGTTCGTGCGGCGGTACCATGCGGTAAATTCTTCCAGCGCAGCGCGGTAACGCGCCGCCGTGCGAGGGCTGGCAAGGGTTGAAAGGAAGTCATCCATGGGGTTCATCGGCACACTTTCCTCCGGCAAAAAACATTGTGCGACGCAGTTCAGAGCCGTTATTTGCCCTGAAAACGGGCATTTTGAGGGCTTTTTTGGGGGTTTGGCGTCTTACAATGTTTATTGTACGACTACATTGTGCGACACGCAAATAGAGCAAAAAACGCCTGCTGGAGGTATGCAGGATACCGAAAGCAAACCTAACAAGCAAGTTGTCCAGTTGTACTGCGCGTTTTTGATATAATAGATGAAAAGCTGTTTCAGAAAAGTTGTGGGGCGAAAACATATGGGCTCAATTTCCTGGAGGTTTCAATGAATTTTCATGAAGATTTTCAGTTCATGAGGGATTTTTTTGCTCGTGTAAACAAGGGTGAGAATCTTGACCCAAGGGATCCAACCTACCCTCATCTGGATAATTCAGATTCAGATCGAATTGAGATTGATCATGGTGTTTTCGTACCTCATGCGACACAAGTTGGTCATGTTCTACGCAGACTTAAACAAAGACTAGATCACGAAAGTGAAGGTTCTCTTTTAGTAGGTCGTTTTAGGGCAGAAGTGCTGGAGCGAAAACGGCCCAGTTTCAGCATAAGCGTGGAAAACATTCAGGATACGACTCTGAAAGATATCGCAAAAATTGGCGGAAGACCCAGTTACTCCAATTTCCAGGTTACAGGTTGGCAAGCGATTTTAGATATCCTGCGAGAACAAGGAAAAGCCATGGTCATCACCGCCCCAACTGGAGCAGGAAAATCTGAGGTCTTTATGCTTCCGCTGATCTATCAAATTGCCCAGGCAGTAAAAGGTAATAAAGAAAGTCCTCACATTCTGTTTCTTTATCCCAGACGCATTTTGGCGCAGGATCAGATCCAAAGGCTATTCCGCTATACCCTTGAGGCTATCGAACTTTTCCGCATAGACCCAGAGAAAATTACTATAGGTCTGCAAATTCACGGGATATGGGCGGAATTAGAGAGCACATTAGCCTCCCAAACCTTTAGTAAACAGAATGGACAGTATTACTTCAAGTTGTTGGATACCTGTCCATGGTGTGGTGCATCGAACCATCCGATGAGATACGAGCCTTCCCGTAATGATCCCCAAGTTTATTATCTTACCTGCACAAGATGTCTTCAAAAAACAAGAGTTTCTTTGTCCAAAAAAGACCATGGTGAAATTTGCCCTAACATCATGATCTCAACAGCAGAAGCGCTCAAACGAATGTATCTAGAACAATACTACTCCAATTACCTGCCTAAAATTTCTACCATGGTATTAGATGAGGCTCATCTCTATAATCAAATCTACGGTGCTCATGTCTATCACTTACTCCAACGAATTAAGTCCATCGTCCAGGAAAAAAATCGAACACTAACCTATATTGCCTCGAGTGCCACCATTGCTGATCCGCAGGACTTCGCTGCCAAATTGTTTTTTGGGTCTTCAGATCATGCCGATAAAGTCATATGGCATGACTCTGCCGAAGATGGAAATCAAGAAACAGTCGGTATCGAATACATATACTTCCTCCAAACGCCTAATGACAAAGTAGCACCAATCTCCACCATGATTCAATCCATCATGGCTATGGGGCATGGTTTGCTCCAACCAGATCAACGAATGATCGTCTTCGCTGATTCCCTGGGATTGGTGAATCGGTTAAGAGCCCAGGTTAAAGATGCTGAGACAAATCGCGAGTTATGGAGATTTCGTATCGACAATCAAAACCGAGATTTGTTCGGATTACCCAATAACCGAGTCTGTCCTGGACTAGCAAACCCCAACATAACGCCAGCCCGATGCGTGATTTATCAATCGGGTGAATGCTGGCGGGGAATCATAGGAGGACGACATTGCTACTTACCTTCCATACCCATTATCAACAGGCCTCTCAATACACAAGTAATCAATTCTTCGACAACGAACAACCAATTGAAGGATGATGTGATTTTCGGGACTTCGGCTCTCGAGGTAGGTGTGGATGATGAGACCGTCATGATCACCGGGCATTACCGCCCTCCACGTAGCGTTGCCAATTTCATTCAGCGAAGAGGACGTGCGGGTAGACGAGTTAATACAATATCTCACTCTTTCATGGTGTTGGGGCAACACTCTACAGATTTCTTCTACCTGCTTAGACGCCATAGGTTGCTAGGAAATTTTGCTCTACCACTCAATCCGCAGAATCCCATCGTAAAGCAAATCCATGAGATCACAGCACAAGCGCGAAAAGAGGTATTTGAATTCATCGCTGAATCAGGGAACAGACCATTGGTCGGTACCTGGAATTGGGTTTTTCATCGTTTGAAGCAGTGTATTCATGTTTATAACTCTTTTAAAAGGGATATCATCGCAATCGAAAGGAATGATGGACATAAAGAGAAAATACAAATTTTTCACAATTGGGTCACAACGAAGAGAAAGGAATATGCCAAACTGATCTTGAAGGGAGATCAAGATACATCTCCTGTTTTTTCCCTTCCTGAGACCAAAAACATCTGGCAAGAATTGAATGAATTGTATGAGATGTGGTTAAGCGGCGAGCCATCTGAAGTAGTCGGGCCTAAGTTAGAAAATCTGTACGAGAAGACAAGCAAATTAATCGGAGCAAAACCGTCGAGTGTCCTTCTAGGAGAAATAACAGATATTGTTTCAAAGATTGAAACCTTCAGAGAGCTACTCCAAAGTTCTGGGCACGAACGAAGAAACCTTGAGCGAACAATGAATTTGGCGTGGTATGAGTTTTTCTATGAACTTGAGAGGCTGTTTGATGACGAATATAAACCAAATATTATTCCCGATATTGTGGAAAGCGTTCTACGAGCCCTATATATGCTTCATGCAGATATGGATGAATCGGAATCTTGCCCGGCGACTATAAAGGTGAACATTCCGAGCAATTACTTCACCCCAACTGCCGATCAATTACTGGTTCGAATTCAAGGCGACTCGAATGTTTATCAAGAGCCAATGACTTACCTTGAAGCCTTGTTCTTCCCCTACCGTGTAGAGTATCGTTATGGTGAAGAACAACGAATGTATACTCTGGCAACGATGCCTGCAAGTAATACTAGTGATCCAAAAAATCGCCTGATTAGACCTTTTTCCAGAGGTCTGTGGTTAGACATCCAGGGCGATCAGCAAAACAAAACCAAGGTTTGTAGAGTCAAAGAAATCACTCTTCAAGAGATAAAGACAGATGCTTCTCAGCAAGTAGGGGTATGTCCAGTTTGCTACCGCCTGCATGATGTGGATCGCGCGGAGGAGATTTGTGTCTGTGGTGGGCAAATAGTGAAGGCACGGGTACAAGCAAGACCTTTTGTGGAGTATAAAGCAGTCACCAACGAAAATGGAATTTCTATCCTGAATCGATTTGAATTCATTCCATCACTTGAAGCTAGTACTCTTCTCAAAGGTTCCGGGGTCACGTTTCAACTTGAGTCAGGTGAATGGAAAAAAGTCAATTTTTACCTATACCCTAAACTGTATTATCAGATTACCACCCGGGGTATTTCTTGGAGATTACCGGATTCACCTATTTCAAACAATCCATTAGAGAGGAGAAATATTGTTAGAACTGCTGGTCGAATCTTACTGCGTTCTATGGCGTCTATCTGTGGCGTAGCTCCAGAATTACTCGAAGTCACAGAAGATTTAGAGAGTTGCTCGATAACTGTTTGGGAACGTGTTGAAGGTGGAATTGGACTGAGTGAAATTTTCCGGGATGTCGTATCTCGAGACCCCCAAGAACTCTACCTGGAGATGGTTCTAACAGTGGCATGCCCAGTTTTTCTTTCCGAGCAACGCAACCAGATATGGCCAAACGGAGAGGATCAGTTAGCAGACTTTCTCTCTGACCAGTTTTATCTTCCAAAGAGTCATCCAACTATCCAACATATAGTGAAGGAGACCCTTTCAGAGTTTGAAAGCCATCCCCACGAAGATCCAGATTTCAAATCTATATGCTCAGTTGACGACGGTTGTCCTGCTTGCGTCAAATATGGTCGAGATGAACGCGATGAGGTCGAGAATGAAATCAGTCGCAAGGTGGGATGGGAAATTGTTAAGTCCTGCGTAAAAGCAGTTCAAATGGATGAAGAATTTTTAGAAGAATTTGGAAAAACATTGAAACATGATCAAGACGGAAAACTCTATCTCCTTACCTTCTAAAACCCTTCCTTGGTTACTCCCCACACTTCTCGTCTCAGCTCCCTCAAGAAGCTCATGCATTCTGCTTAGCCCATGGATCGAGAATCTCACGCTTGTTGTAGGAGAATTACAAGGAAAATCGTGGAAAATTAGCGGTCAGATTGCATTCATTGACCTAATCCAGTGGTTGAACACTGAACACAATAAATCTTTCTGGATTTATGTGCGAGAAGTAGATGAACTCGACAAAAGACTGCAACCTTTCCTTAATGCAAAACAAAAAGGGATTTTATATCTTCGCAAGATTCCTAACTTGCATGCTAAATTAGTTATTACTAACCTTTGGATCCTTGAGACTTCAGCCAATATTTTATGGCGAAGCTATAAAGTTAATGTCGAACACGTGACTCTTCGAAGAAATCCGTTACAGGATGCTGTGAAGTATTTTAATGAATTCAAAGTAATACAAGGGGTTTCTGGGAGTGGCTAAACATTGGGCTAGACAAACTGAAAGACATGAGCCGGGTAGTTCAGGAAACGCTGCTTATGCAGCTGGCGCGGATTGAAGCAGTAAATGAAAAGATGGAGAGCATCTTTCAAGGCTTGCGGGCAACGAGAAAAGCAACGCGAGCGACGGGCCAGTCGCGCCAGATAATGGCGCAACTCAGCGTTATCCCCTTCAACCGAATAGGTTTCGGCTGGGACGTATACTTGATCTGACAGAACATACAGCGATAGCGTTGGCTGCCGCCACTTGTTTTTCCAGCTCGATTTTGTCGTTCCGTTCGGTGATATTTTGGACATTCAATCATCCTGGAATATTACCAGATTTGGCCCAGATTTTAGCCACTCTCAAGTTTCTTCTTGACATACAGATTCTTCTTTGATACGATCTACTTATATAATGCGAGAAATCATACTCTATCCTGTCGTCAGTTTTATCACAGGCACCACACCAAATGGGGGAGGGTTGTGGAAATATGTATTACGTGGCGGTCACGGACTCTTGCGCCGTAATCGACCCGTCATGACCCAGGCTCTTCATTTTTTGGACTTTGGTATCTCACCTGCATCTTTACGGCGGTGGCGAACTAAACCCCTCCGTGTTCACTACAACGGTCGTTTCGGACTTGACTATACAGGAGATATTTTCGCTGATTCGGGCGGCTTTACGCTGCTCACAGATCCCAACCTTGATCTCAGCGATTATGGCATTCCTTCATCCCAATTAGCCGAGCACATCACCCAGTTGCAGTTAGATTTGGGTTGCACTTATCTTGTATCGCTGGATTATCCCATCCCACCTAACCTTGATCCAACAGAAGCACAAGAACGTCAGAGCAAAACACTCCAAAACGCTTTGAGGGCTGCACGCTATTTACAAGATCATGTTGAAGGTGGGAATAAATTGTATGTCCCCGTGCATGGTCGCAACCCACAAGACATAAAGCAATTTACTCAGAAGATGCTCGAAGCCTTTGACCACGAACGACTGCTGGAGCAGATCTATGGCGTTGCATTGGGGTCTATGGTTCCTCTACGCAAGCTTAGGATGGAGGGCAGTATTCTCGATTTCTGTCGCACGGTACGATCAGTCATTCCTGACAGTATGCCGCTCCACGTGTTTGGCGTAACCGGTTCTCTCATGCCTTTCCTTGCAGCCAATGGAGCAGCATCTTTTGATGCCAGCGGTTACATTCAAAATGCCCGCGTGTTACGCTACCTGCATCCTGAAACACGGCAATTGATCCCGTTCAGGAAACTGGGGAATTATCCCTGTCGGTGCGTAGTCTGCCAGGAGCGGAATTATCACATTGACCTCAAAACCTTGGATGGTCAGAATACAGGATTGCAAAAGAGTGAAGTCTATGCTGCCATAGCCTTGCATAATCTCTGGGTAGAAGACAACTTAGTGAAAGAAATTAACTTGGCCTTGAGCGTGAATCGTCTTGAACAGTTACTGGAAGAATTGCCATATCGCTACCCGAAATTGCGATGGCCAAAAGAAAAGACAGAGAAAGTTTTATCCTTCGTTCGAACGCATACACCGGACGATTTTGACCTTCGTAACATCAATTGGCAACCAGAGCCTAAGCCAATTGTTTTGTTTCTCCCTTGTTCTCAAGAGAAACCTTATACCAGTTCGCGGTCTTACCGAGCCATAGAACACACTCTAAATAAATCAATACCAGGATGGCAACAATGGATCCAAATCGTGTTTCTCTCCGGGTTATACGGCCCAGTGCCAATTGAGATGGTCAGACATCCTAATGTTATGGGGTACGACTTTAGATTACACCGCAGAGACAAAATGGGAATATCAATGGGGGAGGAACGCGTTCGTGCTTTTTTGAAGCGTTATCAATTCACTTTTGGGGAATTTATAGGTTATGTCACCCAACCTGCCTATCGTGTTGTTTTGGAGCATTTAAACATTAGATTATTACCTAGAGAACCAGGAAAACGGCAAAATCACCCTGCAGCCTTAAAAGAACTGGTGGATTTCATTCAAAATCATTTGGAGAATTGTCATGAACTACAAGCAGCCTAAGTATCTATTTGTGATTTCAAGTTTTTTCGTGACTGCGTTGCTCATTTCGAATATTATTGCTGTAAAACCCATCTCCTTATGGGGAATTACCCTTCCCGCTGCTGTGATTATTTTTCCTGTTAGTTACATTCTTGGCGATGTACTTACAGAGGTTTATGGCTACGCTGCTGCGAAAAAGGTCATTTTACTGGGATTTTTGTGTAATTTGCTGGCCGTATTTGCAATTATCGTTGCTCAAATATTACCTGGGGCAGATTTTTGGGATGCGCAAAGTTCGTTTGAACGTATCCTTGGTTTTACACCCCGATTACTACTTGCCTCTTTTGCGGCATATCTGATTGGTGAAATTGTGAATGCTCGTATCATGGCAACCCTTAAGGAATTAACCAAAGGACGTTTTTTATGGGTTCGCACAATTGGCTCTACTTTGGTTGGACAAGGTCTCGACTCGTTGATTTTTCTAACAATTGCTTTTGTAGGGATTTTTCCACTGACAATACTGCTCACCCTGATCTTAAATCAATGGCTTTTCAAAGTAAGTTATGAAGTTCTTGCAACACCCCTCACTTATGCAGCGGTGGATTATTTAAAGCAAATTGAGGGATTAGAGTCTGATCTCCTATTAGCACCCGAAAAATAAAAAAAAGAAGCTGCGCAGTTGTACTGCGTGTTTTTTTTTGCCCTTTGCAGTGGCAAAAATATGCAGTTATGGCGAGTTTTTGGTTGTTTTATGCAGCACAGTAGTTGTAATAGTACGCAAAAAACTGTGAACCAATCGATTTCGCAAAAGTCCCCCATTTTCTAACAAAATTCGATTTGCGAAATTTCGGAATGTGAAGGTATAATTGTTTTGTAAAAA
>Ga0067045_1031322_pt1 | contig 12569 bp, 11 predicted proteins | sample TerdegcTABiofilm_FD_59184 | JGI IMG/M metagenome (GOLD analysis project Ga0067045, IMG submission 59184) | Combined Assembly of (Gp0054472, Gp0054536) Wastewater bioreactor microbial communities from Singapore -Terephthalate degrading...
GCCCGCAGCGCATTGGCTCGTCCGCGCGTCGAATTCTCCTCCTGGCGGGTGGCCATGAAAGAGGGGCACATCGTGCCCACATCCTGTTTGCGGCAGTGTCCCACGCCGGAGCACATCTCCACCGCGCGCTGCATCCCGCCTTCTTCGTGGAAGCGGAAGAAGGTGCAGGGGTTCGCCTCGCGGTAATGCGGCCCATAGCGAAGATTCTCGTCCATGCGTCCCGGACGCACGATCTTCCCCGGATTCATCAAGCCGACGGGATCGAACGCGTTCTTGACTCGCTCGAACAGGTGCACGATGTCAGGCCCGAACATCCTGGGAATCCATTCGCTGCGCGCCAGCCCGTCGCCGTGTTCCGCAGACATCGAGCCGCCATACTCCAGCACCATCTGCGAGATGCGGTCCTGCAGGCGACGCAACTGCGCGACGCCTTCGGGCCGCTTGAGGTCCAGGATGGGCCTGATGTGCAACACCCCCACGCTCACGTGGGCGTAGAAGACTCCCGCAGTACCTTCCTCTGCCAGCAGCGCCTTGACTCGGTGCACGTACTCCGGCAGATGCTCCACGGGTACGCAGGTGTCCTCGATACCAGGAACCGGCTTGGCGTCGCCCTTCATGCTGTAGAGGACGCCCAGGCCCGCCTTCCTCAGCGCCCACATCCGCTCCTGTTGGGACGGATCGCGGGCTCTCACGTACGCATAGCCCAGGTGGCGCTCCCGGAGGCGATCTTCCAGCTCGTCCATCTTCCGCTCGAGCTCTTCGGGGGCACTTCCGTAGTACTCCACCAGCAGCAGGGCCTCTGGGTCACCGACCATGAACTGCCGCGTAGGGGCATGCTCGGGCGAATGGCGGGTCAAGTCCATCAGGACCTTGTCGGTCAGTTCGACCGCCGCTGGGCCCGTCTCCAAGGCGACCAGATTGGCCTCCATGGCTTCGATCAGGTCGCCGAAGTGGCACGCCACGAGCGCACAGACGGGGGGAAGGTCCACGAGCCGCAGCTTGGCACCCACCACGCTGCATAGAGTGCCCTCGGAACCAACGACCAGCTTGGTGAGGTCGAATGGGCCACGGGCCAACGAAGCCAAGTCATATCCGGAGACGCGGCGCATGACCCGGGGAAAACGCTCGGCGATCAGTTCGGCGTTCGCGCGCACCAGATCGTCTATCGCGGCGTGGATGGAGCCAACCCGATCTGCACGGCGCACGGCGAGCGCCAGCTCCGGCTCGGACAGCGGCCCGATCGTCGTCCGGGTGCCGTCGGCCAGCACCACGTCCAGCTCGAGTACTTGGTCGCTGGTCTTGCCATAGAGCAACGAGTGTGCGCCCGAGGAGTTGTTGCCGATCATGCCGCCGATGGTCGCGCGACTCGAGGTGGCCACGTCGGCACCGAGTGTGAGCCCGTATCGCCGCAGATGAGCGTTCAGCCGGTCCAGCACGATGCCAGGCTCCACCCGGACCCACTTCTCCTCCGGGTTCAGCTCGAGCACACGGTCCATGTACACGCTGAAATCGAGGTGCACAGACTCGCCGACCGCCTGCCCGGCCAGACTGGTCCCCGCACCACGAGGGAGCAGCGACAGGCCCTGTTCTGCGGCCCACCGCGTGGTCCGCTCGACATCGGCGGCCGTCCGTGGCTGGACTACGCCAACGGGCTGCATCTCGTAGATGCTGGCATCGGTGCGATACAGGACTCGGGACACATGGTCGAAGCGGACATCCCCGTCGATCTGGCGGGAGAGGCTACCGATGGCAGCTTCTGGGACGGACAATCGCGGTACTCCTTCGGAGCGGGGATCGGGCGGGCCGGCAAAGGCAGCCGGCCGCTGGCACCCGGTGTCATCGCCGGAGCCGCCCTGGCGGGCAACCGACGGATCGAAGGTATGAGCATGGCCCACACTGGTCAACGGGCTCCTCGGCGGGCTCCGTGGGAGACCCTCGGTCGGCGGGAGCCGCGTCAGGTGCGATCTCGCCGAGCGCGGGTCCTCCTGGTCACCCCACCCAGGCGCTGCTCGGACGGGACGGCGAGCCAGTTCGAGCGCGTCGCTGCGGAGAATCCGTCCGCCCGCCGCGAGACGATTAGCCGATTGACACCGTTGGGTGGTCCGAATAGATTGGCGCAGGTTTTCGGGAGCGCGGAGGGTACGCCGCTCCGAGGCGTTCGCTTCGAGGTCCCGGTCCACATGGTTCAGGCGTAACGGCAGTGGGTAGCCAGCGGCAGGCATCTATGGCTGAACGGCAGGATATCGAAGTGCAGATCGGCGGTCGGACGTACCGTCTTGCGAGCGAGGGGCATGATCCGGAGCACGTGCGGCGAGTGGCAGCGTACCTGGACGCCAAGATGTCCAGTGTCGCCGCCGCGGCCGCCCATCGATCCCCGCTCGACGTGGCCGTCCTCGCAGCCCTGGAAATAGCCGACGAGGTGATCGAGCTGAGGCGCCGCAGAGAGTCCTTGCTGAACGAGGCGAATCAGCGACTGAACGCGTTCGCCCGGCGCCTGGAGGACCAGGAGCGCCCGCTGCGCAGCGGACTGGGGACCTGAGCCCTACGAGGGACGAATCCGGCCGGCCGATGCGGGCTGCCAGCGCCTGCATGCCGACTTTCGCTGGCGTCGCTCAGGCGGCCAGCGCCAACAACCCTACCGGGTCGCTGGGGCCGGCCCGAAAGGTCCGGCATGCGGTAAGAGCTTCTTCGCGTGGTGCCGGTCGACCGGCGCGGAGGACCTCGGCAACCACCCGCCGATGGAGCCGCACGCGGCAGCCGCGCCTCCGGAGCGCGCGGAGACAGTCGACCCGCTTCCAGGCGAATGCATCGCCGCTGCAAGGGCGATCGCCAGGGCCATCGTGCCATCCGAAGGGGCTCGGCAGAAAGCAGCGGCGACACGTGCTGCCGGCTGTCCGGCAGCACGAGATGCGACCTGCGCTGCTGTCGAAGCCCTGCGCCTTCGGGCAGTCGACACGGGCGCGAGATCTCCGCAGCAGCGAGTTGCCGTGTTCACGGTCGCCCCTGACGCTGCGCTGAGCCCCCAGCCAGCAAGCGCAGTTGCACCGGAGGCGCCAGCGCTTCGCGGCGGGCGTTGCCCCGCCCTGTGCCGGCCCTCCACGGAGTACGCGAACCGCCGCCGATACGGAGTCCGGCAACTGCGCGCGTCCGATGGGCGGACCGACAAAACCGCCGACTGCGCTGCCTGTCTGCGGTGGGCCAAGAAAGATCCCGTCGAGCGACACCGGACCAGTCGCCTTTGTTCGGGGTGGACCCCTCCCGCTGCCTAGGTATTGGGGCGCAGGATCATCGACATCTCGCGCCCCTCCATCCGGGGCGTCTGGTCGACGACGGCCACGTCCTCCAGTTGCTTGGCGAGATCCGCGAGCAGCTCACGTCCCTGGTTCTGATAGGCCATCTGGCGTCCGCGGAACCGGACGCTGACCTTGACTCGGTTCCCTTTCCCCAGAAACTCCCGGATGTGCGCCATCCGGTAGCCCAGATCGTGCTCGGAGATATTGGCTCCGGCGATTCGGATGGCTTTCATCTGGACGTTCTGCTGCTTCTTGCGGGCCTCCTTGGCCTTCTTCTCTCTCTCGTATTGGTACTTGCCGTAGTCGATGATCCGGCAGACCGGAGGCTTGGCATCAGGCGCGATCTCGACCAAGTCGAGGTCCGCGGCTTCCGCCATCTGCAGAGCCTCGCGGGTATCCACGATGCCCACTTGCGTGCCATCCTGGGCGATCAGGCGAACCTGGGGCACGCGGATATCCCGGTTCAGCCTGACGTAGGGCTTTCCCTTCGCGACGATAGTCCAATCCTCCTCGTTGCGGTTGAGCCATCGCGCCTCACGACCCGGCCAGCAACAGCACTAGGCCTGCTGGCTGCGTGAGGGCGCCTCCCGATTGTCGGCGCCGACGCGGCACACGCCCGGTGAGGTGGTATATTGTAGCCGACATCCATGCCACAATCAAGAGCATTCGTTCACGGCCCGCCTTTCCTGTCTGCGCGGCCATCTTGCTCGCTGCCTGCGAGTCGCTATCTTGCCATGGCCGCGACCAGCAGATCGCCGGCGCTCGGGTTCGCAACCGTGGGGGAGCGATGCAGGGCCATCAGAACGCCGCGTACGACGCGTGCGGAGTCGGTCACGCGCTCGTCGATATCCAGTACGCTGTCGACACCGAATTCCTCGAGAAGATGGGCCTTGCCAAGGGACTGATGACGCTCGTCGACGAGCAACGCCAGAAGGAGCTCTCGCTGGCTCTCGCGCAGCCACCGTTGGCGTGCTGTTCCGGAGGCTCGGCCGCCAACACCCTGATCGGCGTGGCGGCCTTTGGCGGACGAGCCCACTTGACGTGCCTGGTGGGCGATGATCGGTGGGGCGAGTTCTTCCGGCGCGACCTGCAGGCCGCGGGGGTGCACTGCAGTGACAGCGCTCGCGTCGCGGGGATCACCGGGCAGTGCACGGTGTTCATCACGCCGGACGCGGACCGCACGATGAACACCTGCCTCGGCGTCGGCTGCCGCCTTACGCCCGACCATCTGGAACCTTCGGTCATCGAGAACAGCAGGCTGTTATACCTCGAAGGCTACCTCGCGGGCTGCGACAATGGCTTGGCTACCTGCCGCGAGGGGCTGCGTCTGGCACGCCAGCACGGGACGCTGGTCGCCCTGACGCTCAGCGACCCCTCGGTTGTCGAGGCGGCGCGCCGCGAGTTCGTCGCACTCGTCGACGCCGGCCTCGACTTGATCTTCTGCAACGAACACGAAGCCATGGTCCTCACTGGCCGGAACGAGCGACGTGCGGCCGGGCGGGACATGAGCCGTCTGGCGCCCATCGTGTGCATGACATGCGGAGCCGACGGTGCGCTCCTGTACCAGCAGGGCGAGGAGATCGCCGTCCCGGGCGAGCCAGTCGAGGCTGTGGACTCGACAGGTGCGGGCGACATGTTCGCGGCCGGGGTGATCTACGGGCTGACGCACGGGTACACCCTCGCACAGTCGGGGCGCCTGGGTGCGTACGCTGCCGCCCAAGTCGTCGCGCAGATCGGCTCGAGACTGGGCCGCTCCCTGGCTGGCCAGATCGATTCGATTCTACATGTCCGCTGAAACCCCGAGCACCGAACAGCAGTCAGGGCTGACGCGGACCCAGGTGTCGCGGGCGCTGCGCGCCTTCATCTGGGCGAGCGGCATCTGGGGAGCCTGGGGCCAGGCGGTGGGCATCGGCACGGCGGTGTTCACTGGGTTCGCCCTGCAGCTCGGGGCGGACGGCTCCTTCATCGCGCTGTTCACCTCGATCGCGTACTTCGCCGCTCTCTTCCAGCTTTTCTCGCCGCTCATCAACCGTCGGGTCGGCGACAAGAAACGTTTCATCCTGCGGGCAGGCTTCTTCGAGATCTTCTTCCGCTCGTCGGTAGTTCTCATCCCGTTCGTGGTCATGCCGCGCCTCCAGTTGCCAGCTCTGGTCACGCTGGTGGCGCTCGGCTTGATGTGCGGATATGCACTCTCGCCCTTCTACAGCACATGGCTCGCCAACACCGTGCCCGAGGCCATCCGGGCCCGCTTCACCAGCCAACAGACCATCGTCAGCACCCTGGTAGCGATGGTGGCGGGCTTTCTGATCGGGCAGTTCATCGACCTGTACCCCGAGGACGCGCGGTCTCAGGCATTCCTGTGGGTATTCTCGTTCGGCGCGCTCAGCGGCTGGCTGGGCTACGCTGTCCTCAGTCGCGCTCCGTACGCGTCCGAGCTCGATTCGCACTGCGAGGAGGAGCCCCCGCCAGCCGTTAGCGCGCTGTTCTCGCCGCTCCGCGATCCGTCTTTCCGCCGTGCGGTGCTCTTCTACGGGGCATGGACCTTCGCCACTGGCGTCGCCGGCCCGCTGTACAGCGTCTTCATGCTCGAGGAGCTGGGCATCTCCTATACCGCGATATCGGTGTACAACGGCATCTTCATGGTGACTAGCATCGGCGCCTACCGGCTGTGGGCGGCGTTGATCGACCGGTTCGGCAGCAAGGCGGTGCTCCAACTGCTGATCGTGCCGGCCGGTGGCACGGCCCTCCTGTGGGTCTTCAACCGACCAGGCGCCGCGTACCTCGTGCCCGCCGCCATGTTCCTCAGTGGCATCGTGTTGCCCGGCATCGGGGTGGCTGTCACGCCACTGCTCTATGGCCTGCTGCCGCAGGGCCGCACGCGGATGATGTACCTTGCCTCATGGTCCGCCGCAGTAAACCTCATGGGGGCACTAGGACCGGTGGCCGGCGCAGTGCTCGTGCGGGCGCTCCGCGATGTGCGTTTCGAGCTGCTGGGCTTTCCCGTCGGCCACCTCCAGCTCATCTTCGCCATCAGCGCCATCGCCAGGGTGCTGCCCGGGCTGATCCTCCAAGGCATCCGCGATCGCCGGGACGTCTCCCCTCGCCACCTGCTGTCTCAGATGCTGCGCGGCAACCTGTTCACCTACGTGTACAACGCCGTCGTGTACAGCATGGCCGCAGCCGAGGACACGCGGGCCAAGGCGGCCTACAGACTCGGACGCTCGGGGAATCCGCTGGCCATCGACCAGCTCATCCACGCTCTGAAGGACGCCAGTCCGTTGGTCCGCAGCAGCGCGGCCCGTGCGCTCGGCGAAACGCGTTCACCGTTGGCCACCGAATCCCTGATTCGCGAGCTCGCGGACGGCAGCTCCGACATCCGCAGCGAGGCGGCCGAGGCATTGGGTCGCCTGGGCGACAGCAGCGGCATCGATCCGCTGGTGAATGCCCTCGACGATCCAGACCCGCGCGTCCGCATCGCCGCCATCCGCGGCCTGGCCAGCATCGACCGGGAAGAAGTGCGCGAACTGCTCTTCTGGCATTTCAGCGGCACAGTCGACCCGGTGGTATTCCCGACCCTCGTCGATGTGCTCGGCGAGGCTGGAGATCGACGCATCATCAAACGGGCGCTCGAACAGCTGGCGGCTTTCCCTTCGCCCGCGATCCGCCTGCAACTGCTGGACAGCGTCTGCCAGGCACTGGGGGCGCAGGGGCTGTTCTACCGGCTGCTGTCGTACGACGAGACGCGCCGCACCAACGAGATCGCGCGCATGCTGAAGAGAGCCACATCGCGGCTCACCAAGTCCGCCAATCTCGACGCCAATGCGCGCGCTGAACTGCAGCGTCCGTGCGAACGGCTGGTGCAGGCGTACGACAGCGACAACATGGAGTGGGTGGTCGAATCGGTGCGGCAGGTCGCCGGCATCGTGCGCGACGGTCTGGCGGCCGAAGGCCAGCCTCCCTACGAAGTCCTCGACGTCTTCGTCGTCATCCTGACCATCAACACGTTCCTCGACTCGCCGGTGCGGCGCGAGATGCCCATAGCCGAGGAAGTCTTCCTCGCCGTGTGCCTGATGCTTCTGGCCGAAGCCGTGCGCAAGGTCGATGCTCGGCTGCTAGGCTGAAGATCGACCGAGGGGGCTGTCGACGAGGACGACGTGCCGTGCGCCCCTGCCGGAAGAGAACGCCGGCTCTTCCCCGAGTTCTGCGGCGGTGCCCCCTGCGAGGCGGCGACTCCAACGACCCAGCGACCGGGCGGACCCTACGTGCCGCATCGCGCGCGTCGAGCCGACCCCATGCCGGCCACGCGCCGGCGGATGCGCAGCAGTTCGCGCAGATTCCGCAGGCTGCCGCTCACTGGTCGGAAGCGGCTGTCGGCATCGTCGCTCCAGATGACCGGGATGCGCCGCACACAGTAGCCGCAACGAGTGGCCAGAAGCAGGATCTCCACGTCGAACATGAAACCGTCGACGCGCTGCAAGGCGAAAAGCTCCTTGGCCACGGCCCCCCGGAAGAACTTGAACCCGCACTGCGTGTCGGGAAACCCGCTCAGTCCCATGCAGCGCTGCACCAGGAGTCGGAACAGACGCGAGCCAAGCTCCCGGTACGCCCGCCGCCGCACGCCGATGCGTGTGCCGCCGAGGGTCCGGTCCGCGATCACCACGTCGGCGCCCGACGCCAGCCAGCGCATGACCTCATCGAGGGCGCTGATGTCCGTCTTGTAGTCGGCGTCCATGAAGCCGATGGTCAGACCCGCGGCCTCGGTCACGCCGCGCCGGACGGAGTACCCCTTGCCCCGGTTGGGCTGGTGGCGCAGAACGCGGACCTGCAGGTTCGCGGTCGCGATCCTGCGCTGCAGCCCCAGCGCACGCTCCGCCGTCGCATCGCTGGAGCCGTCATCGACGACGATCAGCTCGGTTGCCCATGCGCGCTGAGCGAGGAACCCCGCGGCGCGAGCGATCGTCAGGCCGATGCGCCTTTCCTCATTGTACGCCGGGATGACGATGCTCAGATCCATCGAGGCGTCTCTCCCACCGCGGGGCACGAGTCCAAATCGGCCTGCCTGCGCCCGCCGTACCGGACGCCGCCAGGACCACAGGCACGCTTGACGCCGTCCTCGTGCGGACTAGATTGGCGCGCCAAGTGTCGACCAGGGTACTAGCAGCAATCACCGTCGGGCAAGGGGCGCCAGCACTCGGTGCCAGCAGAAACGGTCTTCACCCGCATCATCCGCGGCGAGGTGCCGGCGGACATCGTATACAGCGACGAGATCTGCGTCGCATTCCGCGACATCCATCCGCGGGCCCCCACTCACATTCTGGTCGTACCTAAGCGTCCACTGGCGGGCCTGCAGGAGGCCACCGCTGCAGACGAGCAGATGCTGGGTCACCTCCTCGTAGTGGCGCGTTCGATTGCCGCACGGGAAAGGATTCTGCACCGCGGCTTCCGGTGCGTGATCAACTGCGGTCGCGACGGTGGCCAGCAGATTCCGCACCTGCACATCCACGTGCTGGGAGGGCGCCCGCTCGGCCCCATGGCGGTTCCGTAAACAGCGAGGGCGACCACCGACCGGCGGTCGCCCTCGTCCGTGCCGACTCGCTGCCGAGCTCAGACCTTCGTGATGGTCAGGTACGCGTTAGTGCCGCCCGGAACCGCTCCCCGGATGAACAGGAGATGACGTTCAGCGTCCACGCGCTCGATCGCCAAGCCCGTGACCGTCACCCGGCGATCGCCCATATGGCCCGCCATGCGCTTGCCCTTCCAGACGCGACCGGGCGTAGTGCCCTGGCCGATGGCGCCACTGTGACGCGCCCGGTCCGGAGTGCCGTGCGCGGTGTCCTTACCATGGAAACCATGGCGTTTCATCACCCCCGCATAGCCCTTGCCCTTGGAACGGCCGGTGACCTTCACCACGTCGCCGACCTGAAACTGCCCCACGTCCAGCACCTGGCCCCGCTGGCAGGCTGTCACGTCGCCGCGGAACTCCCGGACGATGCGATGGGTCGCCACCCCCGCCTTGGTGAACTGGCCCGCCACCGGTTTGGTGAGCCGCTTCTCGGGCACCTCGCCGAAAGCCAGCTGCACGGCATCGTACCCGTGGGTCTGGACATCCTTCACCATGACGATCGGGCAGGGACCGGCTGCCACTACCGTGACCGGAACGAGCTCGTCGCGGTCATTGTAGATCTGAGTCATGCCGAGTTTTCTGCCGATGAGGCCAACCATGAGGAGCTCTCCTGAGGTGCGGCACAGGCCGCGCTGCATGCCGTCCGATGAGGCTTGAGAAGATACGCCCCTGCCCCTCCCTCGGCAAGAGCTTGCCGCGCTCGATCCACACCGTTGCGGTCATGCGCGGGGGAGCACTCGGCGACTTCGTGCTGACGATGCCGGCCATCGACGCGTTGCGCGCCGCCCACCCTGGGGCGCGGCTGGTTCTGTTCGCGCACCCTGCCTACGCCGCGCTGGCGAGACCCGACCAGATCGTCGACCTGCTCAGTCCGACCTTGGCCCCGCTGCACGTCGATGGCGCTTCGGTCCCAACCGAGCTCGAGCAGATCCTGCATGCAGTCGATCTCATGGTCGTCTACTCGACCGACACCAGCGGCGTGTTGGCCCGCAATCTGGAGCGCTGGATCGGCGGGCGTGTGTGTCTGACCGATCCCAGGCCGAAGCCGCATGCCCCCTGCCATCAAGCGGCGCACCTGGCGGCCCCGCTGACCCGTCTGGGGGTGCGCGTGAACTGCCTCGTTCCTCGAGTGCGGGCCGACCTCCTGTCAGCGCGTCCGCCCGAGAGGCTGCCCCGTGATCGCCCACTGGTGCTGCTGCACCCGGGCAGCGGCGGACGCCACAAGCGATGGCCACTGGCCAGGTACCTCGCTTTGGCGGAGCGACTGCGGCAGCGAGGCTGCACGGTAGAGCTTCTGAGCGGTCCGGCCGACAGCGACGTGCACCTGGAGCAAGTTGGGCCGATCAGGAAGACCGAATCTCCAGTCGATTTGGCCGTCGCATTGGCGACAGCGGATCTGTTCGTCGGCAACGATTCTGGGCCGGCGCACGTGGCGGCTGCTGTGGGCACGCGCACCCTGGCGCTGTTCGGCCCCACGGATCCCCGCGTGTGGAGCCCTCTGGCGCCTTGGGCGCTGGCACTCCAGGCCCCGGTTGGTGACCTGGCTGCGCTCGGTGTAGATTGCGTCCTGGAGGTAGCCCAGGAGCTGCTCTGGTCCCCGATCGGAAACACCCTCTCCAACCATGTGTGAAACTCCCGAAGACCAACAGCGGCACCAGATGGTGCGCACCCAACTCGAGGCGCGCGGGATCGCAGATCAGCGGGTTCTCGACGCATTCGGGCGAGTGCCGCGACATCTGTTCGTGCCCGCTGCCGAGCTGCCCTCGGCCTATGCCGACCACCCACTCCCCATCGGGTCCGGCCAGACGATCTCGCAGCCGTACGTGGTCGCCTACATGCTGGAGCAGGCACGGCTCGAACCCACAGACCGCGTCCTCGAGATCGGCACTGGTTCGGGGTACCAGACAGCCCTCTTGGCAGAGTTGGTGGACGAAGTCTACTCGATCGAGAGAATCGAGGAGCTGGCCACGCGCGCGCGGGAGCTGCTGCGCCGCCTGGGGTACGCGAACGTGCGGATCCGCGTCGGCGATGGCGCCCTGGGATGGCCCGAATACGCTCCCTACGATGCCGTGGTCGGTTCCGCCGCGGCCGCCGAGATCCCGCCCGAACTCCTGCAGCAGCTTCGCCCCGGCGGCCGGCTCATCATGCCAGTGGGGTACCTCAGCCAGCAACTCGTGCTGATGCGCCGACGCCCGGACGGAGGCTTCGACCGCAGCGACCTGTTGCCCGTGCGCTTCGTGCCGCTGATCAGGGACGAACGGGGCTGACCTGGCACCAAAGCGCCAGCGAAGCCGCGTTCAGTCGGCCGCCTGGATGATCTCGATCATCACCTGGGCCGTGCCCTCGCCGAGAATGCCCAGGCGCTCGGCCGCAGCGCGAGACACGTCCACGATTCGGTCTTCTGCAAAGGGCCCCCGGTCATTCACCTCGACGTCGACCCAGCGGCCGTTCTCCAGGTTGGTGACGCGGATGATCGTCCCCAGCGGCAGCAGACGGTGGGCTGCCGTCGGACGCTCCGCGCTGATCGCGGCGCCACTCGCAGTGATCTGACCTTCCTCGCCGTAGTAGGAAGCCAGCCCGATCTGGTACGCACGCGACGTGTCGACCGATCCAGCAGCGGCTGGTCGAGAGCTCGAGCCAGCGGACTGTGAACTCACCGAGCTCGCACCGGTGCCCGCTGCTCGGGATGCCGACGCTCGCACCGCCCGGCGGCCCTGCACCGGACTCCTCAGGCTGGTTGCAGCCGCAGCTCTGGGTTCATCGCGGTAGATCGGCGCCGGCGTGCAACCGGCAGCCAGGAGGTTAGCCAGCGCTACGACCGCCCATACACGGCCCGGCTCGACGGACATCCGCCTCACGGAGTCTCCTCGCCTCGGCATCTGTCTGTGAAGGCACTCACACTATCAGCGAGCCCACCAGCGAAGCGACACGGCCGATCCCCTGGGTCTCGCAGTATGCTCGGATCCCAGCGGCCACTGCTGGCCCGGCGCACGGATCGACGAAAGAGGCCGTGCCCACCTGCACAGCCGTCGCGCCGGCCACGATGAATTCCAGGGCATCGCGCCCCGAGCAGATGCCCCCCACGCCGATCACGGGCACACGCACTGCACGGGCCACCTTCCAGACCATGGCTAGAGCCACCGGCTTGATGGCGGGCCCCGACAAGCCCCCGGTGACGTTCTTCAGCACTGGGCGACGCCGATCGACGTCCACCGCCATGCCCACTAGCGTGTTGATCAGCGCAATCGCGTCTGCTCCCGCCGCCTCGACCGCCACCGCGATCTCGGCGATATCGCTGACGTTCGGCGTCAGCTTGGCGATCACGGGCAGACGAGTCGCACTTTTGACCTGAGCCACCACGGTCGCCGCAGCCCGCGGATCGCTGCCGAAGAGCATGCCACCCCGCTGCACGTTCGGACAGGAGATGTTCAACTCCAGGGCCGCAATCCCTGCCAGGCGATCGAGGCGCGCCGCCAGCTCCGCGAACTCGTCCGCCGACTCACCTGCGATGTTGACCACCACGCGCGTGGGGAGTGCGCGCAGGAATGGCCAGTACTCGCGCTCGAACGCCTCGATTCCCGGATTCTGCAGGCCGATGGCGTTCAGCATGCCCGCCGCGGTCTCGACGATGCGCGGCGGCGGATTGCCGGCTC
>Ga0067045_1004125_pt1 | contig 12568 bp, 17 predicted proteins | sample TerdegcTABiofilm_FD_59184 | JGI IMG/M metagenome (GOLD analysis project Ga0067045, IMG submission 59184) | Combined Assembly of (Gp0054472, Gp0054536) Wastewater bioreactor microbial communities from Singapore -Terephthalate degrading...
GGTTCCCTAACGAGGGATCCTGCTTGCGCCTGTTATTCGCCACGCTCTTGGCGGCCAGCAAGTCCTGGCGGGGCGTACGGATGACACCGGCTATGCTGAAGGAACTACGGGAACTTCGGATTATGCTCTATGGCCGGGAGACCGAGAAGCCGGTTCCGGCGCCTGTGAGCTCGCCTGCTGAAAGAATCAGCCGGGTCTCATGAACCTAGACCACCCTCTATCTACAAAGTGGGACCGTTTTTACAGGAAAAATGGGACTTGACCAGATTTGGATTGGGGAGATAGAATTATAATTATATAGGGTTGGATAGAATTTGACGGGAGGAGTAGCTGTGTATAAATATAAAATAATCGCGACTATCATTGAAATTCGGGGTGATGGTGAGTGTTCTTATGGTCATAAAGTGGGCGACAGCTTTGAATTTACGCCGTTTACCCCGGCCGGATTATGCCAGTTTGCCTATGATTCACTGCGTTCCGCTGTAGCCGCGCTACTTTATGGCGGTCAATTCCCTTGGGCACAAAACAGCGAGGTGTCTACCTGGGCCTGTCCCGATCCGGAAAGGCCGGTAATATTTGAACTGAAGAGAGTGCCGGTTTAACAGTAGGATTTTTACAAAGAGTATCGAATATTTGTCTGCTAGCAGCAGTTTACGAAATAAATAATTTTGACCCTATTTTTCATATATCCCGCTCCAAAACGCACTCAGGAACCCGTTCGGGTAACTATGCTGACCCAAATGGATTCGGAACAAAAGGAACTTTTTGATGCTCTGGACCTAGCTGGTTACTGCATTTAGTACTACGTTTTTGGCTCTGTAAGCCTTGATACGAAAGGATTCCCAAAAAAGAAAACAATTATTTCGTAAAGTCATGCTAGTAAATAATTAAAGGAGTGGTTAATGTGCCAATATTTGAGTACAAATGCGGTGAATGTGAAAAGGTATTTGAGGTTCTCCAACTGGCCGGTCAGGAAGAAGGAGTTAAATGTCCTGATTGCGGCGGTTCTGATTTGAAAAAACTAATCTCAGCTCCTTTTCTTCCTAGTTCTGTCGGGAGACCGGCAAACGATGATATAGGCAGGTGTTGCAATAGCAATCCCGAGGAAAAAGGGTGCGCCGCCGGTTCCTGTTGCAGTCAGGGACTTCAATAGTGCTCAAGCCTGTATCTTTATAATAAATTTAGTCTTGCCCGTACAAATAATAATAAAAGAAACACCCAGGCCGGCATACACGGCCTGTTTTATTTCTGTTGAATTGAGCCGTGTATGACAGCCCATAGGTTGCCTTACAGGGAAAAGTTGTTTGACAGATTTAGGATTAAATGATATAAAAATATCAGTGATTGTGAATTAAATAACTACCTAGAGAACAATGAAAAAATTGAAAATTAAAACTAAGAATATGTTTGTTAAAAAATAAGGAGGCGAAATGAGGTGAAAACGCTAAGGGTTCCAGAAGCGACTATAACAAGGTTGTCTGTATATTCAAGGTTTTTGGAACATCTGGATCAAAGGGGCATAGTAACTGTTTCATCGGGAGAAATAGCCCAAGGAGTAGGTGTAAGCCCGGCTCAAGTACGGAAGGATCTCGCGTACTTCGGCGAGTTTGGAACGCGCGGAGTAGGTTACAATGTCAAAGACCTGATGTGGTATATCTTAAAGATTCTTGGTCTTGATGAGCCTTGGCCGCTTGTGCTGGTGGGCGCGGGGAACCTCGGCTTAGCTCTTTGTACTTATAAAGGTTTCAATGAGCGTGGCTTCTCTATAGTAGGCGTTTTTGACAATGACCCGAACAAGATAGGTAAAAAAATTGCTAACCTTGAGGTTTATCATCCTGAAAAGATGCCAGAAGTAATTACCAGGCATAAGGTTAGAGTTGGCATTATTACAGTGCCGTCCCACGCAGCGCAAGAAGTAACTGATCTGATGGTGAAAAACGGTTTGCAAGCAATTTTAAATTATGCGCCGGTCGCGCTAAATGTCCCGGAAAATATTGAAATAAGGAATGTCGATATGTCCACAAAACTTGAAATCCTTACTTTTAATTTAAGCAAAAAGGAATTATAATCCAGTTGATTTATATTAATATATTCAAATTAAAAAATGGGGCGGGTGAAAAAAGAGTTTGGGAATTCACAGTATAGAAGTTTATTCCAAAGAAAGAACACATTTGGTGGATATTACTGCAGAAGTTGAGCAAATTGTTCAAGAAAGCGGGATCAAAGAAGGTATCTGTTATCTCTATACGCCGCATACCACCGCCGGACTCACTATTAATGAAAATGCCGACCCTACGGTTACAACCGACATTTTAACGGTATTAAATAAGCTGGTCCCTTTTTCCGGTGGATACAGGCATATTGAGGGTAATTCGGCGGCGCATATCAAGTCTTCTCTGATCGGCACTTCACTGTTGTTATTCGTAAGCGGGGGCAAACTACTTCTGGGTACCTGGCAGGGCGTTTATTTTTGTGAGTTTGACGGTCCGAGGCGAAGGAAAGTGCTGGTTAAGGTTGTCGAAGGGTAAAGTCGTTTAATCCTTTTTAAATATAGAGAGTTTTAATAGTCTCAAAATCCCAACCTTCAAAAAATTTGACAGCGGCTTGAACTCCGGACTGGTACAGTTTTTCCTTGAGTTGTACTCTCATTTCAAAATCAGTGGTCTTTACCCCAAGTGAGGGAATAGATATTGTCCGGACTCTGCTTTTGGGGTCCAGTTCGTGGATTCGATCATGTGCTTCCAGCATTGTAGACACAATGGCCTTGAAAAGATCGAACGGGTTGTTCATCCGTGGAAATAAGCATTCTTCAGACTCCACAATTTTGAAACCGAAAGTTGGCCAAGGAGGGTTCTCGTCACTATCAAAAATCCATACCGGAAAGTTACTCAACACACCTCCGTCAATTATATAACTTACTTTGTTCTGTTTGTCGGGGCAGGTGTACGAAAGCCTGCTAGGCTTATAAAAAAAGGGTAGAGCGGAACTCATTCTCACTGCTTTGCAGACTTCCAGGTCATCTGGACTTAGGTTATAATCTTTAATATCGTAAGGTAACTTTAACAGCTTGCGCCTGGTAACATCGGTGGCTATGATTACCAGCTTGTAGCGGAATGTAGGATTATCTTCATAATCTTTTAAAACAAGATCTTTGAATGTGTTGATCCCTTTAGCAGCCAACTTTTTCCGGACCCATTTTTCAAGGTAATTACCCGCATACAGTCCGTTTTTAAACCATAAACTCAGCGCCGGTCCGAGGTATGGGATCCGGTTTAGCCAGTCCCTGTCTTTGAGCATGCTGAAATCGAGGTCGTTAATCAGGTCTCTGATTTCAGTGGCGGAATAGCCCGCTGCCACTAACGAGGCAATTATTGCGCCGGCGGAAGTGCCGGCTACATTTACCCAGGTATAACCTCTACGTTCAGCTTCGGAAAGGGCTCCAAGTATGCCGAACGCTTTAATGCCGCCGCCCTCAAAAACAGCGTTAGCGCGCATTGTCATAAAAAATCACCTCCTGGTAAATTTAGTTTATGGGGAAATGATCATAATTGACACACAACCATCTTACGCGCAGTTTTTTAATAATTGATAATCTCAAAACAAAAGACGTGAATATAAAAAATAAAGGAAAAGATGTAGCAAATATTAAATATATTACAAATACTAATAGCCCAATATTCACCAGTTACAAAGAAGATATTCCTATAAATGAAGAAGAAGTTTTAAAAACATTAAAAATAAAAAAAGTGGAAATGAAGAATATGAACAGTTAAAAGGTAGATTTTCAAAAATAAGTAGTAATATAAATATTTATAAGCAATATAAAAAAAATAACAAAGTTAAAAATAGTATTGTACAAAAAAGTACCATGTCTTTCTTTTCACCAACGGAGGCATTTGCTGACAAACCTATCGGAGGGGAACCAATTGGTAAGGAAGGTAATTATTTACAAAAAAGAAACAAGTGCCCATTCATGGGAGATCGCCAAGATAGATTAGGTTTAAATCAAAGAAACGCTGGGCTGCAATATAATTGGTTACCTAATACAAGTGTAGTTGATAATATATAATTTTTATTCCAATAAGTTACACTATCTTTTTAGTCTTAGAGCTTCTTTAATGATTTAATTCGTGGACAGGCTGCAAAAGGCTATGCTACTTTATTTTTTCGGGTTGACCAACCCATGAGATCATAGAAAATTCAGTAAGCAAAAGCTGCTTCAACAAATTGGAATATGGCGAAAGAAAGGGCTGCAACGGCCCACCATCCGGATACAATGCCTGCACCGACCAACCAAATCATATACAACCCAATGGTTGCCCTTATTATTCTATCAAAATCCCCCAGGTTTTTCTTGAAATCTAAAACCATAATTTATACCCCCTCGATTTACTAGGTTCCCTCCAAAGGGGGTAATTATACTTTGTGTGGCATGATGCCGATAAGAAAGCCGTGGCGTAGACGCCACGGCATACCGGCAGAACTGAGGCAGGACAACCCAACCCTTTATGGAAAGTTACCATATGACTAACATGGATCTGCTTTTTGCAGTTGCATATACCGCCTTGGCTGTAGGTATGGCCAGGCACTGCCGGCTGCTGCGAGTGGCGCAGGTTGTGATATGCTGGGGTGGATGAGACGTGGGGAATGTGAGGAATAACTAAATTATTTCATTGTGAAATAAAGCCCTGGGTTNNAGACCGGGGTTTTTCATGATAGCCGGTGTTCGGCCAGTAAGACCAACAGAGGCAGGCCCTTTTCATAAAAACCCCGGGAATCCTTGTCAATCAAGCACCCTGTTTATAAATCCACAATTTTGTTTTTCACTGCGAGAAGAGCGGCCTGAGTCCGGTCAATCACGCCCAGCTTTTGAAATATATTAGTCAGGTGATTTTTCACCGTTTTTTCGCTAATATAAAGCTTTTGGGCAATAGCTCGGTTGCTTTCTCCCTGCGCCACCAGGCGAAGCACGTCTACCTCCCGCCTGGTTAAGCCCTCAGGCAGGGTGTCCTGGGAGTGACGGGAGGACAGACGGCTGAATTCGGCAAATATTCTAGTTGTCATGGACGGAGGAATAAAAGACTCGCCCCTTGCTACCCCAAGAATGGTTTGCACTAGTAAATCTGAACTGATGTCTTTTAGAACGTAGCCTGAAGCGCCTGCTTTAATTAATTCAAAGAGGTACTCTTCCTGGTCGTGAATGGTTAGGGCGATTATGCCAATATCGGGGCATTCATTTTTGATTATCCTGGTAGCTTCGATCCCGTTGATCCTTGGCATGGTGATATCCATAAGGATGATATCCGGCTTAAGTTTATTAGCCTGTTCTATAGCCTGTTGACCGTCTTCCGCCTCGCCTACTACCTCGATGGCTTTTTCTGTAGATAAAATTTTACGTAGCCCCTCACGAATAAGTGTGTGGTCATCTGAAATTAATACCTTTATTTTTTTCAAATTTCGTTTCCCTCCCGTTTTGCATTAAAGTTTGTCAATGATAGTCCACGGGAACCGAAATACCAATTGATGTGCCCCTGCCGGGAGCGGTTGAGATATTAAACTCTCCTTCGAGAAGCTGGACTCTTTCCCGTATTCCAATCAGGCCGTAACCGTCGCGTTCCTTGTCTGTCATGACTTTACTCAAGTCAAACCCGATGCCGTCGTCTTTAATGTTAATATTGACCTTTTCGGGGAGCATCTCTATTTTAACTGTTGCGTTTCTTGCCTTGGCATGTTTTCTTACATTGTTTACCGCTTCCTGGATAATTCTAAAAAGGGCAACTTCAATAGAACTTTCCAACCGCTGTTGCTGTCCGATGAAAAGAAATTCGATTTGAACACCATACTGCTCCTTGTATTCGGAAAGGTATCTTTTTATCGCAGGAGCAAGACCGAGGTCGTCCAGCACCATCGGCCTCAAATCGAATATTATTTTACGGACATCCGTTAAACTCGAACGAACCAAGTCCTGTAGCGCAACTAGTTCGTCACGTACTTTTTCAGGATGCATGTCCAGCAACTTTTGACAAAACTCCGCCCTCATGACGATATTAGCCATGGATTGTGCCGGACCATCGTGAATTTCCCGGGCTACCCGCTTGCGTTCTTCTTCTTGGGCTCTAATAATGCTCAAAGCCATTTGTTGTGCCTGGTGGACTTCACCGATCTTGGAGCCAAGGTCCTGCAAACCCCCGCCCAGGTAGTTCAAGACTACGCCCACTTGAGAAACTAGTTTTTCAGCCCGTTCAACTGTAGCGCAGAGTCTGCGCAGGCTTGTCTCCAGATGGTCTCTCCTGTATCGTAAGAGTTTTTCTTTTTCTTGCCATTTAATTAGTTCAACCTGCAACTGATAGGCCTGATCGTAAGCTTCTTTAATATCCTTTTCGGTGTATCTCTGAAAATCTTTACTAACCTCCATCAGCCTGATTCGAGCCTTTTTTCTCTAAAAAAGACCTTTTTATCCACCTGTTTAATCACTTCTGCCACTTCGTCTTTGACTTCGGCAAGTTCCTGGCTTACCCTGATCACTTCTAAACGGGAATTTTCTGCTATGTCGTAGATCTGATTTTTGCTTCGCTCTATTGCTTCGAGCGTTTCTTTAACAATACGATCAAGGGCATTTATGTCAAACACCATGCTCACCTCATAGCCCTTTTTTTAGAATGTTCTTTTTTATTCGCCATTTTCCTCCCGGTTTGTGAAAAATAATTAAAATTGAAAGCTATTACATAATTTGTGTTGCCGGTGCTAAACTATATATGCTTTAAAAAAACAAGGGGTGATTTTATTTGCGAGTAGATGTAGACCAGGAATTGTGCATCAGTTGCGGTACGTGTATAGATATCTGCCCGGATGTGTTTAAATGGAATGAGGATGATAAAGCCAGTTGTATTACTGGTGAGATACCGGTTGATTTGGAGGAACAAACGCACGAGGCTGCTGAAAGCTGTCCTACCGAAGCGATTACAGAGATCTAAAATCACTGATATTTGTAGCTGGTTGGCTTGGTCTGTTTGCCTGATCAGCCCGGAACTCTTCCTTCAATGTTATAATTGGATATGTAAAGTTATCTATGAATGGAGGAGTTGCTATTTTGCGGATCGGGCGTTTCATGTATGGTGAACAAGTATTTTACGGTATTATTACAGGAAATAAAGTTGCGTCTTTAGAGGGCGAACCTTACGGGCAAATTATCCGGGGAGGCCAGATTTATTACCTGGAACAACTGAGGGTTCTAGCTCCCTGTGCACCTACCAAGGTTGTTTGCGTCGGGCTTAACTACCGTGACCACGCTGAGGAATTCGGTTATGCCGTACCGGAGGAACCGATCCTGTTCATCAAGCCGTCCACAGCGGTAATTGGTCCTGGGGAAGACATAATTTACCCCTCTTCAAGCAGGCAGGTGGATTATGAGGCCGAGTTGGCAGTGGTGATTGGCAACCATTGCCGGAATGTTGCCGTTGAAGAAGCGCGGGAATATATTTTCGGTTACACCTGCGGCAACGATGTCACGGCCAGAGATCTCCAGCGTAAGGACGGCCAGTGGACACGGGCTAAATCATTTGACACTTTTCTACCACTTGGCCCGTATATTATTAGAGATCTAGACACGGAAGACCTGTCGGTGGCCTTGCGCTTGAACGGAGTAATCAAGCAAAGTTCTTCCACCAGGTACTTGATTTTTGATGTTCCCGCACTGGTTAGTTTTATTTCTGGAGTAATGACACTGAATCCGGGTGATGTCATCTTGACGGGAACACCGGGCGGCGTGGGTCCCATGGCGGTTGGCGATACGGTTGAGGTGGAAATTGAAGGGATCGGGAAGTTGATTAACACTGTTAACGGCTAAAATCAGCCATATATTACCTTAAACTATTGGTGCCGGACATGAAAGGGAATTATGGCTGTAAAACTCAAAATTTTGTTGACAAGATAAGATATTATGCTAAAATTGAGTTTGATTGGAATTAGCCAATCCTTGTGTTTAATAAGAGGGTTTGTTAATTCCAAAAATATTGTCCAAAAGGGAGGCAGATAAATGAAACAATTGGGCCGCCATGTATTGGCTGAGATTTGTGGGTGCGATTTTGACATTCTCAATGACATCGATAAGGTTGAAGAAATTATGGTTAACGCTGCCCTGGAAGCCGGCGCCGAAGTCAGGGAATGTGTGTTCCATAAGTTCAGCCCTCAAGGGGTAAGCGGTGTAGTGGTTATTTCCGAATCGCACCTGGCTATCCATACCTGGCCGGAACTGGGTTACGCGGCGGTAGACGTGTTTACTTGCGGTGAAAAAGTTGATCCCTGGGATGCATGCAACTATCTTAATGACCACTTTTGTGCGAAACATATGACAGCAAAAGAACTAAAACGTGGGATCATTCCGGAAGCTTATCTTAAGGAAGCTGTAAATCTTTAGGAGGGATATTTATTAGTACCCAGAGAAGTAAAAATTAGCAGGCCTTGCAATGAGGGTATTGCAAGGCCTGCTAATTTTTATACAGCGTTTTTATCGTTGACCAGGAACGATGTTTTCGAGAATTGTGACCTTGACCTTTGGGCATATATAAGCGGCGATTGAGTTCGAACAATTATAAGGCCGAACATGAGCCGCGTTATATGCCCAAAGGTTGCCGAAGGTGAATTTGTTCTATTGTATGGGAAAGGTCGACGCAAGGGAGGAAATCATGAGGCTATACCGAATATATAACAAGACAAGTAAAGGAGGAGCCACACTAAATGTTGAGAACCATTTTAGATCCAATTATGGAAGACCTTGAATATGTGTATTGCTTGTTTAGAAAAGAGTTTTCCGTAATTGTAGGCCAGACAGGGGATTTTACCGGTCTGGAGTATTTATCTGTAAATACGGCAATTAGACCGGCGCTGGTGATCCTGTCTTCCCGGATTTACGGTGGCAATCCTGAAAAAACGGCTATCTTGGCCGTTGTTTTTCAGCTTATTTATCTGGCTTCAAGGGTTCATAGCGGTATTTCTGATTCTGAACCGGACTCCGGCAGTGAGGGCTTTGGCCGGCGGGATGAAAACCGTTTCCCCGTGTTGCTGGGAGATTACCTTTACGGCAAGTCCTCTTCAATTTTGCTTCAATCGGGCATTACCGGGATGCTTCGTGTGCTGGCAGAAATTGTTTGTCAGGTTCATGAAGGTATGATCCTGAGAAAGAAACTGACTGGGCATAACACGGCATCACAAGCGTTTCACGAAATAATTCGCAAGGAAACTGCAGAGCTTTTTGCCGGTTGCTGCCTTCTCGGTGCCCGCCTGGCCGGTGCGCCGGAAGAAGATCAGGAGATCATGCGCCGTTTCGGCCAAAACTTCGGTATGGCTTACGGGCTGTCTGAGCAGGGTTTTGCTGTTGAACATGCGGCTTATTACGCGGACATAGCCCAAAGATATCTTTTACTGGCGCCGGCCCGGCCGGAAAAGGATGTATTGGATCAAATGGTTAATATGTTCTCCGGCGGTAAGACAACTGTGCGGCGCATGGTGGGATAACATATTGGAGGACTTAAATGCAGCCGGATAAATTTCAGAATAAAGAGGAGTATGTGCATGCGGTCTTTTCATCAATTGCTGATAGGTACGACTTGCTTAATACTGCTCTAAGTTTTAACCGGGACAAGTATTGGCGAAAGTTTGCTGTAGAACACACTGGATTGAGTCCGGGCGGTAAAGGCCTAGACGTTTGTTGCGGAACGGGTATGCTAACCCTGGAACTGGCTAAAAAAGCCGGTTTAAGCGGTCATGTAGTCGGACTGGACTTTTGTGAGGATATGCTGGCGAAGGCCGTTTTAAATATTGGAAGCACCCCTTATCAGGGGGTTATTGAACTGGTTAAAGGAAATGCCGTCAATTTACCGTTCCCTGACAACACCTTTGACTGCGCTACCATCGGTTTTGCCCTGCGCAATGTACCTGACATTAAAAAAACGATTGATGAGATGCGGCGGGTGGTAAAACCCGGGGGAAGGGTTGTATCTCTTGAACTTGCCAAACCCGGCATGCCGGTATTTAGACAGTTCTATTATTTTTATTTTAATTGCATTGTGCCCATACTGGGGAGGTTGGGAGCAGGATTAAACGGGCCTTATAACTGGCTCCCGGAATCGTTAAAAAATTTTCCACACCAGTCGGAGATCAGGGATATCTTTGCTGATGCCGGTCTGACCGGGGCCTGCTACTATGAACTTACCGGTGGTATTGTCGCTGTGCATGTGGGGGAGAAGGGACATGGCTTATAGTGATTTACAGTCTTTTATAGCAGATTTGGAAAAACGTAACCTTTTAAAAAAAATAAAGGTTGAAGTAGATCCCGAACTTGAGATTACCGAAATCAGTGACCGCATGGTCAAGTCCGGCGGGCCGGCTTTATATTTTGAAAATGTCCGGGGCTATGATCTGCCGGTTGTTACCAATCTTTTCGGCACGTTTGAGCGGATGAAACTCGCCCTCGGGGTGGACGACTTGGAGCGGATCGGCATGGACCTTTTGGCGATTATCCAGCCGTCCGAACTGCCGGCGACTTTTATAGACAGGTTAAAGGCGCTGCCCAAGCTGGCGCAGTTGGCGTCTTATATCCCGAAGACGGTGAAAAGCGGCCCTTGTCAAGAAGTGGTGGTCAAAGATAATCCGTCGCTGGCGGGATTGCCTGTTTTGAAATGCTGGCCGGAAGACGGTGGACCGTATATTACTTTACCCCTGGTTTTCACTAAAGATCCCCGGACAGGGCAGCGTAATACCGGCATGTACCGGATGCAGGTTTATGATGAGCGCACCACCGGGATGCATTGGCACGTTCATAAAGATGCAGCCGGGCACTGCCTTAACCAGCAAAAGGACGGTGGGGCTGAAAAAATGCCCGTGGCTGTCGCCCTGGGGGCCGACCCGGCAGTTATCTACGCGGCTACCGCTCCCCTTCCTGCCGGTATTGATGAAATGCTTTTTGCAGGTTTTTTACGCAAGGAACCGGTTCAACTGGTGAAATGTGAAACAGTTGATCTTGAAGTTCCGGCACATGCCGAAATTATTCTTGAGGGGTATGTTGACCCACTGGAAAAGAGGCTGGAGGGTCCTTTCGGCGATCATACCGGTTACTACTCATTGGCCGACCAATACCCGGTTTTTCACCTGACCTGCATTACCAGCCGGAAAAACCCTGTTTACCCGGCAACGATAGTTGGACGGCCGCCGATGGAAGACGCCTATATCGGCAAGGCCACCGAACGCATCTTTTTGCCATTAATCAGGTTACTCGTTCCCGAGTTGGTGGATATGAACCTGCCGCCCGAAGGGGTTTTCCATAACTGTGTGATTGTTTCTATTGATAAGCGCTACCCCGGCCAGGCTAAAAAAGTGATGTCCGCATTATGGGGCTTCGGTTTAATGATGCTGGCCAAGCTGATTATAGTAGTTGACGCCGACGTGAATGTACAGAATATTTCGGAAGTGATGTGGCGGGTATTCAACAACATTGACGCCAAACGTGACGTGGTAATAGTTGAAGGCCCGCTGGATGCTTTGGACCATGCTTCTCCGCTGCCTCACCTGGGTGCTAAGATGGGCATTGACGCTACTAAAAAATGGCCTTCGGAAGGGCACTTGCGTGAATGGCCCGGTGACGTTGTAATGACTGAAGAAGTTAAAAATCTGGTTGACGGCAAGTGGAGGGAGTATGGTTTTTAAGAAACTGAAGATTTTTCTTGAAATGATCAAGTTTGAACACACGGTGTTTGCCTTGCCTTTTGCATATACCGGCGCTTTATTGACAGAGAAAAAAATACCTGCTTCACATGACCTGCTCTGGATTACAATGGCCATGGTTGGCGCACGCACGGCCGCTATGTCTCTTAACCGGATTATCGACCGGCACCTTGACGCCAGGAATCCTCGCACTGCGGGCCGTGCCTTGCCCAGGGGGCTCCTGAAAACCGGTGAAGTTTGGTTTTATGTTTTAGTATCTTTTTTGATCCTGTTCTATTCGTCATACCAGTTGGACCCGCTGGCTTTTCGACTTGCCCCGGCAGCTGTTCTGGTACTGTTGACTTACTCATATACCAAGCGCTTCACTTGGACATGCCATCTGGTTCTCGGATTTGCACTAGGGATGGCTCCGCTGGGAAGCTGGATCGCTATTACCGGGCAATTCCATCCGGCGCCGGTCCTATTGGGAGCGGGGGTGCTTTTTTGGGTCGCCGGCTTTGATATTATCTATGCCTGTGATGATTATGAGTTTGACCTTAGAGAAGGGCTTTTTTCTATCCCAGCCCGGTTTGGCATTAAGCGGGCGCTTTATATTTCCACTGCTTTTCACGCTATTGCGCCGCTGCTTTTCCTGGCTGCCGGAGTGCTCTTAAACCTTGGTGTTCTTTACCTGGCCGGTGTGGTGATATCTGTCGGTATTCTTTTTTACCAGCATATCCTGGTTCGCCCTGATGACCTGTCCCGGGCAGGTGTTGCTTTCTTTAATTTAAACGGTACATTAAGCGTTGTTTTGTTTGCCTTCACCTTATTGGATATTTTTTTCCCTCTGCGGGTCTTTTAGCGAACCGGT
>Ga0067045_1031323_pt1 | contig 12568 bp, 11 predicted proteins | sample TerdegcTABiofilm_FD_59184 | JGI IMG/M metagenome (GOLD analysis project Ga0067045, IMG submission 59184) | Combined Assembly of (Gp0054472, Gp0054536) Wastewater bioreactor microbial communities from Singapore -Terephthalate degrading...
CTGGAGGGGTCCACCATTGAAATCACCAAGAGCGAAGGCCCATTCATGACCGGTGCCTATACCAGGCGAGGACAAACCTCTTGGTCGACCCTTTCAGGGTCGGTTGGCGGTTTGCCGCGCCGAACCACAGGTTGAAATCCCGCGTCTCGCGGGACTACTGCAGGTGCGCTCCTTCAGAGCGCAAATCCCTGACTGAGTCGTGGGAGAATACGTGACCGTAATTGTGAAATCCTCTACTTAGGTGCAGCCTTTCATAAATGCGGCCACGGATTCCGAGCCGGATCCCCCCATCAACGGGAGGAAGAGCTCCCGTTAACGGGGAGGGTCCAAGTGGGTTCTCCTGATTCGGGACCGAGCTTACGAAAGGCAGTACTAGGCGATAAGGCGGTACGGATACGACTTCTTGGTCCATTGGTCTTCAGGATAGTCCACGCTTAGTCTATCATATACTTCTCTCAACGGCTTGGCATCCTTGGTGTGCTTGTACCGGGCGACCCCGCGATAATAGATCGCTTCGGGTGCGAAGGCACTCTTGGGGAATTGCTCGGCCACGTAATCGAACGCCTTGATGGCAGGTTCGAAATTGCCGGCTGCGAAATTCGCTCTCCCTATCGCAAGGTGCAGGAATGCGATAAGCTCATCCGGGGAGAGAAAACCGGTCGATCGTGTTGCTTCCTTTCCGTCGGAATCGAGCACGATCAGCGTGGGGGTCCATTCGATCGAATATTCTTTGCTGTACCGTTCGTGGTTGAATGGGATTCGGACGGGCAAGAGATGGTCCATTATGTAATCAACTACCTTCTGTTCCGGATACGTAACTGCATCCATTTGCTGACAACCGATTCATCCGGGATTAAAGAAATCCAGCAACACCACTCTTTTCTCGGTTTTGGCCCTGGCTATAGCCTTTTCCACATCTGTTTCCCATGAAATTGTCGTACCCATCGGACTCCTCCTTCTACGTACCATTCATCCCTCGTCGCCGCGAAACGGCATTTGTGATAGTATGCTCATAATATTTCATGGGGCAACGTCTCCCCCGATGCGAGGCAATAGACTCGATGCAGAGTTAAGAAGTCTTCTGGGGCGTTTGCCACGGGAACGAGGCTTATGCTCTTTTCAAGGAGGTATAGTGGCAGAGCACTACAAGTACAGGCGTGAAGATTTCGGTCCGATGCAGGTCAAGCTCAACCACGTGACGCTCTATATCAACTTCCTCGATGGTCCCGTCGAAGTCACCAATCTTCTCGATATCACAGCGATCGGTCCTCTCAAACGGGTTGAGCTCGATGCGAAGAATCTTGAGATCCGGGAAGTGGAGTGGGTTGAAAACCCATTGGACGAACATTCTTCACGGGCCGCTATTCCGTACGTGTACGAATCTGAGAGGAACAAGCTGCTCGTCGATCTGCCGAAGCCGGTGAGCGCGGACCAGCGATTCGGCATTCGCACCGTCACACGCTGCACTCCCTCGGACCACATCCTGGAAGGTATCTACAAGGATGTCACACCTCCCGGCGCCCCCCAGCAGTACATGTCCCAGTGCCAGCAATGGGGATTTCAGCGTATTGCGCCCATATTCGACGATTGTCGTGCGAAATGTACGTTCACCACCACCATTGAAGCTGACTCATCGTACGTCAGGATGATCAGCAACGGGAACATCTGCGCGGAGCTCAACCCGAACGGTGTACCGGTCCCCAAACCCGGCGTGCCAGGGAGACAGACAATTCGATACAGAAACGATATCCCCATGCCCCCGTACCTCTTTCTCGTCTGCGTGGGAACGTGGGACACCCTCACAGATTCGGTGACATACGACTCGGGAGAGACCGTCCAGCTCGAATACCTCGTTCCGCCAGGTCGGATCGACGGTGCACGCGTCCCCATGGAAATCCTCAAGCATGCTGTCTTGTGGACAGCCAGGGAGCAGGATTATCGATACACTGCGGACACGTATCGAACCATCTGCATGACGAAGTCCAATTTCGGCGGCATGGAGAACATGGGAAACACCACCATTGTAACGGATGCCGCGCTGGTAGACGAACACACAATGGATCAGTTTCTCTTGTACGCGCACGGCGTGATCGTGCACGAGTTCGAGCATAACCAATGCGGGTCTGAGACGACCATGGAGACGCCGTTCGACGTTTGGCTTAACGAGGCATACACCGTTGACGTTGAGCGTCAGTTCATGGCAGACCTTTTTGATCCCACGTTTATCAGGCTGACACAAGTGGACAGCATCCGGAGCCCACTTCTGGGACCCCTCGCCATTGAGGACAGCGGCAGGGCGGGCAGGATAGTTCGCGAGGGATTCGACGATCCTGATGACCTCATAGATAGCGTGACCTATGTCAAGGCCGCTGAAGTTATTCGCATGCTCCGGTTGATTCTCGGAGCAGACACGTTCAAGGCTGCAAAAAACCTATATTTCAAGCGATATCGGTTCGGCAACGCGGATACGGACCAGTTCTTCGATTGCTTCGAGGAAGTGTCCGGAAAGAATCTTGATCAATTCAAAAGAGGATGGCTCTACACCCTGGGATATCCCAACGTGACTGCGTCAACCAGGTATGACGCAGCTAACAGCACGTACCAGATCGACTTTCGTCAACAGTGCAGTACTGCAGACGGTCCGTTTCACATACCCATTCATTTGGCTCTCGTGGATAGGAGTGGCCGTACGATTCCGGGCACGGAACAGGTCTTTCAATTGACCGAGAGCTCCGCAACCGTCCAATTCGGGGGCCTCGGAGAAGAACCGGCATTCGCATCTATTAATCGCGATTATTCCTTCTATGGAACGTTCACCCGACATGACGCTAGCTTGGAAGAGCTGACCTTGCAAACGCGGCTGGACACCAACCCGTACAACCGGGTCGAGGCAATGCGCCAGCTCACCGATCGACAGAGAATCAGACTGTTGACCGACAGCGATGCCGAAGTATCGGAGGAATGGCTCGATTTGTACGGCGACATCCTGGCGGACGGGAGTCTGCCTGCAGCTCTGAAGGCGTACTTCCTCAGGATCGACGAACAACCGCTCGATCGCGAGTATTTCACCTGGTACAGGGAGCTCGTAGCTGCAAGAGAAAAACTGATTCTCGCCGTCAATAGGGCGCACCGTGATCGCCTGATCGAGCTATTCCGCGGCATAGACACGTACGGCCCCAGGCAATCGCCCAGGGACGGGATTGAGGATCGCATTCTCAAGAACGTACTGCTGGATTTGATCGCAACCGTAGACACCCCTGAGAGCCACGGCCTCATTCTCGAGCATTATCGATCCGCTGTGACAGCCACAGATAGGGTTGCAGCACTCGTGGCACTGAACCGAAGCTCAGCTCCCGAGCGCAGGAATATTCTGGAGCAGGTGTACCAGGCATGGCACGACCACGTGAGCGCGTACGCGAATTACCTCCGGGTGGTGTCCAGCGGGACCCGTGACGACGTTTTCGACATGATCCAGGAGGAGAAACTCCGCTCGACCTTTGATCTTAAGCATCCAACGTGGTCGCGCGCTCTCTTGTTGACCATGGCAGCTAACAACAAGATGGTGTGGAGCGACAGAGGGATCGAATGGGTTGGAGGCACGGTGATAGAGCTGGCGCGCATAAACGGATATGTTGCGTCCAGGTTGCTAAACGTGTTCCAGATGGCTCGAAAGCTTCGACCGGCAGTGAAGGATAAGGTTCAAGGCGCGTTGAGGAGGATCGTAGTGAACGTGCCCGAAAAGATTAGCCCGACCGTACATAGTCAGGCAAAAGAGTATCTCGGGGAGTAACGACCATGTGTCCCTTTGTATGTGGCTCGCAAGCTGCCGCCGTGGCCGAGGATGCAGATCCGCAACAAAGCTCACGTGGAGTACCCACAGGCAAGCAACGGGTCACAACGTTTGTGCTGGCCACTCTCCTGTGCGTTGCCCTCATGGGGGGAGCTCCTGCTCTCTGCGACGCGCTGGACATAGGCATGGCCCGGGATCGCTCTGCCGAAAAGGGAGCTGAATTCCACGAGCGCGCTGCAAAAGGAAGGCAATACAGAGCTTGCTATGAGACCGGCAAATGGGTCTGCTACGGGAAGTATGCCGAAGCGATAAAATGGTGTCGCGACAACTGGCAACAATGTCTTCCCTTTATTGACGGCATCGGTATTCACTCCGGGGCGTATGGCAAGCAGGTACTCGATGAATGCAAGAGGGAGCTGAGATCGCGGTGCTCCCGAGAAGCCGGGCTCTGATCCACGGAACCAAGGATGGCCTGACCCCGAGCGCATCGTGGCAGAGCGGTCTTATCTTACACTCCTGGTCCCGTGCATGACGGGTCATGAAAAAAAGATGGGAACACGTATAGAAGGGCGGTGTCTGACATAAGCATACCTACCTATTATGGGGAGGGCACAATTTAGTGTGGTCTCTCCATACCTCAACACCATGGTTCATCCCGGGTGCGCAGTTTACCGAAAGGCTCTAAACATTATTTCTCTGAGGTTTCACGAATGGATATGAAGGTTTTTTCCGATTTCGCTTGACCGTATTGCTACATCGGCAAGGGGCTTGTCGATACATTGAAGAGAGAGTTTGCTATAGATGTCACGTGGTACGGTTATGAGCTCCGGCCTGAAATGCCAGCGCAAGGCGTTGCCCTGACGAGACGGTTTCCGCCGGAGCAATTGCAGAAGATTTACGAGAACCTCCGGCGAATGGGCGCACCGTTTGGCATTGTCTTCGGAAACGTTACGGTGACACCGAATACGCATTTGGCACTGTCCGCTGCTGAATACGCTCGGGATGCGGGACGGTTCGACTCCTTCCATGAGAGGGTCTTTCGAGCCCATTTCACAGATTGCTCGGATATCGGGAGCCTTGATGTGGTCCTCGGACTGGCCGAGTCTGAAGGCCTTGATCCGGACGACCTCAAGAAAGCGCTTCAAACAGATCGCTATGCCGCTCGGCTTAAAGAAGCGCGAGATGAGGCAGAAGCTTATAAGGTCTCCGCAGTACCTACATTCATCATAGGCGGGATTCACAAGATCGTGGGTGCGCAATCGATCGATTCTTTCAGGAAGCTATTGATATCCGCGTCGGCATCGAAGGGGTAGGGATGTTGGGAAGCCCCCGCGTGCCGCTGGATTGCCAGATTCCGGAGATGTAGGGTAGCCTTTCAGGCTGCCAGATTCCGGAGATGTAGGGTAGCCTTTCAGGCTGCCAGATTCGGGAGATGTAGGGTAGCCTTTCAGGCTGCCAGATTCGGGAGATGTAGGGTAGTCCCGCGGCACGCGGGACTGCCATTGCTTAAGATGCAGGCTAAAAGCCTGCACTACACGCCTGCACTACGCGCCTGCACCACATGGTCGCCCTACAATCATCGGTCCCGGAAAATCTCTGTTTGACATATTTCGAGAAGGGCGTATAATCAAATGGTTAGGATGCTTCCTCCCGCGGCTTCGGCGTTGCGGGCGATAACGAGCTGTTTTATTGATGCATCGGCTCATGGCGGGACAAGGTTTGGAGACGTCTACAGTGAGTGTATCGCGCCGTACATTCCTGTCCGGCGGAATCGGCCTTGCTTTGAGTAGAGGAATATTGCCTGCGTGGGATGATTTCCTGTCCTGCCTGAGGGATACCTCCGAATACATCCAGCCACGACAGGGGGAGACCTTCAACGGCGAGATCCTCGACGAGCTGGAGAAGAATCTGGGCTGTGGCATACCCCTCCTTCACGACCGGGGGGTCTTTCTCACCTTTGACGACGGCCCTCTCCGCTGCACAGGTCAAATCCTCGATCTGCTCGCAGAATCGGGTCACAAGGTGACCTTCTTCGTGATCGGCCGGAATCTCGCACAGCGGGGTCTGAGATCTTTCGCTGTGAGAGCGTTGCGGGAAGGGCACGATATTGGCAACCATTCGTACACCCACCCGGATTTTTCTTACATATCTGCACGCCGCGCAGAGCAGGAGATCAGGTTCGCGCATGCAGCCATCCGCGAGGTGATTGCGGAAGCGGGCGTTGACCCGGCACGTCAGGACCTGTTTTTCCGCTTTCCGTACGGAGCCCCCGGCAACAGACTCAACCGCCGGGCTATCAAAGCTGTCCTGGATGAGCTTGGGTACGGGACTGCATGGTGGGATATCGATTCTCACGACTGGCGTATGGAGCTGCAGTGGTATCCCCGGTCGCCATCTTCGGTCATCGCCTCGTTGGCCAAGGCACGTCCCCGAGACGTCGTGCTGCTCCACGATCGCGATAAGACTGCACAATACCTGCCGGCAATGCTGAAGACGATCAGACGCCTCGAGCTCCTTTCTATCCCCCTGTCAGATATCGAGTTCGGTTCCGCTGTTCCGGAACCTCCGGACACGTCCTCGGGGGAGACCGAGGAGCAGGGCCTGGACGAAGGAGAGCTTGTAAGAGATCTGCTCGGTACCATTTCCCGCAAGTAGTGTACGAGAGCATTCGTCCCGGCCCACCGGAAGCCCGTCTGCCAGCAGTAATGTCGGGGCGCCAGTGATCTCACCGTTTTTCGGTCCGACATGGGCCGCAAATTGGATTCAAGGAGGAATGATCTGTGCTGGAACAGAAGAATACCGCCCTTCTCGTCGTGGATGTTCAGCAGAGACTCTGGGCTGCGATGCACCAGAAGGACGAGCTAGAACGCAACGTGGTCCGCATGGTAAAGGGATCCCAGATTCTGGGGCTCCCGGTGCTGTGGACTGAGCAAAACCCGAAAGGTCTGGGCCCAACCTTGCCACCGGTGGCGGAATTGCTCCACGATTCCGAACCCGTGATCAAGCTCAGCTTCAGTTGTTGCGGTGAGCCCCTTTTCTTGACCAAATTGCAGAGCCTGGACCGCAAGCAAATTCTCGTAACGGGTATAGAGGCCCACGTCTGCGTGTACCAAACTGTCGCAGACTTGCTGCAAATGGACTACGAGGTTCAGGTCATTGCGGATGCAGTTGCATCGAGAACCCCCCAGAATAGGGACATAGGCCTGGAGAGGTGCAGGGAGCTGGGTGCCATTATCACAAGCACCGAAACCGTATTGTTCGAGCTCCTCAGGAAAGCCGAAGGCGACGCGTTCAAGCAGATGCTCAACGTCGTCAAGTGAACAAGAGTAGACTGCTTCCGGGATGCGTTCGATTTAAACCGGTTGCCAACAATAGTTTCCGTTTCTCCTCCTCAACACAGACGGGCGAGACGAAACTGTCTCAAAACTCGGGACGCACCAAACATCGTAGCACGATTTTGTGGCGATGCGTGGAAAGGCACCCTCACCCGAATCCTCTCCAAGAGGGAGAGGGAGCCGGAAGAGTCCGCTCTCCCCCGCTTCGGGGGAGAGGGTCAGGGTGAGGGGGGTGCCACGATCATCACGGACTGTCGGCTTTTGATAAACTTTCAGACGCCCGTCCCAACGGTCTGCGAACTTCCCATAAATGCTCGCGGCGTATGGGAGGCCGAAAGAACTCTTGGCATCGGGTATAGGATCGGGCGTTGACATTCCACGGAAAAAGAGGACCCCGGAAGGTCCTCAGTACAAGTTCTCCGCACGGGCTGCCGCAAGGAAACCGAGTATTGGCTTTGGCAATGGGCTTCATGCGGCTTGGACGCTTGACGAGGGAGCCTCGCGAGCATCGGCACCCGCAAGAGTCGGCGCCACGGCTTCTTCAGGCATGCCCGCGTCTATCCATTGAGCAATCTCAGCTATTTCTTCTGAGGGAATATAGGGCCCCCGGGAAGGCATTCTCCGGTATCCTCCTATGTTTCTCCTGAGGATCTTGATGAGGTTCGTCTCCTCAGCCCTGCCGTTCCCCACCTTGTCGGGCTCTATCAACTGCAGCCCGTATACAACACTTTCAGCCAACTCCTCTTTTGTCTCCCAGCCGATATGTCCTTCATGCACTGCTTTCATCTTCGGCTCGCGACCGTGTTCGGCCTTCCATCGTTCCAGGGAGGTGTCAAGGATCTGGCGTATTCTCAGCCAGGTTGCCATCGTGGTTCCTCCTAGCGTCTCGTCTTGTCACGTGCACCTTCTTACTCAATTGGATGGCAACCAGGCCGATTTGATTCATGGATTCGGGAAAGCACCGCCTTTTCAGTCGAGAGCCCGTGTCAGTGCTCTTCTTCCGACGAGGAGGCAGACTCGTCTTCCATGAGTGCGCTGATCAGCGCGGGGAGCTCGCCAATCACGTCAGTGGCCGGAACCGGTCTGCCGCCGGTCCTCTCAACAATGGCGTCCGCCGCCAGTCCGTGGAGGTATACCCCCAGGGGCAACGCCTGTTCCGGAGGAATACCTTGAACGAGAAGTCCCCCCAGGATGCCGCTCAAGACGTCTCCTTGCCCGCCTGAGGCCATCCAGGGATTGCCGGTGCTGTTGATCCAGATGGTGGAATCAGGGCTCGCGATGATGGTCCTGGACCCTTTAAGCACCACCCAAACGCCATACTCCCGCGCGAAGTCACGTGCCAATCCCACCCTGTCCTTCTGAACCTCCCGCGAGGCTCGGGACGTAAGTCGTCCCATCTCGCCCGGATGGGGAGTAATGACGACTCGCGCGGTGGATGACTTGAGCGCGTCCAAGCGACCCTCCAGGACATTGAGGCCGTCCGCGTCGATCACCACCCACCCGGCGTAAGAACGGAGAACACCGAGCACGATCGCGGCTACTCCATCTTGTGTTGAAATGCCCGGTCCCAGGACGATGCAACCCTTTCCTTCGGCCAAAGACATTATTCTGTCGATGGCGGTTTCTCCAAGGTAACCGGGGATGCCTTCGGGAAGGGGCTCGGTCATCTCTTCCGTGAGCTTCACCTCCAAAATGGGATTGAGAGAAGCCGGCACGCACGCGGTCACGAGGCCGGCGCCAATCCTGGTGGCAGCTCTCGCTGCCATGGCCGGTGCCCCGGTCTTCCCTGGGGAGCCACCCACGACAAGCAGGTGTCCGAAGACCCCCTTGTGAGCCTCAGCATTCTCCCGCAGGGATATGTATTCTGACAGATCGGGGTCATGGATGAGGGTCGCTTTCGGGGGCGTTCGCTCCACCACCTGTTGTGGAATGGAAATGTCCACAATCTGGACCTGCCCGCAATAATCGATGCCAGGATGCAGGGCCATTCCCAGCTTGGCAAAGCCATAGGTGACGGTCAGGTCTGCCTCCACACATACCCCGAGGATTCTTCCGGTGTCCGCGTCGAGCCCGGACGGGAGATCCACAGCCAGGCGGACACCAGGACACCGATTTATCTCGAGAATAGCGTCCCGAAACGGAGCTCGGACTTCCGATCGAATCCCTGTCCCGAGGATAGCATCCACGATGACTTCGGAATCCAGCCAAACGCTCGAAGCTTCCTCTAAAGACTCCGCGTCATCCACCACAAATATGTCGCCGGTCATCTTTTCGAGGATCTGGAGATTGGCGAGCGCGTCCCCTTTGATCTTTTCCCTCGGGCAGAGCAGAAACGTGTGAACCAGTGCACCATGATTGATGAGGTACCGTGCTATGACGTACCCGTCACCACCATTGTTACCCGGTCCTGCGACCACGGAGACTTTCAGGCCTTGAACGTCCCCTCCGAGGTACTCTCGCAAGATGTTGAACGTGGTCCGGCCGGCGTTTTCCATAAGAACAACTCCGGCAATCCCGTATTCCTTGATGGCCGCGGTGTCAAAGGCCCTCATTTCGTCGGCGGTGACGAGATACATGGGATTCGTCATGGCAAGCGATCCTCTTTGGAGCCGGCGGCTGTGAAAGCCGGTTTAAGGTCGGACTTCGCAGAGGGAAGGAGCTCACAGGTGTACCCGGAGCAAACCATCGAGTACCGACCGATTTGCTCCAGCGTGACCAATCCCTGCAGTTGTCCGCCTTTCATGATTACCACTGCGCTGCTTCCCGTCTCCTGAATCTTGTGCAAAACATCTACTAGGGGAAGATCGGGGGGCGCGGTGGGGAAATCCCGCTTCATGACCCGACCTACGGGGACGGTCGGTCCTTGCCTATGAAGAGCTTCCGTAAGTGCCTCCCTCGTCACAAGCCCCACAAGCCTGTTCCCGTCTATCACGGGAAAATCGCTCTGAAAGGTTCGGAAATAGAGCTCTGCTGCATCCCCCATGGTTTGCTCGGGCGAGAGAGTCTCCATGTGGGTTATCATCGCAGATGCAGCCGTAGCACCACCGAGAGAGATCATGATTCCTGTCTGTCTTTCCTCCGCTTCAGCGCCGAGGTATACGAAAAGTGCTATGAGGATCATGAAAAGATTCATGGACAGGAGCCCCAGAAAAAACAGCCCGATGGCGAAGATCTGACCGATACCCACGGCAATGCGCGTTGCCGTGAAAGGCTTGAGATAGAGTCCCAGCACACCCCGCAGAATTCTCCCGCCGTCCATGGGGAAAGCAGGAAGCAAGTTGAATGCGGCCAATACCAGATTGACCACTGTCAACTGAGCAAGGAGGCCCCCTTGAATGGAAAGATCTCCAAGCGTCACGGTCACCCCGAACAGATCGGCAGCAAACCAGAGGCAGAAAGCCAAGAAGAGACTGGCAATCGGACCGGCAGCAGCAATGAAGATTTCTTGGACCGGGTTCTGAGCAGGGCTTTCCATGCGTGCCACCCCGCCAATGGGGAGAAGGGTTATGTCCGAGACCTGTATACCGTAATGCCGTGCCACCGCTGCATGGCTCAGCTCGTGGAAAACCACTGACGCAAATACCAGCACGACGAATATGACTCCATTGAGCCCGCCGGCCCCTATTATGGACGTTCCTGCAAAATAAATGAGGAGCAAGAGGAGCAAAAAGGTGACATGGACCTTCACGGGTATCCCCATGATAGATCCGATCCTAAGCGACCATCTCATGAACGAAGCCTCCTTACACGAGAGCGAAGATGAATCCGGCGGGCGAACTGTCCGGCAACCTCCCGGTGCAGACGTCAACCGGTCTGCCACGGGGGCCGGTAAACTGTCCGGATACCACTTCTTACCATAGATCGTCGGGAACGTCAGCCTCAAGTCAGGGGGGATTCGCGGAGAAAGATGGCAGTCTGGGCGGCTTGCAAATGCAGATCAATGTAGTAAGCTGTGCATGCAGACCGAGCTGTTTGAATCATTAGTGCACGCGATACCCCCACAGGAGGCAGATAGTGCTCGAGATAGGAGAAGCCCAGCGCAAGGTATTGGAAGAGATCCCCGTTCTGGGCCGGGAGCGAATTCACATCCTCGATGCCCTCGGTCGGGTGCTCGCCCAGGACGTAGATGCCATACGGGATGTTCCCACTGCCAATAACTCGGCGATGGACGGATATGCATGCCGACATGAGGACATCGTCGGCGCGAGCAAAGCCAATCCCGTCAAGCTCAAAGTCATTGGAGACTCTCCCGCAGGCCACCCCTTTCCAGAGGAAGTAGGCCCTGCTCAGGCCGTCAGGATCATGACCGGCGGGATTATCCCCCCTTCGGCTGATACCGTGGTCATGGTGGAAGACACTGAAGTGAAGGGCGATACCATCTCATGCTTCCACGACCCCGGTAGGGGCGCCCACATAAGACTGCGGGGAGAAGATGTCAAAGCCGGCGAAGTGATTCTGAAGAGAGGGGATGTGGTAAGGGCCCCGGAAGTGGGAATGCTAGCCACTCTCGGCCATGCATACGTGTATGTGTACCAGCGGCCGCTGGTAGCAATTCTTTCAACGGGAGACGAGCTCGTGGATCTAGACGAGCCGTTCTCCGACGGTAAGGTGGTCTGCTCGAACAGCTATAGCCTCGCGGCTCAAGTCCTGGAATGCGGTGCGGTGCCCGTATCGCTCGGAATAGCTCCTGACGATGGGGACGATCAGCGGGCCAGGATAACGGAAGGGCTCCGTGCTGACGCCATTGTAACCTCAGGAGGGGTATCCGTTGGCAAGTACGATTTGGTCAAGGACACCCTTTCCCAACTGGGAATGAAGGTAAAGTTCTGGAAAGTGGCCATGAAACCCGGCAAGCCGCTGATGTTCGGCACTATAGGCAACAAGCCGGTGTTTGGGTTGCCGGGGAACCCCACATCGGCAATGATCTCATTCGAGCAATTCGTCAGGCCCGCTCTCTTGAAGATGATGGGGCATGCAAATCTCTTCCGTCCCACTATAGAGGCGACTCTGGCTGAAGAAGCCAAAGTCAAGTCGGATCGATTACACCTCGTGCGGTGCAAGCTGTTCGAGAAGGACGGCCAAATGATGGCGGTGACAGCGGGAAACCAGAGCTCCGGGGCTTTGCGATCCATGGTGCTGGCCGACGGTCTCATGATCCTGCCCGGAAGAGCGGCCCCGTTCACCGTAGGCAGCCGCGTGAAGGTTCAGCTCCTGCACACGGGCAGCCCCTCGAGCCCCCATTCCCCGTATGATTGATGAAGGGGGTTATTTCCGCCCGTGTAGGGTAGCCTTTTAGGCTGCCATTCTTTAAGATGCAGGCTAGACGAAACTGTCTCAAAACTCGGGACACACCAAAAAGCGTAGCACGATTGAGCGTCGATGCGTGGAAAGGCACCCTCACCCCACCCTCTCCCAGAGGGCATAGGCGTTAACTTCGTGGATG
>Ga0067045_1031325_pt1 | contig 12566 bp, 12 predicted proteins | sample TerdegcTABiofilm_FD_59184 | JGI IMG/M metagenome (GOLD analysis project Ga0067045, IMG submission 59184) | Combined Assembly of (Gp0054472, Gp0054536) Wastewater bioreactor microbial communities from Singapore -Terephthalate degrading...
GCAGAGGATTCGCGGCTCAGATTTCGCATAGCGACGCGCAAAAAAGGCATGTTGAGCAGTCAGTACGTGGGCAGTCTGGAAGTACCGACTTTTTCAACAGAATCGGCCGATAGCTGCCTCCCATCAACGGCCGCTGTGGGTCGCTAGCTGCCCCTCCACTGATCTTTCCCCCTCACCGCAAACTCCAAGAAACCCCCGCATAAACCCCAAACCCCTCCCCAGGCGTCGACCGTGCCGCATCCAACCCTTTATCGTCATACCCCGGCGTAACCGTCGCCGCGTACCGTTTATCCGTCAAATTGCGCAGGTCCAGCCAGGTTTGCCAGTCGCCCTTGGGGGCGTTGTAGCCCAAGGTGGCGCCGAAGAGGGCGTAGGGGTCGGCGTATTCGCTGTTGGCGTAGTCGACGGCGACTTTGGAGACCAGTTGGGTGTTGAGGGCGGCGAAGAAGCCCAGGGGCCAGTCGTAGCGCAGTTCGCCCTGGTAGTAGTGCATCGGCAGGCCGGGCAGGCGGTTGTCGCCGAAGTGGTCGTCGTCGCGGTAGTGGAAGTCGCTGAAGGTGTAGCTCTGGCGCAGGCTCAGTTGCTCGCCGGTTGGCGATGCCCACAGGGTGCTTTGCAGGCTGGCTTCCACGCCCTGGTGCACGGTGGGGCTGGCGTTGAGTTCGTAGGGGGTGATGGTGTTGGCGTCCGGCAGGACGGAGAGCAGTTCATGGCGGACCTGGGCGTAGTACCAGGACAGGCTCCATTGCCCGAGGGTGGCGTCGCCGCGCCCGCCCAGCTCGAGGGTGGTGGCGGTCTGGTTTTGCAGTTCGATCGGCGCGCGCTGGGTACCGGTGGCGGCGCCGCTGTCTTTCGGAAAGCGAATGTTGGAGCTGTAGATCATCGACCAGGGGTGGGGCGCTTCCACCGAGCGGCTGAGGTTGCCGAACACTTGCAGGCCGGGCGTCAGTTGGTAGCGCAGGCCCAGGCGGGCGGCGTAGTCCCAGTCGTGCAGGCTGGTCTTGCCGCCTTCCTCGGGGTAGGTGACGGCGCTTTCGCGGCGGGTGTAGAGGGCGGCGAGGCCGGTGGTCAGCCACAGGTCGTCGGCGATTTCCAGGTCGTTGCCGGCGTGCAGCACGGAGTCCGAACCCTGGTAGGTGAAGTCGCGCATCGGCGTGCCGGGTGCGTAGCCGGCGGTGTTGCCGATGGGGATGCGCACTTCTTCGCTGGCGCCGGCGTTGGGCAGGTGTTTGGTGGTGCGCAGGCCCAGGGTGCTCTGGCTTTCCAGGCCCCAGAGGGTGTCGCGGCGCTTGTAGTCGAAGGTGCCACTGACATCGCTGTAGGCGACTTTCAGGCGGTTCGGTCCTTCGCGCAGGTCCATCGGGTAGTCGTGGTAGACCAGGCCGGTCTGGATGCTCGAATCGTCGTCGATGTAGTAGGTGGTCTTGTTGCCGATGAAGGTGCTGCCCGGTTGCTCGCGGCGATCGTCGCGCGCCACGTAGGCGGGGTTGGCGGCCCGTGGGTCGTGCTCGATCGAGTACTTGCTGACCCGCCCGGCCAGGTCGTTGTCGGTCTGGCGGTAGCGCAGGTAGAAGCGGGTTTCCAGGTTCGGGTTGAAGCGGTAGCCGAGGTTGGCGATGAAGCCCTGGCTGTCGCTGGCGGTGTGATCCTGATAGCCATCGGAGCGGGCATCGGTCACGGCCAGGTAGTAATCGAAGTCGCCCAGCACCTGGCCGGAGCTGACCTGGCGCTGCTGGTAGCCGTGGCTGCCCATCCCGTAGCGCACCTGCAACAGCGGTGAGTCATAGCCGGTGTGGCTGACGTAGTCGATGGCGCCGCCCAGGGCCAGGGCGCCCCGGTCGAAACCGTTGGCGCCGCGCAGCACCTCCACGCGGTTGAGCCACAGCGGTTCGAGCAGTTCATAGGGGGTGCCGCCGGGGCCGGTCAGGGGCAGGCCGTCGAGCATGGCGTACAGTCCCGAGGCGTGGGCACCGGGAGCGCGGTTGATCCCCGAACCACGGATCGAGATCTTGACCCCTTCGTTGCCCGCGGACTGGGCGTAGATCCCGGGCTGATAGGCCAGCACATCCTGGTTGCTGGCCACCCGGCCCTGGAGCGGGCGGCGCAGGTCGACCACGTTAGTGCCACCGGGCACCTGGGCCAACCGGGCCTTGGCGTCCTCCACCGAGGCGTCTTCGCCGCTGCGCTCCTCGGCACCGATCAGCACCTGGCCCAACTCCAGGCCCTGCGCCTCGGCCATGGCCGGACAGGCCAGGGCCAGGCCCAGTAATGCAGTGGGCAAGGATTTGGACGCGGGCATCGGGTGAACTCCAGACGAAAAGGGGGCGGGCAGTAAAGAACTGCGACGCCGGGCAGCCTCCGGGAAACACATGCAAACGCGGCTTTTTACCCTGAATTTCAGTGGTTTGCCTGCCAGATCATGGTCTGGACCAGAATCTGCGGGTGACAGGCCAGTGGGGGCACTCATCGATGAAGACGAAACCCTGCCTGAGGTAGAAATTCGCCGCGCGGTGGTTGTCCGGTGCGACATCGAGGAACACCCGCCCATGGCCTTGTTCCTGTGCGCGGGATTTCACCGCGTCCACCCATATGCCGATCAGGCCCAGCGCTCGTTCGTCCTCGAGGGCCAGCCAGAACGCAGTCCCGCTGGTGGAGTCGGCGCGCGCCTGCCATTGAACGGTGCAGCTAGAATGAACCGGTCTGTGCCAATTCTGGAGAAACAAAATGGTCAGCAAGAATACGATCTGTCTGTGGTTCAACGGCGATGCCCTGGACGCGGCGACCTTCTACGCCAAGACCTTCCCGGACAGCACGGTGGGCGCTGTGCATCGCGCGCCCGGCGACTACCCGGCTGGCAAGCAGGGCGATGTGTTGACGGTGGAGTTCAATGTGATGGGCATCCCTTGCCTGGGATTGAACGGCGGGCCGGCGTTCAAGCACAACGAGGCGTTTTCGTTCCAGGTCGCGACCGACGATCAGGCCGAAACCGACCGCCTGTGGGACGCGATTGTCGGCAACGGTGGCGAGGCCAGCGCCTGCGGCTGGTGCAAGGACCGCTGGGGACTGTCGTGGCAGATCACCCCCAGGGTGCTCACGGCGGCGTTCACTCACCCCGATCGAGCGGTGGCCAAGCGTGCCTTCGCCGCGATGATGGAAATGGGCAAAATCGATGTCGCGGCCATTGAGGCTGCAATCAAGGGTTAGCCCGCGTCAACTGGGGGCAGGCCGACTGTCCTGGCCCCCAACGGTCTCATGGCGGCCACCTACAGGATTAATTTCTGTAGGTGTCCAGTGTCCTGCATCCAGGACGCGCCATGGGGTCCTGCTTCAAGACCGTTAGCTGCTACCATCGCGCCATTGTCACCCTGAGTAGAACACCATGAACCGCCGTAAAAAGATCAAGCAGTTGCTAAAAGCTCACGCGAAAAAGGCCAGCGCCAAACTGGCGCCGGTCAACAAGGACAAGTACATCAGCAAAGCCGACCGTTTGAAGCTGGCAGCGCAAGCCAGCCAGGATTCCGGCAGCCCGGCCGAGAGCTGATCGCGCCCCGACTACTTCACGGTGCCGCCCTGGGGAATGTCGCCACAGAACAGGTCCAGGTTGCCGTCCTCCGGTGCCGATCGCACGACGATCGAGTACTGGCCGGCCAGCAATTCCGGCAGTGCGATGGGGGCGGTTCTGGAAAAGGTCCAGCCGGCGACGGCGGCGCGTTCGGTGGTGACCTGGCTGTTCATCGCATAGGCCACCGGGCCCGGCTGCTGGCAACTGCCCTTATGGATGAAGGTGTAGATACGCAGGGGCAGGGAGGTGCCGGTGGGCACGCCGCTGATGAAAAAGTCGAACCCGGTCTGCTGGTCCCAATTGGCCAGGGTGGTGTTGGCGATTTGCCCGGTGTTGTGCCGGGTAGCCGCCAGGGGAATGCTGATCCCGTGCTCGGATGAAGTGCTGCAGCCAAACAGGCTCGTGCAGACCAGCAGGGCGACCAGTGGGTGTCTGGGATTCATAACCAACCTCCAGTGCTGAAGAAGCACTATGGGAGATTAGCGGGTATGGCCCAATAGTCGCCTGACGTTCGTCAGACGGGGCCCGCAGCACGCTGCGGGCCCCGTTTGTGTCAATGGACGATCTGCGCCAGGAAGGCTTTGGCCCGTGGGCTTTTCGGCGCGTTGAAGAAGTCCTCGGGTGGCGCGTCCTCGATGATCTGGCCGCCGTCGAGAAACAGCACGCGCTCGGCCACTTGCCGGGCAAAGCCCATCTCGTGGGTCACGCAGAGCATGGTCATGCCGCTGCCAGCCAGTTTCACCATCACATCCAGCACTTCGCTGACCATCTCCGGGTCGAGCGCCGAGGTGGGCTCGTCGAACAGCATGATTTTCGGTTCCATGCACAACGCCCGGGCGATGGCCACGCGCTGTTGCTGGCCGCCGGAGAGCTGGCTGGGGTACTTGCTGGCCTGGCTGGCGATACCGACTTTCTGCAGAAAATGCTCGGCCAGTTCCTCGGCCTTTTTGCGGCTCAGGCCGCGCACCGAGATCGGCGCCAGGGTGCAGTTGTCGAGCACGCTCATGTGCGGGAACAGATTGAAATGCTGGAACACCATGCCCACTTCGCTGCGCACCTTGGCCGCCTCGCGGGTGTTCTGGGACAGGTCGGTGTTGTTGACCAGGATGCGGCCTTTCTCGGCGATTTCCAGGCGGTTGATGCAGCGGATCAGGGTCGACTTGCCGGAGCCGGAAGGTCCGCACAAGACGATGCGTTCGCCTTCGCGTACCTGCAGGTTGATGTCGTGCAAGACATGGAAGGCGCCATAGAACTTGTTCAGGGCGGCGATATCCACCACCACTTTACGGGTGTCGGGTTGCACGGCGAGCGGCGTATCGATACGGGCAGAGAGGGCAGGCATGGTCGGGTCTCCGGCAATCAATGGAAGCGCTCGGCGCTGTAAGGGGCAGGGTCGGTGAACGGGGTGGCGCCGGTCATCATTTCGGCCAGCAAGCGGCCGCAGACCGGGCCGAGCGTCAGGCCATGGTGGGCGTGGCCAAAGTTGAACCACAGGCCCGGGTGCCGCGCTGCCGGGCCGATCACCGGGCACATGTCCGGCAGGCACGGGCGGCGACCCAGCCAGGGTTCGGCGTCCAGGCGTTCGCCCAGCGGGTAGAACGTGCGCGCCAGCGCTTCGCAGCGGCGCAACTGGATTTCGTTGATCGGGTCGTCGCTGTCGGCGAACTCGATCCCGGTGGTCAGGCGCACCCCGCCCACCATCGGCGCCAGCACGTAACCGCCGATAGGGTCGAGCAAGGGTTGTTGCAGGCAACTGCCCGGCAGGGCGGCATAGTGCATGTGATAGCCGCGCTTGATCGCCAGCGGAATCTTGTAGCCCAGGGGTTCGAAGACACCCCGTGCTTGCGGACCGAGGGCGACCACGGCTTCGTCGCCGATCACCAGGCCCTGCTCGGTCTGCACCTGCCATTTCCCCTCGCTCTGGCGCAGGGAGAGGGCATCGCCCAGGGCAAACACGCCGCCGCGCTCGACGAACAGCTCGGCATAACCACGGGTCAGGCCACCGGGATCGCTGACGGTCTTGGGGTCGAGCCAGTGGATGCCACCGATCACGCTGCTGTGCAGGCCGGGTTGCCGCGCCCGCAGTTCGTCGCGGTCGAGCACCTGGTAATTGAGGCCGTAGCGCTGCAGTGCTTCGGCGTCCTTCTGTGCCTTGAAGAAAGCCGGGATCGAACTGTAGGCCTCGACCCAACCGCCGGCCTTGATCAGATGGTCCATGCCGGCTGGCGTCGAGAGCAGGTCATGTTCACTGACGCAACGCTCCACCAGCGGCAGCATGGCCTTGGTCGCGGTGGCCAGGCCCTTGGCCCCGGAATGCCGCCAGTATTGCAGCAACCAGGGACCGGCCTTGGGCAGGTGCTTGAGGCTGTAGCGCACGTCCGACTGCTGGTTGCGGGCGTAGCGCAACAGGCTCGTCAGCTCGCGGGGGAAGGAATAGGGGATCACGCTGGCACGCTCGATCAGCCCGGCGTTGCCGTGGCTGGTGCCTTTGCCCGGCTGCTGGCGGTCGATGAGCACCACCTGGCGGCCACGGGCCTGTAGCTGGAGTGCGGTACTGACGCCGACAATCCCGGCGCCCAGAACGATGGTTTGGCAATGCATGGGTAGATCCTTGATGCTGGGGCGGCCACGGCAGCCCGAGAAAAAACCGGTTTACTGCAAATGGCGGCCGAGGCGGCCTTCCAGGGCTTTGAGGCTGCGTCGCACCACTTCCACGATCAGCAGGTACAGCACCGCGGCCCAGAGGTAGATCTGGAAGTCGAAACTGCGCGAGAAGGCCAGTTTGGTCACCCCCATCAAGTCGTAGATGGTCACCAGCGAAGCGATGGCGCTGGCCTTGATCATCAGGATCAGTTCGTTGCCCAGGGGACCGATCGCCACCAGCAGCGATTGCGGCAGGATGACTTTGCGAAAGGTGGTCCAGCGCGACAGGCTCAGGGCGTTGCAGGCTTCGCGTTGGCCCTGGGCCACGGCCAGGATGCTGCCCCGCAGGATCTCTGCCTGATAGGCCGCGGTGTTCAGGGTGAACGCCAGCAGGGTGCAGAACCAGGCGTCCCGGAAGAACCACCACAGGCCGACGTCCTGCCAGAAACCTTTGAACGAACCCAGGCCGTAATACAGCATGAACAGCTGGGCCAGCAGTGGCGAGCCACGGAAGAAGTACACATAGACGCCGGCAAAACGGCTGAGAAACCGGTTGCCCGACAACCGCGCCAGGGCAATCAGCAGGCCGAGCAGGGCGCCCAGGGTGAAGGAAATGGCCACCAGTTTGGCGGTCACCAACAGCCCGTCGATGAAGCGAGGACCGTAACGTTCCAGCAGATCAGGGCTGAGGAACAGGCTCTGCAATTCAGCCAGGCTCATGGGCGCACGCTCCGTTGATGGCGGCTGAAATGCTGCTCCAGGTACTGGAACAGGCGGCCGGAAATCGCCGAGAAGAACAGGTAGCCGAAGCAGGCCACGGTGTAGAACAACATCGGTTCCTTGGTCACGCTGACCGCCAGGTTGGTCTGGCGCATCAGGTCGACCAGGGAGATGGTCGACACCAGCGAGGTGTCCTTGAGCAACGACAGCCAGTTATTCGACAGACCCGGCAGGGCGATACGCACCAGTTGCGGCAGCACCACCTTGGTAAAGGTGGTACGCCGGGACAGGCCGAGGGCGGCAGCGGCTTCGAACTGGCCCTTGGGCACGGTCTTGAAGGCGCCCAGCCAGATCTGGCTGGAGAACGCGGCAAACACCAGGCTGAAGGCGATCATGGCGGCGACGAAGGGGTTGATCGCCACTTCAGTCTCGTAGCCCATCGCCGACAACAGTTTCTGCGCGCCGATCTGGCAGCCGTAGTAGATGATCAGCAGGGTCAGCAGTTCGGGCAGGCCACGGAACACGGTGGCAAACACCGTGCTCATGGCGCGCGGCCAACGTCGCCGGGAGCGGGCGGCCAAGGCCAGGCCCAGCCCCAGTGGCAAGCCGATCGGCAGGCAGCTCAGGGCCAGGACGATGGTCACCAGGGCGCCGGCCAGCAAGGCTGAGCCCCAGCCGCCGCTGGCGAAGGAAAGCAGTGACAGATGTTCGAACATGCTCGAACCCTCTCGGTAAATTAAGCCCGCACGCGCTCACCACCGCCGGTGGGTGCGCGGTGCAGCAGGTCGGCAAGGAACGCCCCTCAGGCTGGCCTGAGGGGCAGGGGATCAGTAGATGTCGAACGCGAAGTAGCGGCTGGAGATCTTCTTGTAGGTACCGTCGGCGACGATCTCATCCAGCGCTTTGTTGAAACGCTCGCGCAACGCATCGTCACCCTTGCGCACCGCGATGGATGCATCGGCCGTGGTGCCGTTGACATCGCCGATGATCTTGCAGCAGTCCTTGCCGGCGCTGTCGATCCAGGCCAGCAGCGGGAACTTGTCGGCAATCACCCCGTCGACGCGGCCGGCGGCCAGGTCACTGTTGGCTTCATCCAGGGTCGGGTAGAACTTGACGTCGGCGCCGGCCGGGCCGTAGTGGTCTTCGGCGTAGATGGCCTGGGTCGAGGAGGCCTGGGCGCCCACGGTGCGACCTTTGAAATCGGTCTGGGCATCGGTGATGTCCGAGTCCTTGGGCACGGCCACGGACAGCGGTGTGCGGTAGTAGTGGTTCGTGAAATCGATCTTCTGCTTGCGCTCGTCGGTGGCGATCATCGAGGCGACCACGGCGTCGTATTTCTTGGCCATCAGCGCCGGGATAATCCCTTCCCAATCCTGGGCGACGATGCTGCATTGCACTTTCATGCGTTCACACAGCGCGTTGGCGATGTCGACATCGAAACCGTGCAGCTTGTTGTCCGAGTCGACATAGTTGAACGGCGGGTAAGCGCCTTCGGTGGCGATCTTCAGGGTTTCAGCCTGCGCCCCGGAGGCCCCGGCCAGGACCATTGCACATGCACTGGCAAAGCGAATGACGTGTTTCATCTAGCACCTCGATTTATTGTTTTGAGCTTGGTGATGATGTGTATCCAACGAACTCGTTGTGCAGGAGCGCAACGGCGGCAAGACGTTTTTCCACTTCCGGGCCCAACTGTTTGCACACGTCGTTGACCAACAGGTGCACCAGCGACAGCATCGCGGCGGTCGATTCCCAGAAGAGGTTGAACTCGGTGGGCACGCGGAACACTTCGTCGGCGTTCTGCTCGGCCCAGTCGCAAAAGGTGTCGGTGACCAGCGTCACCGGGATGCCGGCCTCGCGGGCCTTGCGGCACAGCGTCAGGGCGTGGCGCGAATAGCGGCGGGCTTCGAACACCACCAGGGCGCTGTCGGCGGGCACGCTGAGCAGCACGTCGGCGTAATGCCCGGCGGCGCCGTCGACCCAGTGCACGTCATCGCGCAGGTACTGCAGCAGATGCACCATGGAGGCGGCGATGCCCCGTTCGGTCTGGAACCCGGCGACGAACACCTTGCGCCGGCTGGCCAGGCGCTGGCTGACGGCGTGCCAGGTGGGGGTCAGGCTGTATTCGTAGACTTTGACCAGGGCCGCCACTTCCAGCTCGAAGCTGCGGGGCAGGCCCTGCGGACCCTGGCTGGCCTGCTGGCGGAATTCCTGCAGACGGTCGCCCACCAGCCACGGGCCATCGCCCAGGTCGGCCTTGAGGTCGTTTTTCAGGTCTTTGAAGTGGCTGTAGCCGATGGAGCGACAGAAGCGCCCGACACTGGACTCACTGACGTTCAACTTCGCGGCGATGTCCGCTGCGGTCTGGAACGGCAGTTCATAAAGATTGGCCAGCATGTAGTTGGCAATCGCCCGGCCGGAGGCGGCGGCGGTTGATAGACTGCTTTCAAGGCGTTGTTTGATGGGCTGGCTCAAGGCTGCTTCCTGTTGTTATTCAGCGCTTGGCGAGGAAAATGGATGTTTTCTGTCATAAAGTCAATATTTGACAGATAACTGTCACGGCCGGATAGTTCGCCCATAACAACAATTCGCCCGGAGCCTTTCGAATGTCCCACGCCAATGCCGCCTTGCCCGAAGTGGAAACCCTTGCACTCGCCGACCTGACGGAGTTGCTGCAGCGCATCTTTGAACAGCACGGCACCTCGTCCGAGGTTGCCCAGGTGCTGGCGCACAACTGTGCCAGCGCCCAGCGCGACGGCGCCCACAGCCACGGGGTGTTCCGCATTCCCGGTTACCTGTCGTCGCTGGCCAGCGGCTGGGTGGATGGCCGGGCCGTGCCGGTGGTGGAGGATGTGGCCTCGGGGTTTGTCCGGGTCGACGCCGCCAATGGGTTTGCCCAGCCCGCCTTGGCCGCGGCCCGTGGCTTGCTGGTCGAGAAGGCCCGCAGTGCCGGCATCGCGGTGCTGGCGATCCGTAACTCGCACCATTTCGCCGCGCTCTGGCCGGACGTCGAACCCTTCGCCGAAGAGGGGCTGGTGGCCTTGAGCGTGGTCAACAGCATGACCTGCGTGGTGCCCCACGGCGCGCAACGGCCGCTGTTTGGCACCAACCCGATTGCTTTTGCCGCACCCCGTGCCGGTGGTGAGCCGATCGTCTTTGACCTGGCAACCAGCGCCATCGCCCACGGCGATGTGCAGATCGCCGCGCGCCAGGGCCAGATGCTACCTGAGGGCATGGGCGTCGACAGCCTGGGCCAGCCGACCCGGGACCCCAAGGCGATCCTCAACGGTGGCGCGCTGTTGCCGTTTGGCGGACACAAGGGCTCGGCCCTGTCGATGATGGTGGAACTGTTGTCGGCGGCCCTGACCGGCGGCAACTTCTCGTTCGAGTTCGACTGGTCGAACCACCCCGGGGCACAAACCCCCTGGACCGGTCAGTTATTGATCGTGATCGACCCGAGCAAAACCGCCGGCAACCACTTCGCCAGCCGCAGCGAAGCACTGGTGCAGCAGATGCGCGGCGTCGGCCTGCAGCGCATGCCAGGCGACCGACGGTATCAGGAGCGGGCCAAATCCCTGGCCGAAGGCATCACCCTGCCTGCAGCCGAGTTGGCACGGTTGCGTGAACTGGCGAGCGCGCGCTAGGCAAAGCGCTCTACGACCTGTAGGCGCGAGCTTGCTCGCGATGGGGCCAGTCCATTCAACACCTATGGCGCCTGGCCCCCCCACCGGTTTGGTGGGTTAAACCCGCCACCCCGCCGACCTGCGCTCCGTTGTAACCGACCCCTCTCCACGCCCCGGCCAGGGTGCAAACGCTTTCTGCTCTTTCGATCTGCAGTCAGTGAAGGCACAATGCGCATCCTTTTTTGGCTAGCCTTGCCGGAGGCCTCGAAATGATTAAGACGCCGTACTACCTGATCGATAAACAAAAGCTGCTGGCGAACATGCAGAAAATCGCCTATGTGCGCGAGCAGTCCGGGGCCAAGGCCCTGTTGGCGCTCAAGTGCTTCGCTACCTGGTCGGTGTTCGACCTGATGGAGCAGTACATGGACGGCACCACCTCGTCCTCGCTCTACGAGCTCAAGCTCGGCCGCCAGAAATTTGCCGGCGAGACCCACGCCTACAGCGTGGCCTGGGCCGACGACGAAATCGAAGAGATGCTCGCCAACTGCGACAAAATCATCTTCAACTCCATCGGCCAGCTGCAGCGCTTTGCCGAGGCGTCCGAAGGCAAGGTTCGCGGTCTGCGGGTCAACCCGCAGGTGAGCAGCTCCGACTACCTGCTGGCTGACCCGGCGCGTCCCTTCAGCCGCCTGGGCGAGTGGGACCCGGTCAAGGTCGAGGCGGTCATCGAGCAGATCTCCGGCTTCATGTTCCACAACAACTGCGAGAACGGCGATTTCGGCCTGTTCGACCAGATGCTGTGCACCATCGAAGAGCGCTTCGGTCACCTGCTGCACAAGGTCGAGTGGGTCAGCCTGGGCGGCGGTATTCACTTCACCGGTGAAGACTATGCCCTCGACCAGTTCTGCGCGCGCCTCAAGGCCTTTTCGCAGAAGTACGGCGTGCAGGTCTACCTGGAGCCGGGCGAAGCCGCCATCACCCAGAGCGCCTCGCTGGAAGTCACCGTGCTCGACACCCTCTACAACGGCAAGCACCTGGCCGTCGTCGACAGCTCCATCGAAGCGCACATGCTCGATCTGCTGATCTACCGCCTGAACGCCAAGCTGGCGCCGAGCGAGGGTGAACACACCTACATGGTGTGCGGCAAATCCTGCCTGGCCGGGGATATCTTTGGTGAGTATCAGTTTCCTGCACCGTTGGCCATTGGCGACCGTCTGTCGTTTGTCGATGCCGCGGGTTACACCATGGTCAAGAAAAACTGGTTCAACGGCCTGAAAATGCCGTCCATCGTAGTGAAACAACTCGATGGTAGTGTCGAGCTGGTTCGTGAGTTTGGTTTCGACGATTACTTGTCCAGCCTTTCGTAAGCTGGCGCAGAAGGAGAGAGAGAAAAATTGAAGAAGAACGTACTTATCATTGGTGCAGGAGGTGTCGCCAAGGTGGTGGCCCACAAGTGCGCGCAGCACAACGATGAACTCGGTCGTATTGCTATCGCGTCGCGCAACATCTCCAAATGCCAGGCCATCATCGACAGCGTCAAGGCCAAGGGCAGCCTCAAAGTGCCCGCCGATATCCAGGCTTTCGCCCTGGACGCCATGGATGTCGAAGCGACCAAGACGCTGATCCGCGAAACCGAATCGCAGATCGTCATCAACGTCGGTTCCGCGTTCCTCAACATGTCGGTGCTGCGTGCCTGCATCGATACCGGTGTCGCCTACCTGGACACCGCCATCCACGAAGAGCCGGGCAAGATCTGTGAAACGCCGCCCTGGTATGGCAACTACGAGTGGAAGCACCTCGAGGAATGCCAGCAGAAGAACGTCACCGCCATTCTCGGCGTGGGCTTCGACCCGGGTGTGGTCAACGCCTATGCAGCCCTGGCGCAACAACAGTATTTCGACCGCATTGATTCGATCGACATTCTCGACGTCAATGCCGGTTCCCACGGCAAATATTTCGCCACCAATTTCGACCCGGAAATCAACTTCCGCGAATTCACCGGACAGGTGTGGAGCTGGCAG
>Ga0067045_1031327_pt1 | contig 12566 bp, 10 predicted proteins | sample TerdegcTABiofilm_FD_59184 | JGI IMG/M metagenome (GOLD analysis project Ga0067045, IMG submission 59184) | Combined Assembly of (Gp0054472, Gp0054536) Wastewater bioreactor microbial communities from Singapore -Terephthalate degrading...
CGAAATATGTCAGAGATCAAGGAATAGAGAAAGAATATAAAAAGTTACACGATCAGCAGATTAGTTTGTTTTAGGAGTTAAGATACCCCGTAGCTCTGCTGCGGGGAGGTTCATTTTTTATAGATAAAAGATAGACCATGTAAATGTTTGCTGTGCAATAAATCAGTGTAAATGTTAAATTCAATATAGAAATATAGAACAATGTAAATGTACTAATATAAGGAGGAAGATATGAATTTAAATAATCAGCAGGAAATTATTGATTATACGGAAAGAGGATTAATCCAAATTATTATTCTTGGTTTACAACATGGATTTACTATGTTTAGTGCTACAATTTTGGTGCCTATTATTACTGGCCTTGATATTTCAGTAGCCCTCTTTATGGCTGGCATTGGTACATTAATCTTTCATCTAGTAACTGAAAACAAAGTACCAGCATTTCTGGGTTCTTCTTTTGCTTTTATTACCCCCATTATTCTGGTAGCTGAAAAATTTGGAATATCTTACGCCTTAGGAGGAATAGTAGCAGCTGGTTTCATATATCTGATAATTTCCCTTTTAGTAAGCTATTTTGGATCAGAAAAGATAATCTCCTTTTTTCCACCAGTGGTTACTGGACCGGTTATAATGGTTATAGGTCTAAAATTAGCTCCAACTGCCATAAGCATGGCTAGTGAAAACTGGTGGCTGGCTTTAATTGGTTTTGTCATAGTGATTATAACTACTTCCTTTGCCCGAGGTTTCTTAAAAGTAATACCTGTATTAATGGGTATTGTATTAGGATATCTGGTAGCAATTTTACTGGGATTAATAGATTTTACTCCAGTACTAGAGGCAAAATGGTTAGGATTTCCTCAGTTTACCATGGCACGCTTTCATTGGAATGCTATTATCATTGTGGCACCAGTGGCCATTGTGACCGTTATTGAACACATAGGAGACATTCTGGCTATAGGTGCAACGGTAGAGAAAGATTTAGTCCAGAATCCCGGACTTAATCGCACCTTATTAGGGGATGGTCTGGCTACTTCTTTTGCAGCTCTATTTGGAGGACCGGCTAATACAACTTATTCTGAGAATACTGGTGTGTTAGCCTTGACCAAAGTTTATAATCCTGTGGTTATGCGTATTGCTGCTTTATTTGCCATTCTAATTGGATTGATTCCCAAGTTAGGAGCCCTTATTGCAACGATTCCTGTTGCTCTGATTGGAGGTATTTCCATAATTCTCTTCGGAATGATTGCAGCAGTGGGGGTAAGAACAGTAGTGGAAAATAGAGTTAATTTTGAAAAACCAAGAAATTTAATTATTGCTGCTACTATTCTTATTATATCTCTTGGTGGTGTGTCTATTCCCATTTCCTTTGGTAACGGACAGATTACGTTAGAAGGTATGGCTTTGGGTGCTCTGGTCGGTGTAATACTTAATAAAGTTATGCCAGAATAATTTTCGTAGATTTATGTTACACTATGACGGCATTAATTAGGTAAAAGGATTCTTCTTAAGATAATTGGAATTAGATATCTTGATCCAGAGACTAAAAATCTCGTGGGAACAATCATTATTGTTTCTTAAACAAAGATTTACCTAAAGAATATTCTTAAGAAGAATATATTGATAAGTTTTCTTTTCGGGCTAATAAATTCCTGATGAAGGCAGTATGGACAGTTTTAAAATTAATCTTTCTAGTTTACCAGAAAGTTGTCAGAAATTTGTAACTGTAATTTTTGCAATCAATACTAAGTAAAAAGATAAAATAATAAAAAATATTTGACTAATATAAGATTGATTGGTAAAATTTAAATTAATTAAAATGTCAGACAATATATATAATTATATAATATAAATATTATTAATACTAATTTAATTGTTTAAATAACTGTAAATTGGAGTGACAAAAAATAAAAATATTTAATAAAATCAAAACTCAAAAAGTTTATGTCAAGATTGTAGAACAGATTCGAGAACTCATTAAAGAGGGTAAGCTGAAACCTGGTGATAGACTTCCTTCAGAACAGGAGTTAGCCGAACAATTCGGAATTTCTCGCCCTTCTGTTAGAGAGGCTATGAGTGCATTAGAAATATTGGGTATAACAGAAAGAAGAGTAGGGAAAGGGAATTTTATAAAAGAAAATAGTTTATCATCTATTTTTTATGATGAAGAAATTTTAGAGCTGGAACAAGAAGAAAGCCCTTTTGAATTATTAGAAGCAAGAAAGGTTCTCGAGACAGAACTTGCTGGTTTAGCTAGTCAAAAGGGTTCACCAGAGGACATCACTGCTATTGAAATTGCCTTAAGAAAGATGAGGGAAGCGCTAGGAAATATACCTAAAATGATGGAAATGGATCGAGAGTTTCATATCAATATTGCTAAAGCTGCTCATAATAATTTATTATTTTCTGTTATGCTCAATATGAGTGATCTTTTAAAAGAGAGATTATGGGTCAATATGAAAGAAAAGACCTGGAGCCTTCCTGGCTATCCTGAAAAATACTTAAAAGAACATTCTGTCATACTGGAAGCTATAAAAGGAAAAGATGAAAAATCTGCTCGTAAAGCCATGTATTTCCATTTAGCTGGAGTAGAAGAAGATATGCTAAAAGAATAAATTAGATTAATGCTAAGAATTACATGTTTAAGAAGATTAAATTTTAAGCCTGATTTATTAAGTAAAAATAAAAATATTGAAAGAATTGGAGGTGATACCTGAAAATTAAGAGTAGTAAACGAGAAAATAAAGCCAGTGTGTCTGGAAGTGATGTTAAATAAATATAAAATGATTAAAGTGGTTATTTTTTAAAGAAAATTCAAAAGGAGGAAAATATGAAGATTAAAAGTATTATTCTATTGGTTGGTTTAATATTTTTTTTAATTACTGGTTCAGTATCTTCGCAAAACTGGCCTACTAGACCAATTGATGCAATAGTTGGCTGGTCAGCTGGTGGAACTTCAGATACTACTGTTCGTGCTTTGGCACGTGAAATGAGTGAATTCTTTGGTGTCGAGATTAGAGTGAGTAATATGGTAGGTGCTAATGGAGGTATTGCTTATCAACATGTATTTTCTGCTGCTCCTGATGGATACTGCTGGTTTGGTGGTGCTCAAGTGCAAGCTACTTATCCTATAACAAAGCAAGCCCAGGTTGGTTGGGAAGAATTCTATTCATTTCCAGCAGGCATGGGGGCAACTACCATATATGTAAGAACCGATTCAGGTTATGAAACAATTCTTGATTTGGTTAAGGCTATTAAAGAATCACCTAGGATAGTCAAATATGGAACTACCAGTAGAGGGGGAAATGGACATATATTTGGTGAAGCTTTTGCCAGTGCTGCTGGAATTGCTGATTTAGTTCAGGATATTCCTTATGATGGTGGTCGTGAAGCAGGAAACTATTTAATTGCCAAAGAAGTTGAATATATTTCTGTTTCTCTTGGCGATGTAGCTGACTGGGCAGAAGAAGGCACTTTAAAGCCATTACTAAATCTTTATCCTGAAGACTATGAATGGCGAGGAGTAATATTCCCTTCAGTAAACCATTACTTTCCAGAGTTAGAAGCGTATACCTCAATAAACCCATATTGGGGTATTTCAATACGAAGAGATACTCCGCCTGATATAGTAATAAGGATTGCAGAGGCTTTTAAATACGCCGTAAAACAAGAACGCTTTAAAGATGCTCTTACCGGTCGTGGTATTATTGTAGCACCATTAATGGGTAAAGCTGCAGATATAGCAGTTGCAATGGTTGGTTCTGGACGAGGGTGGGCACATTATGATTTTGGTATTGTTGATAACAGTCCTGCTGAGTTTGATATTCCTCGTCTTACTGATTGGAAGTGGCCTTACAATGAATCTTCTGCTAATGTAAAACCATGGCCTGAAAAAGTTGAAGAAATTTTAGCAGAGTTAAAATAAATAACATAAGTCTTGGATTCCAATATGATTTTATAAAGTGGGTCTTTCTAAGACCCACCTTTAGTATTTTAAGCTTTCTAAAATATATTTCCAATTAAGAACTAATAAATAAGGATTATGAAAACAAATGAGTTAGTAACAGATAATCAAGATAATCAGAAAGAACAAATTCATAATAGGAATTGGGCTGGTGGAGATATTTTTATTGCTATACTTATTATAGTTTTTGCGATCTTTATGTTTACAGGAGCACTTTATTTTCCTCATCGTGCCCGCATGGGTTTTGTTACTTCAGCAAGATTTACACCTATACTATTATCAATTCTTAATACCATTCTCTGTAGTGTCTTAATCAGTAAAACAATAAAAAATTATGGAATAGTTTCTGTAAAAAACTGGTTTAGGGAGATGTATACAAATGAGGAAATGAAGCGCTCATTTATATTAATTATTATGATTGGTATATATATTTCTTTAATTGGACAAATTCATTTTCTTTTCATAAATACTATCTTTCTTATTATGATGTTTTGGTATCTAAAGATCGGTTCTTGGAAAATAATTATTATTTATGGTTTTGCTAGTGGATTATTTGTTTCTTGGATTATACCATTTATTTTCCAAATGCCTTTACCTTAAATTGTTGGATTAGATTTTAACTTATAGGTATTCAAAGGTAAGGATTTTCCTGGATTGCCTTAAAGTGGAAATTATTGGGTTATACTATTTATATAATTTTTTTTAAGAGGATATAATTAGGTTTATGAATTGGGAACTGTTGACTCAAGAATGGTTTCTATTTCCAAAAATGGCTTATGAAGTCTTATCAAATCCCCAGACTATAATAGGTTTAATTGGAGGGGGTCTACTTGGTATGATAGGAGGAATGCTTCCTGGAATTTCTGCAGTTATGTCCATGACCCTAATGCTAGGTTTTGTTTTCAAACTGCCAGTAGATGCTGGACTAGGACTATTAGTAGGAATCTATTGTGGTGCAATCTATGGAGGAAGTGTTACCGCAATTTTACTAAATATGCCAGGAACTCCTGCTGCTGCAGCAACTGTTTTTGATGGTCATGCTATGGCTAGAAAAGGAAGGGCGAGAGAGGCAATAGGGATTGCTACTTGGTCAAGCTTTTTTGGGGAAATCGGTGGTGAATTAGGAACTTTTATTTTTCTTCCTTTTATTGCTATCATTGCTTTAAAATTGGGGGATTGGGAGAGATTCTTAGTTGCCTTTATTGGATTGACCTTAGCCGGTGCTTTAGGTGCTAAAAATCCAATAAAAGGCTGGATTGCTGCTTTTGGAGGATTTTTAGTAGCAATGATCGGTACTGATCCTATTTGGGGTATTTTTAGATATGGATATACACCAAATCTTATGCGTGGTATTCAGTTTATTCCAGTTTTAATTGGACTATTTGGAATTACCGAAGTAATATGGGTGTTAAGAGAAAAAGTTCCCTATCAGCTTACAGAAACTGAAGGTCCAATGATCGCTAGAATAAGTGCATTTAAAGGATCAATTAAGACTATTTTTCGATCTATTGGTATTGGTCTTGGAGTTGGAGTTGTTCCAGGGGTAGGAGAATCTGTTTCTCCTTGGTTGGCATATGAAGCGGCAAAAAAGAACTCAAAGAATGCACATGAATTTGGAATGGGATGTCCCGAGGGGATCATTGCTCCAGAAGTAGCAAATAATGCTACCTCAGGAGGTGCTCTTATTCCGATGTTAGTACTTGGCATTCCAGGTAGTGGCCCAACTGCTGTTATGCTTGCAGCTCTATTTATGTATGGTATTCGACCAGGCCCCATGTTAATAATCGAATTCCCAGGATTTATTGCTAAGGTTATCATCCTTTTTTGGATATCTGCGGTGGTATTTAGATTACTTTCATGGATTTTGTCAAGATATTTTATAAAACTACTTTCTATAAGAAGAGAAATAATTCTTCCAATTGCGGTATGTTTAGGAGTGATAGGGGCATGGGGTGTTGGATTTTCGATTTTTGATGTGACTGTGATGTTTATTTTTGGTGTTGTTGGATACTTTATGAGACTTCAAGATTTTCCAATGGCTCCCATGGTCCTTGGTGTTATGGTTGGAGGCATTGCTGATCAAATGCTTCGTAGAGCAATAATTACTTACTCTGGTAACTTAAGTGGTATGTTTATTCGACCCTTTGGTTTATTTCTACTTATTATACTAATTATTATTATTTTTGGTCAGGTGCGTAGTCAAATCAGAAATAAAAAAGCAGCTAAAGCAAGTTAATATTCTATTTACAGATAATTAAAAAATAATTTAGACATAGGGGGATGAGATGGCAGTTCGTAAATTAAAAGAAGGAAATAGAATTGTAGGAACAATGATTCGTATGGTCAGGAATCCAGCCATAGCTCAAATTGCTTACCATGCAGGATTGGATTTTATTATGTTTGACATGGAACACGGACCTTATTCAATTGAAACAATTTCTGATGTAGCAAAGGTGGCTCGATCCATTGGATTGGGTATTTTTGCCAGAGTACCCGAACTGGCGAAAGGATATGTTTCTCGACTTATGGATGCCGGCGTAGAAGGTATTATGGTGCCCATGATTAGTACATCTGAAGAAGCACAACAACTGGTTAAATGGTCAAAATATGCACCACTAGGATATCGAGGTTTTGGTAGTATTGGAGGTCTTACTGATTTTGCTGGCATAGGAAGTGATACTACTACTTTTATGCAACGTCAGAATGAGTTGACACTTACTATTGCACAAATTGAGACCGCTGAAGCTATTAAGAATATTGATAGTATTGCAGCAATGGAGGGAATAGATGTGTTACTTGTTGGTCCGAATGATTTAGCCATTTCTCTGGGAGTACCAGGTGAGGTGATGAGCGAAGTCAATCAGGCAGCAATTGGAAAGGTGGCTGATGCTGCAGAGAAGTATCATAAATTCTTTGCTATTCATGGCAATGATGTGCTCCTAACAAGATGGGATTCTAGATTACAAATAGTGATGAACGATCTGGATATTAATATACTTCAAAATGGGTTTGCCTCAATTGCCAAAAAATATATAAGATAATTTTAATCTTTCTAAACTAAGTTTTATATAAAAAGGAGAGGAACAAAATATTATGGTACTCCATAAGGTTTTGATACCTCAGGATATTGCTGAGGAAGGGAAAGAATATCTTCGTAAAAGAGGATATGAAATAAGGATGGGCTCTGGTAGTTCAATAGAGGAAATAAAAAATGATATTGTAGACTGTGATGCAGTACTTATTAGAACCGCTCCCTTACCAGCAGAAGTGCTTGAAGTTGGGGAAAAACTGAAAGTAATTGCACGTCATGGTGTAGGGGTGGATAATATTGATGTTGATAAGGCTACTGAACTAGGTATATATGTAACAAATGCACCAGAATCCAATGCTAACACAGTTGCTGAAATTGGTCTGGGATTAATTATTGCTTTAGCAAGAAACCTAATTGTTTGCGATAAAGCAACTAGAACAGGAGATTTTAGTTTTAGAAATCGCCAGATAGGTATTGATTTGGAAGGTAAGGTGCTAGGAATTATAGGTGTTGGTAAAATTGGTCGAAGGCTTGGGCTGAAAGCTTATCATGGTCTTTCCATGAAAGTAATAGGATATGATCCCTTTTTAAAAGAAGCTGATTTTCCTGAACTGATAGAAAGAGTAGAAGATAGAGATACACTATTTTCTAGATCAGATTTTGTTTCCCTTCATATCCCTTCGACTCCAGAAACGAAGAAATCTATTGGCCTGAGAGAGTTTAAGCTTATGAAACCTACTTCATATTTAATAAATGTTGCTAGGGGAGATTTGGTAATTGAGGAAGACATTGCTGTTGCTCTAAGAGAAGGTATGATAAAAGGAGCCGCAGTTGATGTGTATGAAACAGAGCCACCTCCTTTAAATCACCCCTTTTTTGGCTTAAATAATATAATTTTAACTCCACATAATGCTTCACACACCAAAGAATGTATGGTTCGCATGGCAGTCCAAGCGGCTCAAGGTATTGATGAAGTTTTAAGTGGGAAAATTCCTACCTGGCCTGTAAATAACCCTAAAAAGATAAAATAATTTATAATATTAAATTAGAGTCTAAAATTTTTTAAGTAATTATAATGAGAGAAAGGAGTATTAAAAATTTAGGGGTATAGTCTATGAGTGAAAATATTTTAGTGGACTCAGAGCATTTAAAAACTTTCATAAGAGATGTTTTTATATCAGTGCAAGTAAAAGAAGAAGATGCTACTATTACATCAAATTCTCTTATTGAGGCAGACCTTAGAGGGGTTTATTCTCACGGAGTAATGAGAGTACCGATATATATTAAAAGAATAAAACGTGGTTTGGTAAATCCACTATCAAAAATAGATATAATTAAAGATAATAAAGCAATTGCAGTGTTGGATGCCCATAATTGTTTAGGCCAGGTAAGTGCAACAAAAGCAATGAAAATGTCTATCGAAAAAGCTGATCAATACTCTATTGGAGCTATAGTAGTGAAAAATAGCAATCATTTTGGAGCCGCTGCAGGTTATACTTTACAAGCAGTGGAAAGAGATATGATCGGCTATGCCACTACCAATGCAGCTTGTCGAATGGTTCCCACTGGAGGAAAAGAGCAAATAATTGGTAATAATCCTTTTTCCTATGCTATACCTGCTGGAAAAGCTTTACCAATTGTATTAGATATTTCTTGTTCAGTGGTATCAGTAGGGAAAATAATTTTAAAAAAGAAAAGAGGAGAAGAATTACCGCTAGGATGGGCTTTAGATAGCGAGGGCAATCCTACTACTGATGCATTTACTGCCATAGAAGGTGGGGGCTCTCTCGTACCTATAGGAGAACATAAAGGTTATGGTATCGCTTTGGTTAATGACATACTATCTAGCTCTTTAGGGGATGCTATTGGTGGTGCTACAGTAACCAGTTTATATGATTTAAACACTGCAAAAAAATCTGAGACTGGACACTTTTTTATGGCAATTAAAGTTGATAGTTTTCTACCGATTAGTCGATTTAAGCAAAGAATAGATGAAAAAATAAAAGAAATTAAACAGTCTGCCAAAAGAGCAGGAATAGAGCAAATATATATACCAGGAGAAATTGAATTTAATACAAAAGAAAAGAATTTAAAATTTGGAATTCCAATAAGCAAAGAAGTTCTTAATGATTTAACATTAACAGCAAAAGATTGTGGGGTTTATATTGATAATTATAGGCTTTTTAAATGAGTTTATATTAACTTTTTCAAATTAAATTTTTGTTGAAGGAGATAAAGGTAAAATATGAGTATAAAAATAAGAGGAATTATACCACCAATGATTACTCCTTTTAATCAGGAAGAAAGGATTGATAGTAAAATTCTACAAAAAATGACCAATTTTCTTATAGATGCTGGTGTACATGGGGTATTTCCTTTAGGTAGTACTGGAGAAGGCTACGCTCTTGGTTTTGATGAAAAAAGAAAAGTCATCGAAACGGTCTTAGAAGTTACCAACAAAAGAGTACCGGTTTATGCAGGTACTGGAGCTATTACTACCAGAGATTCTATTAGGTTGACTAAAATGGCAACCGAGTTAGGAGTAGATGCCTTATCGGTAATTACACCGTATTTCATATCACCAAATCAGGAAGAATTATTAGAGCATTATAGAGCCATTGCTGATAGTACTGATTTACCTATAATACTCTATAACAATCCTGATAGGACTGGTGTTGATTTAAGCATTGATCTAATTGTTCGATTGAGCGAGATTGAAAATATAGCAGGAATAAAAGATAGCAGTGGGGATATGAGTAAAGCAGCAGAGATTATTCGTCGTACCAAAGGCAATAATTTTGCTGTTCTTTCTGGAAGGGATACCTTAATTTATGGGTTTTTAGCCCATGGGGGACATGGTAGTGTTGCTGCAACAGCAAATATTGTTCCTGAGTTGGTAGTTTCAATTTATGAGTTATTTCAAAAAGGTGAATATCAGGCTGCTTTAGAAGCCCAATTCAAATTAGCGCCATTGCGCATGGCTTTTTCTCTGGGTAGTTTTCCGGTTATTATGAAAGAAGGACTAAAATTAAGGGGGATTGCAGTGGGAAATACTTTACAGCCAATTAAACCCTTGACTATTGAAGCAAGGGAGAAGTTAAGAAAAATTCTTGATGAGATAATGAAATAAAATTTTTAGGTGGCATCTGATTTAACAAAACAAAAAATAATAATTTTAATTGTAGAATTTACTTAAAGTATTTTTAATACTATATTTTTCTATAAATTATTTGTAAAAGGGAGAGTCTTATGCACGAGTCAATTTATAAATTTATGAAAGTGGGAATTATTCATTTTATGGCTTATCCTCAAGTCATGAAAGGAGAAGGTCCTATCCTGGAAACTTTGCAGAAGATTGCCGAAGATGATTTTTTTACTGCCATAGAAGTTACCTGGATAAAGGATCCTGATGTTCGTAAGAAGGCAAAAGAATTATTGGAAGCCAGCCATCTCTCGGTAGCTTATGGAGCGCAACCCAGGTTGTTGGTCAACAAGTTAAATATTAATTCTTTTGATGAAGAAGAGAGAAAAAGGGCGGTTCAGCAGATAAAAGAGGGTATTGATGAAGCTTATGAATTAGGAGCAAAAGGACTGGGTTTTCTAAGTGGAAAAGATCCTGGTGAAAAGATGAGAGAACAAGCTCTTGAACTTCTAATATCTTCTACTAAAGAGATTTGTACTTATGCTCAATCGAGGGGGAATCTAATGATTGCCCTGGAAGTCTTTGATCAGGAGATTGATAAGAGATGTCTAATTGGTCCAGCTAATTTAGCTTTGCGGTATGCTGAAGAAATGAGAAAAGAATTTAAAAATTTTGGCCTGATGGTTGATTTATCTCATCTTCCCCTCTTAGGTGAGTCGGCACGAGAGGCTATCTTACCAATTAAAGATTTTTTGGTACATGCCCATATGGGTAATTGTATTATGAAGGATAAGAACCAGGTGGGTTATGGAGATGAGCATCCTCGTTTTGGAATTAAAGGAGGAGAAAACGATGTTGCAGAGCTGACTGAATATTTAAGGGTACTTTTAGACATTGGTTATTTAAACCCAGATCATCCCCCATTTTTGAGTTTTGAAGTCAAACCCTTACCTGGGGAATCTTCTGAGGTAATTATTGCTAATGCTAAGAGAACCTTGAAGGAAGCCTGGGCAAGAATTTAAATAAATTATATTGAATAATAATTATTTTAAATTACCAATTTTTACACCTAGCTAATAAACAAAGGAGGAAATGATGCCAATTATTGATTCTAAAACAGGAAAGGTAAGAAAAGATTTTACTATTGATGAACTGATGGCAAAAGTAAAAGAGATGAGGGCTTATAATATGGTAGCCCTTACTGCTGCTGGTTCTGGTCACACTGGAGGAACCCTTTCTATTATGGATATAGCAGCAGCCTTATATCTAAAACATATCAGACATGATCCAGCTAATCCAGAGTGGGAAGACCGTGATCGGGTCTTCTGGTCAGTTGGACATAAAGCACCAGCACTGTATGTAGCCCTAGGAATGGCGGGCTATTTTCCTATTGATGAAGTAGTAAAGTTAAGAAAACTCTGGTCTGGTTTTGAAGGACACCCCAATCGTTTTAAACTTCCTGGTATTGAGTTATCTAGTGGTTCTCTGGGACAGGGATTGGGAGTGGCAGTAGGATGTGCTTTAAATGCGCGCTTGGAGAAGAAAGATTATAAGACTTATTGTATTTTGGGAGATGGAGAATTAGACGAAGGTTCAGTATGGGAATCAATTATGTCTGCTGCGCACTATCAGCTGGATAGTCTTATTGCTATTGTTGATCGTAACCGTTTGCAGATTGACGGACCCACTGAAGAGGTTATGAAACTAGAAAAACTAACTGAAAAATGGCAATCCTTTGGCTGGCAGGTTTTGGAGATGGATGGGCACAATATGAAAGAGATACTAGCTACTTTGGATAAGGCAATAAAAATTAAAGGACAGCCGATAGTAATTATTGCTAATACTGTGAAAGGTAAAGAGGTTTCTTTCGCAGAGAATGTAGTGGGTTATCACGGGATCTGTCCTAAGGATGGACTTACTGGTGCAGAATCATTAGAAAAAGCCTTACAGGATATTAAGGCACCTGGTTTTGACCAGGAAAAAGTAGATAAATTACTTAAAATAGCCTGTAATTATCAAGAAGAAGTAAACCGTAAAGTGGAGCAGGCTATGCCCAAATTTAGTAAAGATTACTGGTGGAATAGTCAGGATATAATGAAGGTTGAAATGATTCCTACCCGTAATGGATTTGGGGAAGCTATTGAAGAATTAGGTGCTTTACCTGAGGTAGTTACCTTTGGAGCAGATATTACCAGTTCAATAAAAATGGACCAATTCTATGCCAAATATCCGGAGAGAAAAGAACGTTTTTTTGAAATGGGTATTGCTGAGCAAAATATGACCTTAGCAGCGGCTGGTTTTGCCAAGGAAGGTAAGATTGCCTTTATTGGTTCCTATGGAGTTTTTGTTACTGGTAGAAACTGGGATCAGATTAGAACTACTCTTTGTTATAACAATTTTAATGTCAAAATAGCCAATGCTCATGGAGGATT
>Ga0067045_1004126_pt1 | contig 12563 bp, 24 predicted proteins | sample TerdegcTABiofilm_FD_59184 | JGI IMG/M metagenome (GOLD analysis project Ga0067045, IMG submission 59184) | Combined Assembly of (Gp0054472, Gp0054536) Wastewater bioreactor microbial communities from Singapore -Terephthalate degrading...
GCTATTTGCGAAGCCAAAAGCCTTAAATGATAGTAACAACTACCCCCAATCCGCGCTCCGGTAGTGTAGCTCGGCCAATCATGAAGGACTCTCACTCCTTCGACTTGGGTTCAAATCCCAACCGGAGCATATAAGTACTCAGTAAAGCATAAGGGTTTTAGTAGATTAAATTATATTATTGTCATTCGTGCGCGTCTCACCAACCCACAAATGACTCAAAGAGAAGCTAGGGCCTCACAAGGGTTTCCCTGGCTTTTCTTTGACTGCTCTTCCTTGATTATTCTCTTTGCTCCCTCTTCGAAGAGGTGAGACATGTTTCTGTAGGCTCCAGATTCAACTATCTCCTTAGCCGCCTGATATGTTTTTTCATCTACACTCAGGCCGAATTTTTTCACAGGCATGAATCCATTATTTGCCCTTATGCTTAATATACCTTCTCACCAGGTCTAACCATCCGTTACCCTTTTATACTCGTCAAACCTAGTTATACCTTGGTGAGACGTGTATGAGTGGAAAGACCATTCTAGAAGTAGCTAGCCCGGTCACGCAAAGCCGGGAAGCTGTAGCGCAGTTGATAGCATATTTCAACCACGGCCAAGCGCCTGCAGAAATGCCAGCCTTTTTCAGGCTTACTGTAGATATGGTCTTGGTGCGGTCAAATAAGGGCGACGTGTACTATGTGGTCACGCCTAAGTCCTGCTCTTGCCCATCGGCCACATACAGGCCCGGCAAGACCTGCAAGCATCGGAGGCTCTATTTTCCACAGCCCAAAGCCGCGCACACGCCCGTGGCTGTGGACAGCATAAAGCCTGCGGGCAAATGGCCTCATGGCTTCAATGGCCCTGTAAATATGCCGGAGGTGGCCTAGAATGGCTGCCCAGCCTATTCTTTTCATCGGCGAGCGCGAGGTGGCCGCCAGCATGAAGGACCGCCTGGCGAAGCTCGATCAGGCCATAGCCCTTTTGCAAACTATCCGCCGCGAGACTGGCAATTTGCTCGCGGAGATGTTCCCGGAGGCGGTATGAGGGAGGTGAGTAGTCATGATCAAGCAGATTGTGGAATTCTACAGGGACGGGGATCGAGGAGCGGCCATCATCGCGGTCTTCATGATGGTTCCTGACCCACGGGCGCACCTCCAGGCTATCAAAGATCTCATCGATGACGGAGCAACCATTCAAACGGTGGACGCTGACACCATCCGGGCCGTCTACAAGGGCAGCAACCAAGACAAGCTCCTCTCCCTGATCGACGATGGATGGGGCTTTGGAGGCCGTGAGGTTGAAGAGCCTCAAGCCACGGTCCTAGAGGACGAGTATAGCCCTCTTCTTGAAAAACTTTCCGAAGAAGAGATAGAGGAAGCGGCTAAGGATGCCACGGACCACTTTTTTAATCAGAGACTGCCGGGGCTGGAGGGCAAGTATGCTGTTGTGGACTTGTCTCTGGTTCAGGGTGAAGCCACAGAGGACGAGATGAGGGCCGATGTTCTGAGATTTGGCATCGATCCTGCCGCCTATCCTGAGCACTGGAAACAGCTCTTGATGGATCAGCTCGAGGAAATTTTTGATGAAGAGCTGTTTGACGCTCTCCAAAGAGCAGTTGCCCAGAAGGTGACCGGACAATGATCGCCGATGACCAGCTGATCACCCTGACGGTCGGCCAATTCCGTGATGCCGTGACATGCGCGGTCCAGGAGGCCATCCAGCCTCTACAGGCTCGCGTTTCCTGTGTGGAGGATAATTATGTCCACTTGAAGGAAGAAAGTGCCGCCTTGGCCGCCACACAGAACATTCTTTCGGACAACCAGCTCATTCAGCTCCGGCTAATCAACGAGCTGAGGGATGCGGCCAAGAAGAAGCCACAACCCGCGCAGAAGGACCGGGCCGATGTACTCAGGGCTTTGCTCGCAGCCAATGGCGGCAAGATGCTGGCGAAGGATGCCAGGAAGATGATGCACCTTTCCAAGGAACGGTTCTCAGAGCTAATCAAGATTTGTAGTTTCGTGGAGACCAAGCCTTTGCACTCAGACAAGAGGAATTCAGTTATTATATTAAAGTCTGAATTAGTTCCACGGAACTACTAACTAATTTTGCTCACATCTTAAGGATGATGCAAAATAGCATAAATTTGGCGTGAAATTGCCAAATTCCGTATATGCCTTACTTTGAGGAAGAGGAAGAAAAGAGAGCAATATACTACAAATAGGCTTTCAAGGGAGAGAAGAGAAAATTAGTTAGTAGTTCCACGGAACTAAAAAGATGGATGGGGCCTCAACGGCCCTCAACAACCCGCCTGCGAAGGTGCTTCTCATCTCTGGGCGGCTCGAAATGCTCCTTGAGGATCTCCCTGGTCCGTGGCCACAGCCTGTGACGCATAGCCACACTGCGAAGAGATCTCATGTTGAGTCCACTTCAGCCGTAAGCGTATCGATCTTCGCTAAAGCCTCATTAAGCGGCTTTAATGCACTCTGGCTGGCCTCTATCTCAGCTCGCAGCTTGTCCTCTTGAATCTTGTACTCTTCGAGTTGGGCCAGATCCGAAGGCAACCAGTTTGTGCGGATTTCCTCAGGTCTGACTTTGCCTTGGCCTCGGACGAGATTGAAGAGATCCCACGCCTTGACGGGGCCGCTTCTGATTGTGTTTTCGTGGTTTGCTTTGGCCTCTCGGAGATCGTGAGTTGTTTGTGCCCCATGCTGCTCCAGAATCCCTTCTATCTCTCTGGCGATCTCAACCAGCCTCTCAAGCTTTCGCTCCTCAACTGATATCTTTCCCTGCAGTGCTTCTGTCCCTGCTGAGACTGCGACTTTCACCGATCCATCCCGGCCTATGCTGGCGGACCCCAAAGTTGCCAGTCTCAACGACTGCAAAGTATTGACAGTTGAGTTGTATTTCTTCGCGAGTCGAAGCTCAACAGAATTTTTGACTATCGGGTATAATCGGTTCGGGTCCTCGTTTACGTAAGGCAAAAATTTTTCAATTATATCCATTCAAATCACCTGATCAATCCTTTTTCCATCTGTTTGAAAATCTCTTCTCGGTTCTGTTCGTATTCGTCGAGGCTCATCGCTTTGATTTGCGACTGAGTGAAAACGTGCTCGTCGCACCACACATGCCCACAATTGGGGCAAACGTTAGTTGCCATTTACATCACCACTGGAAGGGAGGACCTTGCCAGTGTTTGTGATGTAGTAGGGAGGCCGATGCCTTCCCTACCTGAAGCCTTTCGCAAGTCTCCACTCTCCGATCATAAGTGGGATGCAAATAGCGCAAATTAGATCATCATGAGCTCCGCTTTCAGCATCGAATGTAGTCTTGCCGCTAGGGGTTAAATGCTGCTTGAAAGCTGCTATCTCCTGCTCCAGCAATGGGAGTGCTTGGAGATCCGGCGCATAGTCAAACCGTCTATGTTGCATCAGGCTCAAGAAATTGCTAATCATCAATGATTTTGATATGTTGTAATTCTTAGTCACAGGATCGTGACGGGCCGCCTCTCCTCCAGTGAAGACAACCGGCCATAATTTTCTTGCGTCCTGGAATACGTGCGCCTGTTTTAGATAGTCCCGGATCGGAGCACCTAGACCGCTAGCATCCATGCAGAGGTGCGGCCCGTCATGGGCATGGCCTCTCTTCACATCTTCGGCCTCCAGCCGCTCGATTGTAGCAATGATAAGCTCCACGATCTTCGGATAGTCCACTCCTTTGATACGATCCAGTGCCTTGAGATGGTGCATGAAATCATTAATTTCAGGCGTCCATACCATATCGATAACTGCGAAGCTGGTGTAATCCAGAGATTTAGCCAGATCGCAGCCCAACAAATATCGTCTGACTTGTGGTATATTAATCACCTCAAATTTTCAATGCACTTACTGCGGGGTTCGCCAGGCTCTTGAATAGATCAGAGCTGAACACCGCACCTTCGGCTTCCATGAATTCACCGAAATATTCTTGCAGGAATTGGGCCTCGGTCATGTTTAGCCGTTCGTTGGCCAGGAACTCAGGAGAGATCCGGGCTATTTGATCGGCTGTAACCTTGATCTTTAGCCACTCGGCACCGCCCTCGGTCCAAATCTTGTGGAAGTGGCCCATCTTGCCGTTGGGGGTTGAAAGAAGAATCAACCGCCCCTGGTTTGTTGCCAGCATGGGCCGGATGGCTGTATAGAGATCGTCGCTTACTCGTGAGGCCTCGTCCTCGATGATGAGCGATGGCGCGCTGTAGCCTCGCAGGTTTTCCTCCTGGCCGGGCAGCGCTATGATCCTCGAGCCATTGGCAAGCTGGATGGACAGCTTTGTATCCTCTGCTAGCCCTTTATGATGAGGATCTACCTTATCGTAGAACTTCAGACATTTACGTTGAAGCTCTCCGGACTGCCTGAGCGTTGGGCTCACCACAAGGACCAGGGAGCCAGGGAAGAATACGGCCTGATGCACTGCCATGGCCGCGCTACAAGTGCTCTTCCCTGCCTGCCTAGAGACGTTCTCTATGACATATCGGGCCGGGCTCATCATTACTTTTTGAGCCCATGAATCGGGATAATAGGCCAGGACCTCATTAGCCCACAGCAACGGATCGAGCTTGAATGCCGCATCTCGAAGGCTCATCCCACCAGCTCCGGGCTATGCCTGATATGCTCCCTGATTACGGCCTCGGGGATGGAGTAGAGCTGTGAGACACAAACCACGCCTTCCTCTTCCAGAAGGCAGTTAATCAGCGTCTTATTCCGGCCGTCGCAAATGGGGCAGCTCATGCCGCCTCCTGCAAGGCCAGAAGCTCCTTTGCGACTTCGACTCTGAGCTCGGGATATGGGGCCAGGATACGGGCCAGGGCATTGCCTACCTTCGACCATTCCGGGCTCTGGTAGATGTTCAGCTGAGCAAGGTTGATCTGAGGCTGCGCCGCCAGCTTGCCCTCCAGCTCTGCAAGGAGCTTTCTCTGCTCTCGGAGTTCGCTTTCCAGGCCTCTACATTCCCGGATGTAGCCAATACATGCTTTGTGGTCCTCGGCCGCCTCTGCCTTTGCCAGTAGATCATAAGTCCGGGATTGGAGGTCTTCAATCCGGGCTCGGGCCTTCTGGTATTCGCTGAAGGTATTATCGGCCTGCAGGGCTTCTTTTGCATCCTGAGATTTTAATAATAACTCTGGAATGTGACTATCTTTATGTCTGGCAAGGGCATCTTTAGACAGTCCGAAACGTCGCGCTATGTCTCGGTATGAATCGCTACAGAGGAGCAGCCTATTGATTTCTTCAATGTCTCTGTGATTACAGACTGTGCACTGTCTGCCCATTTCAGCCCTCCACTACCGCAGCCTCGCCACACCCATCGTACTGCCTGCGGTCGTAAGCTGTTCTTTGCCGCTTCCTAGCGTTGGCTGCGTTGAATCTCAACAAGTTTGCTCTTGCGTTCCGGGTTCTCGACTTGCCTTTCCTCATACGGCTCCTGCACCTCCCTGGCCTCGGTTACCGGCCAGAATGCTTGATAATCTGGCATCGATCCTGGCGATCTCATCCGCCGCTCTCGACAGCTGCTCCAATAGGAATTTGCGGCGACGCTGAAGGGCTTCGGGTTCGGTCACGCCGAGACCTCCAGAATGCCCACAACACCGCGCTTAGCCCATGTCTGCGCTCGTTCCAGCGGGGCCTCGACTATTTCCCCTTCATGGAATTGGCGCATGTACGACTTGCCATTCGGGTCTTCCCAGTCGGTCATATAATCAGTGTTGAACCTGACTGAGGCGGTGACGCCAGATTTCAAATCAGTATCATTATTACGTCCAGGAAGTCCAGGATTTTCCTTACCCCTATCTTCCCTATCTTTATTTTCACTACCATTTCCATTTTCACTCTCTTTTTGCCGGAAACTAGGGGTAGGCTGAACCCTGGACTTCCTGGACGTAACACTGTTAAGGAACTTAATTCCTTGCCAACAATGGGGACGGTCCCACCCGGTCCCTGGCCTGGCGGAGGAGACGGGGACCTCGGTTTGGTCCTTCAGAAGTTCACTGAATTTCTTGCTGCTGATTGGCCGTATGCCGTGTGCCTGGGCATAGTCCCTGAAAGCATTGTAAAATAGCGTCTTCTCGATGTAGTCCGTGGCTGCTCCAGGTTCGCACTCATCCAGAAGGAATGCATAGACCGGATTGGCATTCCGCTTATACATGATTTCCACGTCTTCTACTGTCTTATCGTAACTGAACCGCCAGCCGTTCGCCCTTAGTCTGGCCAGGCCGGCCAAAGCGATATTTAAAAGACCGCTCAGCTCCTCGGGTTCCTGGAGTTTAGCGTCAAGGTCCGGGTCCGCTGTTCCCTTCTGCAGGTCGAATACATTCAAGAACTCGATCAGTATCCACCTGGAATAGAAGGCATAGGTATCATCCGGGCTCCTCGGCAATACGTTGGCCGAGAACATCAGCTTAGCCTTATTCCGGAAGCTGAAAGCCGGCCGGTATTTCTCTTGTGCACGGTTATCGTCTCCACCAGTGAGGTTTCGGAAGGCGGCCGTGTCCGAGAGGTCTTTGGATGGCAGATCCCCGCCTATGTTCGCCAGCTTCCCGTACAGGTCGGCTTTGGCGAACCTATCAGAAACGAGTTCTTGAAGAGTGACATTGGCAATGCTCTTCTTTCCGAGGAAAGCGGTGATAAGCCTCAACAGGGTTCCCTTGCCGTTTCTGCCCGGTCCGAGTAACATAACTGCCTTATGAACGTTATAGTCTGGCCAGAGCAGCCAGCCTATGATCTCCTCAATAAGAGCAATGTCCTCAGACCGTGCAACTTCTGCCAGGAACTTTTGAATCCTCGGAGCTTTGGCTTCTGGAGTGTAGATCACATCGATCTGAGCGGTTGACAGATAATCCGGAGTGTGCGGCGAAAGCTGTAGGGTCTCCAGGTCTAAGAGGCCGTTCTTCACGTTCACTATGTTCCGATCGTTGAACAGGTTTCGGTCTACGTAGGTCCGGCGCTTCACCTTTCCTATAACATCCGCAACCAGCCGGTTGGAAGTCTTATCCCCGAATTCGCTTTCTAGCAACGCTTTAAGGATCGTCTCTCCGTCGTCCAAGTAAACGCCGTGATCGTAACGATATAGCCGCTCGGTGTCGGTCACTGTCTTGAAATGGTGCTCTGCTATCCATTCAGGTATCCTCTCGTTGATCTCAACTAAACCGTTATCAGTATTCTCGCCTTCCCTGGTAATATGGCCGATATCGTCATATGCAATGCCGAGACCTTTCAACTGCTTTTTATATTTCTTCAAAAATCTGTATGCAGCCTTCTCCTCTTTTGGGGACAGGTATCCCTCGGATATAGCTCTCTTTATGAGATCGTCGTGCTCCTCGCGGTCGAACTTAGAAAAGCCGCAACCATCTTTTGTTGCGGCTCCATCGCACACGCTGTCAAGGGCTTTGATTGCTTCGATTACTGTTGGGCCAGTCTGCTCAGACCGGGATCTATCCTGGATCTCAAATCCCATCTCCCTTGCTGCTTGGATAGCCTCGACAAACTTGCCGCTCATCTCAAACACCCTGGCCTGGCATCTTGGCAACTGATGATGCCCTTCATAACCGCGATCCATTCCAACGGGCCTCCGCCGCTTTTATGCCGGAAGCAATACCAGCAATTTTTGGAGGTATTGATAGCAAAGTTTTTGCCTGAGGTGCTACCATGCAAGGGATGAGATCCCCGGACCTCAGCTCCTGCGCGCTCCTTGATGTCTCTGGGCCATGCTACTTGATCGATCGGGATGAGATCTCCCAGAGATGCCCCACCGGTTGTTCGCCTCCGGGCTGAACGGGCCTGCTCTGCTTCGGATGCTTTTGTCTGCTTCAATGGCGCAAGTATCTGCAGGAGATCGTTTTTTGTGATATGGACAATGGGCAGATCCTTGACAACCTCATAGCGGTTGCCATTAGGGTGAATTGAGCCAGGGCCTACTACTTGCTGCCCCAACGCCTGCAGCTCTCCGAGATGGAGGGGATCGCCTTCGCAGTCCTTCAGCTCGGGATCCTCCAGGATGATCTTGTCCTGCAGACCAGGGCAAAGGAAGTAGAAGTGCAGTCCACCACGGCCCGTCCGCACTGTGAAGGTCTCGGGAAGCAGCTTGATGATCCCCAACGCTTCCAGCCTGGCCAGATCATCTATATCCATGACCACGAGCCCGCCAACGCCCGTAAGTACGCCGTAGTTGTGACCTTCCGCCAGGTAGCCCGCGAGGACGGCATGGTCGAAGGGGTAGTTCGCATCGGTGCTCCAGCGTCGGCCTTCAGGCTTCTTCTGGCCGCTGAGAATCGGCACAAGCCTGAAAGAAGGGTCTCGGAGCTGAGGCGGTATTCGCGCTAGCGCTCGCTCAAAGGGCTCTTCCATTCAGCGCCCCCCGGACGCCGCCAGTCTTTGCCGGAGATGATTATTGCGGAACCTTAGGCCCGCGTTCTCCGCGTTCAGCTCGTCGAGCCATCTAAGGAGATCGACAGCAACAGGGCAATTCCTGCGATCCCATTCCTCCGGCATCAAATCCCCCTCTTCGCGAACCTGCGCAGCTGTCTCGCTTTGATAGCTGCGGGCTTCGGCTTTAACGCACGGTCTCCGATTTCGCGAATTGTGCCGTCCGGTTCGACCACATGTGGTCGGTCGCCGTGGTTGCATCCTTTGGATCGCCAGGGCAGCCAGGCTTTGTTTTGCGCTTCGGCACGCGAAATGTGCGCCCGGCCACGCCGATAGCCCATGCCCTTTCTGGCCTCAGGAATTCTTCGCCTGGACGTGGTGGTGCTGGTTGCGCTATCTGGTGGCATCTTCGGCCTCCAGATCGCGAATGCGGATTTTGCCATCTAATCGCATGCAAGCGACTTTGTGGCCAACCAGAGGCCGCAACCGCTGCTCTATTTCGGCTGGCAGTGAGATTGCTCCCCATGCGAATACCGCGATGCATTGGCCTTCAGATTCAAAGATCCGTAGCAGTTGGCCGCGAGCTTCCTCCAGCTCGGAAAGGCGATGAGGAGATTCTAGGTAAGGTTTAAATTGAGAGCGATCATAATTCGTAGTGCACACCGTATAATGCGCGCGTGTTCGCTGGCCTGGCGGTTCGGTCTGGGCAACTTCGCCGCCTGGCCTAACGATACCGTTTTTTTTATTCATTTGACCACTCCCGGAAGGATTTGAAGCGCTCCTTCGGATTCTATCGAAAGGCTGACAATGGAGCCTTTCGAAATTTTATAGGTGTTGAGCCATGGAAGGGGGAGGGTTACGAAAAATGCCCCCCGTTCACCCATTCGCTGGATTTTTCGTGTTCCAAGGTCGATTCGCATAAATAAACATATATATCCAGCACTTTATATACTTTTGGTCTAATGTTTTTGAAAAGGGTATAACCATTTACGGATACCGAAAACTTGATTAAACAGAAGTGTAATAATCTGTTTAAATGACAAACCTAAGACGCCTGACATCATTACAAATAAAAGTTATAGCTGTCCTAATGGATTGCCGAGGGCATCCCCTGTGGGAATTGGCGGATATCTTAGGGGTGAAAAAGAACAACCTGTTGACTAATGTTATGTATCCGTTGCTGGCGATGGGGATCGTAGAAAAGGCACCCCCGAGACCAACCACAAGAACTGCCTCCCTTCATCCGGGTAAGACCGAAATACCATATATTTTATCTACAAAATCAAATTGTCTTGAATCCGCTTGGTGGTGTTTGCTGGCCAGAGATCACGAACTCCAAGCCGAAAAATCAAAAATTTTTGCCACGATGCAAGCATCCGGATTCATCCCTGAAAATTACGCCAGAAGATTAACCGATATCGATCGGGAGGNCACACAAATAGGCAAGCAAATGAAAGCTTTAACAATNTTAAAGGAGAATCTTAGAGTTCTATCGGANGATGAAAAAGAATATTTGGACATCCTGGAAGAACTGCGCTTGTCGAATCTTTCAAAAACGGAATTTAACGAGATCTTCGAGAGCCTGGATATGAGAGATGTCGAGCCGGATGAATCGCCCTATCAAACCCCTAGCTGCGGTATGCACGCCAAATAGCTCCGCCCGCTCCTCTTTTCTGCCTGTCTTAAAATAATCGTGTCTGAGCGCTATCGCTTTTATTATTATTAGCAAGGGTAAGACATGGCTCTATTTTTGGGGCATACTTGATATACCCATGATGTGGACAATCCTGCCGGATATGACGTTTGCCATTTCTGAACTCTTGCCAACGAAAAACACACTCTCTCCCACATATAGGGCATCTTGTATCGGGTACGTCATCTTTTTTCATATCAACACCTCACCGCCAAATCCTCAACTTCGATAGTAACTGCCCTAACATCTTGTTCTTCACCCTGCGCACGATTTTCTTGGGATCTCCAGAGGCCAGGACCTCAATGTCCCTGGTAGTCCTGGCCGCCCTATACAGGCCGCTTGACACCTTCATCTTCTTTGTCATCACCGGAGGCTCCGGGCGATAGATTTTGCCGCGAGTGTGCCTGCCTGGTCCACGGGATGGACGCTTAACTGGCTGAAGAAAAACGAGGCCATCATTTCGTTGTCGGTTGTGGCTAATATTAGCGTTTCGTTGTCGACTATGCCCATGTACATGACGAACACAGGAAAGATAGTATCATTATAGTAGTCGACCGTCACGAACCCCGGATAGGGCTTGCCAACAACGCTGATATTTTCGTCGTAACGCAAGGTGTTCCACGTTGCTTCAATAACGAATGGTGATACCTTACCAACGGAGACTGTGACCATAGTACCGATTTTGGTCCCACCAACGAACGGCGCATAGATAAACGACTCTTGGCTCTGTGTGAGTCCGGGTGGAAAGAACCCACTGTCGTTTTGTTTGGTTATAAATTTGTCTGGGACGACATATAACCCAGTGTCGATCGCATAATGTTCTAGTTTTATGACACTTGCCGATCCTAACGTGACCATCATCATGGCCACGACCAAACCAATCATCATCCTCGCCATGTTTTCACACTCCTAGCTGTGGTATGCAGGCCAAATAAGCCTCTTTCAGCTCCTTAAGGTCAATGTGGTTGTACAGGTCGAACGCCTCTTTCCTGCTATCGCCCCTCAGCTCCTTAATGTACTCCCTGCGCATCCCGGCCCGGAAGAGGTGAGTGCAGAACCAGTGACGGCAAGCATGGGGGCTGAAATGGTCTTCCAGCCTCTCGGATCTGGCATTATGGAGCCCCACGCGAGCCGCCGCTTCAGTCACAGCCCGATAGACATCGTTTCTGGATATCCGATAGCCCCAACTGCTGAGAAATAGCGCACTCTCTTTCCTTCTATTGATACCTTCCCGGACCCGGAGCCATCGCCGGAGGAGATAAGCGGCCTCATCATCCATGAATAGGCTCCGGTTGCTTCTCTTAGCAGTAGGCTTCAGCCTGATAGTGTTTTCCACCAAATCCACATCAGAGATATCCAGAGTAACCAGTTCGCCGCGCCTCATTCCGGTCTTAAAGAGAATGGCCAGCATGGCTTTATTTCTGATATCTGGTTCTGCCCTGATCATCCGGGCCGCGTCTTCGACTGAAATTAGCTTTCTGGCGTGGCTATCTCCATTATCCTTGTACCTCCGCAAATATCTTTCTCGGATAGGAGGGACCGGGTTTGCGGCTATTATTCCCTCAAATTCCAGGAACTTGTAAAAGCTGCTCAAAGTGGAAAAGTAATTCTCGATGGTCTTTTGGGATGCCTCGCGGTCTTTTCGCAGCCATCGGATAAAGCCTATTAGATCCTCTTTGCTGGCCTCTTTAAGGTCCTTGTCTCCCATGTAGGCCACAAAGATATTCATGGCTGACCTGTAGCGAGGTAGCGAGCCAGGGGCCATGCCGCGGTCCTCACAGTCGGCCAGGTAACGAGATATCAGATCCATCAGGCTACCCACCGCCAGGCATCCCTTTCAAGCTTGATAAAACCGAAGCCCTCAAGCGTTTCCAGTTGCTTCATGACAGCGTTGGTGAGGTCGTGTTCTCTCCGGTCTATTCCAAGTGCATCAAACAGTTGATGTCTGTCCACAGGGCCGCGAGCCTTGAGGACTCTCACCAGATCCTCGTTCAACCGCCTGGAGCCCGCAAAATCTGATTCCAGCCAGGGAGCAGCCCGGTAACGCTTCAGTTCGGCCTCATATCGTTCCAGAAGAATGTTCTTTCTCTGGAGGTCCTCACGCAAGGTCTTAACCTCATTCTTCAGTCCTTCCAGCTCTCGCGCATGCCGCGGGGCTAGCTCCTCTTTCTCATCAACCACACCGTCCACAGCCGCGATAATGAACTTGGAAAGCGATGTGTGGGCCTTCGCTGCCAGCTTTTCCCATCGCTCCTTGTGGGCTCGCGATGGATGATATACGTAGGTATAGCGCTCCTTATCCGGTATAGGCATAAGGTTAGATTAATCGCTATCCTATAAAGCTTTTACCCAGTAGAAAATATATTTATTCCCAACCGGAGCATTCTCGAAAACAATTGGCCTAGCATGATCATCATTCTAAAGCAAAGGCATTTTGTCTTCGAACAGCGGTCTGGATCGGCGCAAGGATGGTCGCTCTTATGGCTGAGATGCCGACTG
>Ga0067045_1031328_pt1 | contig 12563 bp, 12 predicted proteins | sample TerdegcTABiofilm_FD_59184 | JGI IMG/M metagenome (GOLD analysis project Ga0067045, IMG submission 59184) | Combined Assembly of (Gp0054472, Gp0054536) Wastewater bioreactor microbial communities from Singapore -Terephthalate degrading...
GCTGGAAGTGGCTGGAATGCTTGTTTAGCCGGGGTTTTAATTTATCCCGGAAAAGTACTGAGCCTGGATATTGTACCACAACTAATTGAGAAAGCACAACAAAATCTAAATACCTTGAAGGCACACTTGCCTTCTGAAAATCAGGAAAAATTAAGCAATATTGAATTCAAGTGTCTTAATATTTTTAAACAACTCAATAACTGGCAGGAAAAATATGACCGAATCATAATTACCGCTGGGATCAATAAAACTCAGGAAGATTTAATCTATCAATTAGCTGAAAAAATACTAACAGAGAATGGTATTCTGGTTTGTCCCCATACCCATGGTCCCTTAATTATCTTGAAAAAAGAGAAGGATAAAATAAGCAAAGACACCACTTTGGAACAATATGTCTTCGTTCCTTTATTAGACTGAATCAACGTAGACCGAAATATAAGGCAATATTCCTACCAAATTACTTCTTGTTTTTCTTCATAATTTCCCATTTAGCACTCTAGCTGCAGAAAGAATAGGATCCCAAACTGGCGAAAAAGGTGGTGCATAAGCTAAATCCAGATTTTCCAGCTGTTCAACAGTCAACCTACTATATAGGGCAGTAGCAATGATATCGATTCTTTTTGCTACTCCCTCCTCACCTACCATACTGCAACCAAGTATCTTTTTTGTCTTCCTATCTGCTATCAAACTTATTTTAATCATTTTAGATCCCGGGTAATAACCTGCTCGAGAAGGGCTATCCACAGTAATTTTTACCGGATCAAAACCGTATCTGTGAAGGTTATCTAAATCTATAAGCCCGGTGGAGGCAACCTCTAAGGTAAAGACTTTGACTACGGCAGTTCCAGCAACGGGGGCCAGTAGCGTCTTTCTTCCTCCTATGGTACTACCAATGGCACGTCCATTTCGGTTGGCAGTCAAGGCCAGAGGAATATAAGTGCTCTTATTAGTAACAATACTCTTTACTTCAGCGCAATCTCCAGCAGCATAAATATCAGGATAATTAGTGCGACCATATTCATCAACAGCAATTGCCCCAGTAATCCCCAGCTGAATTCCTGCTTCTTGTGCTAAGGATACTTCTGGCTTAATCCCAGTAGCAAAGAGAATCATATCTGTTACCAGATATTCTTCCTTGTTTTCTGCCTTTTTATCCTTTATTTGTACTGACAATCTTCCATCATTGGTTTCTGTTATCTCATTAACATATTTCCCTAAATAAATCTGGATGTATTTTTTGAGATGATATTCTACTACTTCAGAAATTTCCGGACCAAATGAAGGCAACACATGGGGAAACAATTCAACAAGATATACTTTTAAGCCAATTTCTTGAAAAGCCTCAGCCATTTCCAGACCGATATATCCGCCCCCCACTATTAATACTTTCTCTGGTGATCTTTTTTGTAGATATTCTCTTATCTTTTTACCATCATCTATATTACGGAGGGTAAAAACACCGGTAGAATTAACACCAGCAATGTTGGGGATAAGTGGTCTAGCACCGGTACTAATTAGCAAATTATGATAAGCCAATTCATATTCATCCTTTTTGCTACGAACAATTAACCTTTTTTCATCAGGTAAAATTCTAATTACTTCATGATTTAGACGTAAATCGATATTTCTTTTTTCTCGGAATATCTCCGGAGGAATGGCAATCAGATCTTCTATATTCTTAATTTCTCCTTTTATATAATAAGGTAAACCACATGCACCATAGGAAGCCCATTCTCCTCTTTCTAATACTATTATTTCTAACTCTGGATCTTCCCTTCTGGCTTTACTGGCAGCACTCATACCTGCTGCATCACCACCTATTATTACCAAAGATCCGCTCATAAATAAACTCCTTTAGTCTAATATGCTTTTCAGGACATTTTTCTAATACGTACCTCAATGTCTTTTTCTTCCTTTAACAACTCAATTATCCGATTGGTATCAGTATTACCAAAGTGATAAGGATAGAGTATATTAGGTTTTATTATCTTTGCTGCCTCTGCTACCATCTCCGGAGTCATAGTATAAGGTAAATTCATGGGTAGAAAAGCAATATCAATGTTTTTTAATTCTGCCATTTCTGGTATATTTTCCGTATCTCCAGCTATATAGACAGTTAGCTCTGCAAATTTGAGAAGATAACCATTGCCCATACCTTTAGGATGAAAAGGTTGACCGTTATCTCTTTTGTGCTGAATATTATAAGCGGGAACGGCTTTAATTTCAATATCTTTCACTACCTGGGTATCTCCATTTTTCATTAAGACTCCTACTTTAATCTTCTCCAGACAGGCTTCAGTTAATAATATAACCGTATCATCTTTCTTTATCAATTCAATGGCCTTTGCATCCAGATGATCAGTATGTTCATGAGTAAGGAGAATAATATCTGCCTGAGGTAATTGCCGATAATCAGCCAGATTGCTCCAGGGATCCACGTGTATAACCTTATCTTGAAAAGTCAGCAGAAGTGTACCATGTCCAATAAAAGTTATTTCGAGATCTCCTTCTTCTGTTGTAAAATAATCTTTTTCAAATAAAGATTGAGCTAAGGAAATATTCACTAACAATGAAAGTAGTAATAATATTAAAAGAATTTTAAACATACATAACCTCCTGAATTATTTTAGGATATATGTTAAGTATACCAGTATATCGATATAATGTAGTTAGTCGCTAGTCGTTGGTATTTAGTATTGAGTGGTGCGTTATAACTTACAATAAGTATACCATATTAAGTTAGTGTATACCATTAGTTTAATTATTAGTAGTTGATCGCCATTATTTAATTTTGTAAGTAGAACAGTATAAAGTTTTTGGTTTTCAATTTAATTTTTCCTCGGGTAGAAATGGATGAGATTGCTTCAGCGCTACGCGCTTCGCAATGACAAAATCGTCGTTAGTCGTTGGTATTTAGTGTTGCGCGTGAAATTTAGCCCACAATTATAACTAAAAAATATTCAACTAAAAACCAAAAACTATGAACAATAAACTAAAAACTATGAACCATGAACTTTAAACCATACTGCTCTCAATTATGCCCACCTAAAACTATTAACTAAATAATCATTCTATCTTCCATACCCTGACATATTTTCTTCCCCAATTATCTGCTTTTGCTAATTCTCCTAAATTAAAACAAACATCAATATGGTTTCCTTTAATAGCACTACCACAATCATCTGCTACGCCCAGTCCATAACCTTCCACATATAATATATCCCCATAGCGGAACATCCCATAATCCGGATCGATAGCAATACTTCCATAGCCAGCTGGATAACCGGTAGCAGTATAACCATCAGTATAAGGAGCGGTACACCTCTCATCAGGAGTGTAGGCCGTAGCCAGAACTTGATAGACCGAATAAGTTAGCTCATGTTCAGTTTTATCTTTTAATTTTTGTTCAATAACCTGAGCTACAGCTCGAACCTTTACCCAGTCAATCTTCTCCTTGAAATTATATTTAAACTGAGATACCTGTTTTTTTTCTTGCTGGTCTTCGATTAAGATAGTAATAGTGTAGCCAGCATCTTTTTCTTTCTTCAAAATTTGATATTGATTAGTAACTCTAATAATATTCCCCTGTTTATCCTTAATAACATAAATATTAGCAATTGCCGGTAAGTAAAAATACAACAATATTAAAATCAGAATAAGAAAGAAGTAAAGCCGCTTATTATCAACAGAGAATTTTTCAAAAAAATGTCTCATTTTTCATTACTCCCGATCAATGACAGTAATTGAAATAACCAGGGTGCTCCTACGCCAATCCATAAACCAAGCACGGTATAATGAATAAATTGCCCCAGGTGATATGTAGTATAATCGGCTCTGGGCAATATGGTTTTTAAAATAAAATACAGAAAAATAATTCCCGAAATTCCAATCAAAAATCGTAATACCCTTTGCCCTAAGGTAATACCGACTTCCTGAAAAGGGAGAAAATGATTATTCAGGATAAATCCCCATCCCAAACCGGAAAGTACTCCTGTTATTCTAATTATATCATCTTCAGCCGGAAAGATTACTAACAGTAAGGGTAACAGGCTTACTAATAGGATTTTACTCTTAAAATTAGTAACCGTTATTTTTATCTTCTTAATCTGGAAATAGGGAAGCATTACATAATGATAGAAATAAAAGAGAAATAGACCTATCAGCCATCCACCTATTACATCATGAGGAAAATGAACACCCAAATACACTCTGGATATTCCAATCAATAGCGATAAAAGAAAGGCAACAAACCATATAATATTGCTCTTCATCTCATAAGCAATACTAAACCAGACTAGAAGAGACGATTGAGCATGACCACTGGGAAAACCAAATCCTTCGGCAGGAACAAGCTGGAGGGCTGGTAAAAAATCAAATGGTCTAGCCGTTTGAAAGATTAATTTTAGCAGAATATTGACATAAACCGAGACCAAAAAAAGTATCCCCACTCTGAGACCTAATCTAAAATTCAGACACCAGAGTATTAAAGAGAATAGTGATAAATAAAAAAACTCATTACCAAGTGAGCTCATCAGAATAAAAAATTTATCCAAAGCAGGTGATTGAAAGCGCTGAATATTCTGGATCAAGATCAATCCCCAGGGCCAGATTCCTTCCATAAACCCTGCTCCTTACCTAACAAAGATTAAGAGGAACATATTTCTATGATTTTATCTTCTTTTTTTAGCCATTATCGTCCCCTCTAAAGCAAGCATTTTTCTTTTCAGCTCTATGCCACCTCGAGCAGAGAAACCAGTTAATTCACCCCTACTGCCTATAACCCTGTGACAGGGAATAATAAGTGGAAGTGGATTTATACTCATAACTTGACCCACAGCTCGATAAGCCCCTGGAAAGCCTGATTGTTCTGCCAGCCAATAGTAACTTCTGGTTTCTCCATAGGGTATTTCTTTAGTTGTTAATAATACCTTTCTTTGAAAAGGAGTATAACCAGAAAGATCAATCTTCTCTTTGCTGAAGTCTGAGGGCTTTCCCTCAAAATAAGCCTGAATCCTCTCCTTCAAATAATGTAAAGAGGCATAGTAACCATCTGCTTCAACCCATATCTCCTGAAAAGGGAAAGAAAGATTTAACTGTTCCCAGACCTTCTCAGACGAACTTTCCGGTAATATTAATCTTATTAAACCTTTTTCCTTTCCGGCTATACCTACCCAACCCATTACTGTCTCTACTATTTCATAATAAATGATTTTTTCAGTGAACTGTTTATTCTGTTTAGCAAACCTTTCTTTCATAGGTAAACCCCGTTCTTATCTTAAATAAAATAAATTAGACATCCCAACCCCAATATAGGTATTGGTAAGACCACTAAAAAGAAGTAGACCATTTTATTTTTTTTATTATATAATAAAAAATAAGAGATAAAAACATAAAATATATGGAATCAAAAGTGAATAATAAAAAATATAAGGCTCTCCTTTTAGCCGGAGGTAAGAGTAAGCCTGCCTTACGTAAACTAACCGGTCAAGAATATAAGGCATTAATGACCATTACTACTCTTGATTTTCGTCCCATTATTCATCATATGGTTGAAATATTACAGAGTAGCAAATATATTAGCCAAATATTGGTAGCTGGTCCCCCTGAGGTACAACAGGAGATAAAAACTTACTCCCTTATTGCTGCTCCCTCTGGTGCTACACTGATAGAAACCTTGAAAAAAAGTATTTCTCTGTTGCAAGACGAAAATTATATCTTAATCATTACCTGCGACCTTCCACTGGTAACAAATATTCACATAGAGCGTTTTATGGATGATTGTTTTGCTAATCCAGGCTTTGATATCTACTATGCCATTATTAATAAGGAATCCTATATTAATCAATTCCCACATAATGAGTTAAAAAGAATTTATGCTAACCTGGTAGAAGGTTCCTTTACCGGGGGTAATCTTTTTTTTATCAATCCCAGAGTTATCTTAGATTACGCTCACTTTATTGAACAATTTATTCTTTTTCGCAAACATCCCCTCAAGATGGCAGGTATTTTAGGAAAAAGAGTACTAATTAAATATCTAAAAAAATATCTTTCTATTAGAGATTTAGAAAAGATGGTCCCCCAGTATTTACCAGGTTTTAGCGGTAAAGCAATAATAGCTTCACCTGAAATAGCCCTTGATATAGATAAACCTATCCAGTTGGAGGCTCTAAAAAATATAAGACGGCTCTAATGTTCATATTTTACTCTTAACATTATAAAGATAACCACCTGATCTTCCTACAATAAGATAAGAGGTAATAAAAGATTTAGGATCATATTCTAAAGCTATATCGCGAATCTTGGGGAATAGATTGCGCTGAGTAATAATTCTTAAGACCTGTAATTCCCCTTGTAAACCATAACCAATATTACGGGTAACTCCAAAACCCTCTTCCCGCAACCTTTGTTCAATTTCTGGCCAATGATCTTTAGAGATAATTCCCACTGAAATAATCTCTTGAGAAGTCTTCTCGGTTATCGTAATGCCTATGATATTGCCAGCAGCAAACCCTCCACAGTAGGCCAGTATATTTAACCAATTACCAATATCCTGAATAACTTTTGATACAATAAGAATAAAAATAAATACTTCCACAAAACCAATAATACCAGCTAATAATTTTTTACGGCTAACAATCATTTGTACACGAAAGGTACCCAGAGAAACATCAATAATCCTAGAGCAAAATATAAATAAAGAGAATAGATAGGGATTTAAATTTTGTATCTCAGTTAAGATTTCTGCCATTAGGATACACCTCTTTTAAATTTTTCTTCATTAGTAATTAGTTGACCCAATATAATGTTGGCCGGGAATATATCTTATCTATTAAAAAATAAGTTGTTTAGCAAATTGTTTATTTATTTTAAATAGCGCGCACTCCATTGCCAAAAAATTTATTCTAGTCTATAATTACGAAGGGTTAAAAAGATATAGAATATTTAAGCACATCTTCCCCATCAATACATATAGTAATATACGCCAAAACGTAATTAAAAACAATATCACAAAATCAATTATTTTTTTTCAGAGGAGAAAAAAATTGCGTGTTTTAAAACTACACCCCTGGCACATTACACCAGATCAAGCCATACTTTATCAGAAAAGACTTGCCCAATACATTTCCTTTTTACCTAACTTTACCCAGATAAAAATAATTGCAGGAGTTGATGCCAGTTATAAGAATCAACTTATTATTGGTGGAATAGCTATATTAAATTATCCTGACTTAAGGTTGCTCGACTACTACTATGAAATCGATACAGCCAACTTTCCCTATATTTCTGGTCTTCTCACTTTTAGAGAAGGACCGGTCATACTAACTCTGATGCAAAAAATTAAATGGAATCCTGATCTTATCTTCTTTGATGGACAGGGCATTGCCCACCCCAGGAAAATGGGTATAGCTACCCATTTGGGTTTGCTATTAGGTCGACCAACTATTGGCTGTGCCAAATCAGCCCTAATAGGTACTTATGTCCTGCCAGGGGAAAGGAAAGGTTCTTATTCTCTCTTATTGCATAAAGGTAGTGTTATTGGAGCCGTAGTTAGAACCCAGGATAAGTTAAAACCAGTATTTGTTTCCCCCGGTCATTTTATCAATCTAGAAAAGTCCATTGAATTAACCCTTTCTTGTGCTACTTGTTATCGCCTACCTGAACCAATCAGACAGGCACATATCTTAGTTCAGGAAGTAAAAAGGAGTATATAAGCAATGAAGGTAGAAATTATTAGTATTGGCAATGAAATTCTATGTGGTAATATAATTGATACTAATGCCCATTACATCATTAAGAAATTAAGAGAAATAAATCTTATTGTACAGCATGTTTCTGCAGTTGGTGATGAAGAAGGAGAATTGATTGCTTTATTAAAAGAAGCCTATCAACGATCCCAGATTATTATTACTACCGGAGGATTAGGTCCCACAGAGGATGATATTACTTTTCAATCAATAGCTCAAGCCTTCGGGATAAATCTTGTTAGATATCCTGAAGCTGAAAAACATATAATAGAGCTACTGAGCAAAACAAATGTCCATATTTCTCCCAGTAATCTAAAACAAGCTCTCTTGCCAGAAGGCGCTAAATGTATCTTGAATCCCTATGGAACTGCACCAGCAATAATCCTGGAAAAAGAGGGTAGAGTAATTATAGCTCTCCCCGGTGTACCTTTGGAAATGAAACATTTACTATGTGAACAAATAATCCCTTTTTTAGAAAAAAGGTTCCCCAATTTGCAACACGTACAATCCCGCATTATTAGAGTTAGCGGTCTTGGTGAATCAACTATAAATGATATAATTAAAGACTTTATCAAGAGTAATCAGAAATTACATATTGGTCTCTATGCCAGTCCAGAAGATATTCAAATTCAGGTCAATGCCCTGGCAAAAACAGCACCAGAAACAAAAAATATCCTGGATCAGGCTACGGAAGAACTTAAACTACTATTAGGAGATTATATCTTTGGTTATGATCAGCAATCTCTGGAAGAAGTAGTTGGTAATCTGCTAAGAACAAAAAAATTAACCCTGGCTATAGCAGAATCGTGTACTGGAGGAATGCTCGGAGAAATAATCACCTCTGTTCCTGGTAGTTCAGACTATTTTGTGGGAGGAGTGATTAGTTATGCTGGGGAAATTAAAGAAAAATTATTAGGTGTCCCCCGTGAAATTATGATGCAGTTCGGCGAGGTCAGTGAACCGGTTGCTCAGGCTATGGCTATTGGGGTGCGCAAAGTTTGTAATAGTGATATCGGCTTAAGTATCACGGGAATTGCAGGTCCAGGAGGAGGGAGTCCAGAGAAACCGGTAGGTCTGGTTTATATTGCCCTGGCTAATAGTAAGCAGACTCTGGTCCAGAAACACCAATTATTTAAAGAAAGACAAATTATACGTTTACGTTCTGCACGTCGAGCCTTAAACATGCTAAGATTATATCTTATGAATCGTATCCCTTAACTGGCAATCTGTTTATGGTCTGGGAAGATTTCTTTGGGTCTTTTACAGTAATTTATCTATCACTATTACTCTCTAATATTTACTGTCAAGGGCTTAGTCCCTGTCCCAGTCAATAAGGACAAATTTATAACCTTATTCCAGTCAACAAGGACATTCCCTTGAACCTGGAAAAGAAAAAAATCAAGTAATATCTAAGTAGTCTATCTTTTTCTCTTTAAACCTCTTGATTATCTTAAAGTGTGATATAATAACTGGTTTATTAATAGCAAATGGCTTATTATTCTTTTTGCACCACTTGAGAAATATTTTCCGGTATTGTTCTAAGATATCCTTTGCCCTAAAATCTTTTTCATTACCTGACTCTTGAATAAAAGAATTAATTTTAGCAAAAGGTTCTAAGGCAATTCCAGTAATTTCTAAGGCAGCAATAGGAAGACCTTCCCAACTATTCAAGAAGGTATAATCACCAGTTTTAGGAATAGATTGATGGTACAAACTATATTGGTCTACCAACTCAATCAGGATGCTTTGCTTACCATATAGTATCTCTTGATTATACTCTTCTGTATCTTTTTTCCCATATCCATTTTTAACAATATGGAAATGTTCTTTTCTTTCAGCAAATTCATTTAATAGAATATCATAATAGGATTCAATAATTGATTTACTACTAATTTTAAAAAAACATTCTGCTTGGTCAATACAATTAATGGGTATCCATTGTATATCTCTATATTTAGTTAAATCAAAGAGAATTTCTGAAGATTCTTTCCCCGGACATAAAAAGAGATAAATTTGTTGCTGGGTTTTAAAAATATCAAAAACTATCGTTTTACCAATCAAACTGGATTTGAGTGGAATAAAGGCCTGTTTAGCTAAAAGCTCTACATTTAACTGATTATTAGGTTTATTAAGGGGGTCTTCTACTTCCGGTAAAAACCAGCTATTATCAGATAATCTATTTTTCGATTTTACCAATAAAGCTTTGTGTTCTCTATCCAGAATCAAAAGGAAAGCCATACTAACTCCTGCAGGTAAAAATTTTCCGGAAAGACTTATTTGTTAATATAAAATCAAAATCTACAAATTTTATGCTCTTTTATTCTTATTAATATTAACCAGGAAGATATTAAGTAAATACCACACCCGCAATGGGGTTGTTTCCAAAAACTCTCCCCGAGGCGTGACCTTTTCTTGTCTATTTTGGTAAGGCTCTTTTCCTTACATTTTATTGAACTATAATAATCCTCTGATTGGTACAACTTACTTACTTTGAAGTTCAGATGCCAAGTTATCCTATAACTTATCTTAATCTTGTGCTAGATAAAATTGAATTATTTAACCATTAACAGCCTCTTAAAAGGTAGTCTTTTATGGTTATATAAATGGGAAGAAAGGTTGCTAACAGTTTCTTTGTTATTATAGCATATAAATATTATTTTTTAATAATATTTAAAAATAATATCTCTCCCTATGGTCATCTTCCTGAATATTTTTTGAATTTAACCCAGTTTTCTTGTAAAATGGAAAATTGTATAGGGTGATTAGGTATGAGCAAAAGAATAAATAGGGACTTAACTGAAGGAAATATTATTAAAAATCTACTGGTAGTTTCTGTACCTACTATGTTTGGATTCTTGGCTCATACTCTTTATGATTTTGTGGATATGATCTGGATTGGAAGAATTTCTGCTCAGGCAGTAGCTGGAGTGGCTGTTTTTGTAACAATTTTCTGGTTTGCTGATATAATAAATGAAATTATTGGTATTAGCTCGGTATCTCTCATCTCTCAAAGTTTTGGAGCCGGTCAACTGGAAAAAACCAAACAAATAATTGAGCAGTCGATTTTCTTCAAAGCTCTGGTCTCTCTTGTTATGTCATTATTATTAATCATAATTTTAAGACCACTCTCTGTTTTTTTCTCAGATGACCATACAGTAATTAGCTATATTATTGATTATGGAATTATCCGTTCTATCTTTCTGCCCTTTATGTTTGCTTCGTTCAGTGTTAACACAGCCTTACGTTGTATCGGTGATGCGGGACGTCCTATGTTTATTATGATAATAACTTCTCTTCTTAATATTATTCTGGACCCTATCTTGATGTTTGATGTTATTCCTGGTACCTCCCTTCCTGGCCTGGGATTAGGGATTCAGGGAGCAGCTATTGCCACAGTTATCTCCACTATTATTGCCTTCTTAATTGGTCTTTATATTCTCTTATCAGGAAGAAGCTATATTAAAATATCTTTTTCTGGTCTCTCTAAATTAAGTAAAGAAAATATGAAGAAACTTATTATTATTGGCCTGCCTACCGGTCTGGAAATGTTTTTTCGGCAAGGAGGTCAATTTCTATTATTAAAGTTTGTCTCTGTCTATGGCACCCTGGCTCTAGCTACCTTTGGAATAGGAATGAAATTATTTAATCTGGTCTTTCTCCCTTTACTGGGTTTAGCAATGGGCGGTAGTGCAGTGGCTGGACAAAATCTGGGAGTTAATAAAATTGAAAGAACACATCTCACGGCAATTTGGGCTTCTTTGCTGGGAATATTTATCACTGGTATTATTGCTTCTTTTGCTCTTCTCTTCCCAGAATACATTATTAAAATTTTTATTGACCAGAGAGAGGTGATAGAAATTGGTAAAAAGATGGTTTATATTATCTCTCCCAGTTTTATCGCAGTAGCTATTTCTATGGGGCTAAATACTGTCTTTGCTGGCTCTGGTTATAATTTGCCTTATCTGGTTTCGGGAATTACTTCCCGCTGGTTCTTTCAGATTCCCTATTCTGCTTTAGTAGTATATGTGCTAACTTTACCTATTATTTATATCTGGATAGGTTTTCTCATAGCAGAATTTATAGAATTATTAGTCATTTACATCTTTTACCAAAAGGGTAAATGGAAAAATACCCGAGTTTAAAGTTTTTATACTAAGTAATAAGTTTTTCCATCGCCTCCTGCTCCATACGGTAAACAATCCATTCCTCTAGAGGATAGGCCCCCATCTTTTCATAAAACTCTCGGGCTGGATTCCAATTTAATACTATCCATTCCATTCTGCCACACTTTCTTTCTCTGGCTAAATGTACACATTTTAAAAATAGAGCCTTTCCAATACCCTTTCCTCGAAATTTTTCCCTTACAAATAGGTCCTCAATATAAAAACCCGGCTTTCCCAAAAAGGTAGAGTAATTATGAAAGAAAATAACCATCCCAGCCGGCTCTCCTTCCCAGTAAGCAATTTCTGCTTCTGCATAAGCTTTGGGACCAAATAATGTTTTTTTGATTGCTTCTTCACTATTAAAGACTTGATCAGCTAATTTTTCGTAAACCGCTAACTCTTTGATCAAGGACAATAAAATTGGAGCATCCTGTTTGACAGCTGGTTTAATACATAATTTTTGTTCTTTGTCGTTTTCCTTTCTTTTCAAATTAATTCAACTCCTTTTTTAATTTTATACTTAATCTGTATTACTTTCATGATGTGTTTACACATCCAAGCTCTTTCCTATAGAAATAGAATACTATTTATCCGGGTTCCGGTAAAGTAAATTTTCGCTTACCATCTAAGAATTTCTGAAAAGGAATTTTGCCTT
>Ga0067045_1031318_pt1 | contig 12562 bp, 14 predicted proteins | sample TerdegcTABiofilm_FD_59184 | JGI IMG/M metagenome (GOLD analysis project Ga0067045, IMG submission 59184) | Combined Assembly of (Gp0054472, Gp0054536) Wastewater bioreactor microbial communities from Singapore -Terephthalate degrading...
ATGTACCCACACCTCTTTCTCTTTCTTAAGCTTCTTTATCTCTGATGACTCATCCTTCTCGCTATCGAAAACCTTCCCCGCATTGGCCAAAAAATCCCTCTTCCAATGTGTAATCAGATTAGGATGCACTTGGTAAATCTGAGCATGCTCAGATAGGGTTTTGTTCTCTTTTATCGCCTCTATGGCAACTTTAGCTTTAAATTCAGCCGTAAATGTTCTTCTTGACTTTTTCATATGACAGAAATTTTAAAATTACTAAATTCCTGTCCAGTTTTTTTTGACCATCTCAGCAGTGAAGGTTTTCTTGAGATAAATTCAGGAATCCTTTTCTCTGATTTTATCCAGTAATCGGTTAAGCTCGTTCACTTCGTCTATACTGAGGTTCTTAAGTAATTGATCTACTTTTTTTTCGCACTCAAACATGGCATCCAGCAATTTCAGACCTTTATCGGTTATCTGAATCGTTTTTTCTCTTCTATCTGAAGGATTTTCTGTTCTGCTGACTAAACCTTTTGCATATAAACGTTCAACAATTCTACTAATATTGGAATCGCGATCAAGCATGCGTTCTTTCAAAAAACCGATGGTTAAAGGAGCTTGATGTCGAAATCCCCTTAAAACCCTGAGCACATTATACTGTTGTTCTGTAAGATCATAGTGCCGCAGAGCCCTTAAAAATTCATAACTTACAAAATTGGCGGTATATATAAGATTTATTAAGCCCCTGTGATATTCATTTCTGAAATGACCCTTGATTTCATCGTCAATTTTCATCTTTCTTCATTATTGAGGTGTTTAGTACACTGGGTAATAAAATGTTAGAGATTTCAAGACATTAAATATGGTTTACAATTTTGAAAAATTTTCCGAGAGAATAAATTTTTCACTTCTAAAGTTAAGTTACTTGTTTTTTATGGTTATGATTCCAATTTATTTAAAAGAAGCATGCAAAATTAAGTATCATCATGCTTTGTAATGCAATATGCCTGAAAATTAAGAATGTTTTCTATTCATTGGACGAACAATAAAAATATCCCCCGCTTGCGTTTTGCATGCAGGGGATAAACTGAAGCAATATTTCTTGTTTAATCCTATTCATTTAAACTTTAAAGATGTAGTCAAGAGTGCTATTTCTCGTTAGAATTTTATCATAACGGTACTCAGGCCTCCCAAACGTGAGCCAGCCAATTGTATAGCTTCATTGATTTGTTCGAGAGAGAATGATTTCGTTTCGAGTGGTTTGAGGTTCAAACGACCGGAAGATATCAGACTAAGCATTTCATAAACCTCATAAGTATGGAACCAGATAGAACCTGTGAGATTTATTTCGGTACCCAGCAGGAAGCCATAGGGAATGGTGAGATTGCCAGTTGCCCCGCCCAAACAAACAGCCGTACCACCCTTTTTAAGGGCAAATAAATTTTGTTGGGTTGATGTAGTATCTACATAAGAAAGGCAATCCACATAAGCTTCTACGCCTTTTCCATCAGTAAATTCTTTTATCTTGCCAATAACTTCGCCATCCTGAAGCGATAAAGTTTCTATGATGTTTGGATTGAATTGTTTCAGTCTTTGGAGTCTATCTTTTTTATTGGCAATAGCAATGATTTTAGAAGCACCCATGGCCAAAGCAAGCATTACTGCGCTTGTGCCTACAGTACCAGTTGCACCATTGATAAGTACCGTCGAACCATAATGAACTCCAGCTCTCTTAAGCGCATGGTAAGCTGTACCCAAATATCCCAGGCGTACTGCGTGCTCTAATGGAAATTCTTGTGGAAGTTTGGCTATATTTATTGATGGTGCTTTAATAAATTGGGCAAAACCGCCTTGATACTCATCCAGGAGAGGAACATTGGCTGGATCGAAGGCAAACATTCCCTGAAATGCCATGGAATCACTCAAACCTTCCTGTCCCTTCAAAGCAAATTCGTCTGTCTTATAATAAAGCATAGAATTTACCCATACATATTGCCCAATGCTTAATCCCTTCACATTCTTTCCCAATTTAGAAATCACACCTACTGCATCGGAACCTAAAATTGTAGGTAAAGTAGGACGAATAAAATATCCTCCCGGTTGAGATATTTCCTTCATGGAAGGAGCCACAAAAGTAGCTTTTACTTCTACCAGTACATCTTCATCGTTTAGTTCAGGTACGGGAACTTCTTCTACAACAAAAGGTTTACCAAGTTCATATAATCTTGCAGCTTTCATAGTTTTATTAATTAACTTTAATTTAAATTTTTGATTTTGCAACGAATGCTTCAAGAGGATTATTTATCCGATTGAGAGCATACCATTAAACGTTATTTTTTAATAATTTCGAGAGAAATATTGAGAAATACTTCACGTCCGACCATGGGAGCGCCGGAAGGCATTGGGAAACCAAAGGATGATATCCCAAAGTCATCGCGATTTAGTACTCCCTTTATCATAAATCCAGCCTTTTGAACCTTCATCTGTTCCTCATAAGCCTGTCCGAAATAAGTTACATCAAGAACAATAGGTTTAGTGACTCCATGCATGGTCAAATTACCAGTGAGCTGATAATTGTTACCATAAGTACGTTCCATTTTGGTGCTTACAAAATGGATATCAGGATATTTTTGAACATCGAAGAAATCGGCTGAGCGTAAATGTTCGTCTCTTGGCTGAACATCCGTATTAATACTTGCAGCTTTGATGAGTATGTCGGCTTTTGCATCGGAAAAATCTTCCTTAGAAGCCATAATAGTTCCACTAAAGTCGTTGAATTCTCCCTCTACGAGCGATATTCCCATGTGAGAAATCTTGAAACCGATATTAGTGTGCATATTGTCGATGATCCAAGTAGAGGTTTGTGCCTTAACAAAGAAGGTCAACGATAATAACAAACTAGATAACAATACGAGCTTTTTCATAATTTAATAAGATTTACGTTAATAATTAGATTAGTTAATGGTTTAGATTTAGTTAAAATACTAATAATCAATCAATCAGCCACTGAACCACCATCGACGGACAATATGGTTCCAGTGACGAAGGAAGCCTTGTTGGAGGCCAGCCAAATAGCAGCTTCGGCAATTTCGGTAGGATCGGCTACTCTTTTAATAGGAAGATATGAGGCCACCTCTTTTTCACTGGGTGCGCCTTCTATCAAATCTTTGGTCATGCCGGTGCGTGTCATGCCTGGGGCAATGGCATTTATTCTTATGTTTTTATCGGCAAATTCTATGGCAGCGAGTTTTGTTAAGCCCACAATGCCATGTTTTGCTGCAACGTAAGCAGGATTAAGGCCGGGAAGAGCAATTAATCCAGCATCGGAAGCGGTGTTTACTATTGCTCCATGTCCCTGTTTGAGCATCTGTATAATTTCATGTTTCATACATAACCATGTTCCCTTGAGATTAATGTTTATCAAACGATCCCAATCGGCGGAGTCGTAATCAATGGTTGTTTTTCCTAATTTCCCGGGAATGGCAGCATTATTAAATGCACAATCGAGATGGCCATAAAGTTCGACTACCTTTTGGATTAGCTCGATTACTTGCGTTTCGTTGGAAATGTCTGTCTTGATATAAATGGCTTCTCCATTTTCACTCCGGATTAAATCAATGGTTTCATTACCGGCAGTTTCATTCACATCCACAGCTATAACCTTTGCTCCTTCACGAGCAAAGCCAAGAGCCGCTGCTTTACCAATTCCTGAACCGGCCCCAGTTACAAGAACTGTTTTGTTTTCAAATAGTTTATTCATGGATATTAAAATTTATTTTGTTAGTTAATTTTTTATAAAAAGATTTTAATACTTAGGAGAGACCCCTTATGGTCGTGAAGCTTTCCAGTAATTTTTAGTTGAGATGAACGCTCAAGCTCATAGCATCAGCTAAAGCTGCACCTGTATTACGCGGAGCCGCAGCATCACCAATAACATAAACATTCTGAAGTTTGTTCCTCAGCTGGTTGTAAAGAGAATTATTGGCCACTTTCATTCCTGTCATTACGATGGCTTCTATTCCCTCAATGGTTGTGGTGGTGTTGAAATACGGGTTTAATAAGGTTGCTCTGCCATTTTCGAAGTTAATCATAACTGACATGGGATGAAGAATAACTTTTTTTGTTCCCAAACGGCGATAAATTGGAAGCAATACAGTTGAAACCTCATTGTCTTGGCCGTTGAAAAATACTGGAGATGCCCAATGAACGGTTTTACCTTGGTTGGCTAAATGTTCTACAGCTCCCGTACCTTCAATGTTGGCGTCGAAATCCATGACGAGGATGGTTTCACCCTTCACCTTGTTTTCAATTACGTCCTCGACGGAATAGGTTCCTTGACTATGGGTAAGTTGAGACCCTATGGCGATAATGGTTATATCTGGTTTTTCGGCCAAAATATCGGCTTCGGAAGCCAGTGTGTTGAGTCGAATATCGACCTTAAGTTTCTTCAGGGCATGTTTTAGATATCTGGCGGTTCCAGCCATTTCTTCTTTCTGTGGCAAGCTGCTTTCCAGCTTTATTCTGCCACCCAGTTCGTTGGTTTGTTCGAAAAGCACAACCTGATGTCCCTTTTGTGCAGCTATCTCAGCTGCTTTCATTCCAGCAGGCCCACCACCCACAATTACTACCTTTTTGACCTCGTTAGATTTGCTGAAGAGTTTTTCGCGAGAAAATTCTTCTTCAAAACCTGCTGCAGGATTAACCACACAGCTTATAGCGCGGTTTTGCAATAGACGACCAATACATTTTTGATTGCAACCTATACATTCTACAATATCCTCTATTTCTCCTTCCTCGACTTTTTTAACCCAATAAGGCTCAGCAATTAGCTCCCTCGCCATCCCAATTAAATCGGCACTGCCTTCCTGCAAGGTTTTTTCTGCCATTTCGGGACGAATAATTCTTCCACTTGCTACAACAGGAACGTTAACCGCATTTTTGATGCGTGCAATTGCCTTGAGATGTAAACCCTGTTCATAATTTAATGAAGGCAAGGTTTTTTCCATGCTTTCCCAGTTTCCGTAATCAGTATTGATATAATCTACATAAGGACTGAAAAGTTTTGCATACTCTATTCCATCCTCAATCGAATACCCTTTGGGTGTGAATTCATCTATGCATAGCCTGATACCAAGAGGTTTACTGCCTATGTTCTTTCTGATCTCCTGAAGCACTTCAATAACGATACGAGCTCTTTTTCCCAGCGTTCCTCCGTACTCATCGTTTCTGAGGTTAGTGGCTGGCGAAAGAAACTGTCTTAAAATTCCATCGTGAGCTGCCTTAATTTCGAATCCATCGAAATTGGCTTCGAGAAGCACTTTTGAGGCTTCACCAAATGCTTTTACTAAGGTATGAATCTCATCGATTGTCATTTCCTTAGGAATTTCCCTAACCGTCATATCTGGTATGGCAGACGGTGCCCAAGTGGCTTGAAGCGTTTCTATACTCTTGGTTTGATTCCCATAATGGGTCATTTGAGCAAAGATTTTCGTCCCATAACCGTGTACTGCATCAGTAATTTCTTTTAAGCCCGAAATGCTTTCCTTCTTGGCTGCAACTTGACATGAATAAAAACCAGTTGGATGAACCCCAAGACTGGGTACGACGATAAGACCTACACCTCCCTTGGCCCTTTCTTCATAGTAGTACTTTTGTTTCTTGGTCGGAAGATGGTCTTCTGAACCATAGTACATTTCGTGAGGCAAAAAAACTACACGATTTTTTAGCTCTACTCCTTTTATTTGAAAAGGAGTAAGCAAGTTCTGAAAAGCAGTTTTTGTTTCCATAATAGAACCGCCTGATTTTTTAATTAAATTCGGATAAATTGTATTAAGGCTTGTATAAAGCTTTCGAAATCTTCAATATGGGGTAAATGACCTACATTTTCGAGCTCAACCAGTTTTGAATTTGGAATTTTAGCTGCCGTAATTTTACCTAAGCGTTTGTAATCGCCCATTTTATCGGCAAGTTCCTTACTCATCAGTTGTTTGCCAAGGGCTGTCTTATCTCTTGTCCCTATTATCAGCAAGGTGGGGCAAAGTATATTTTCAAATTCGTATAATACAGGTTGAGTAAAAATCATATCGAAGGTTAAGGCTGCATTCCATGCAATCCGGGGATAATCAGAATTAAGGGTCCAACCTGATTGTAACATGACCCATTCTTCATATTCAGGTTTCCAGTGTCCATCATAATAATTGTCGAGCTGATAGGATTTTATTTTCTCATACGTCTGGCCTAATTCTACCTGATACCACCAATCTATGGGCTTGTAAGGCACCATCAATTTCCAGTCTTCCAAACCAATAGGATTTTCGAGAATCAATTTTTCGGTAGTTTCAGGATACATCAGAGCGAAACGCGTGGCCAGCATTCCCCCCATGGAGTGCCCCAATACGATGGCTTTTTTAATGCCAATGTGATCTAATAAATCTTTTGTATTGATGGCTAATTGCTGAAAAGTGTAATTAAAACTTTGAGGTTTTGAAGATTTGCCAAATCCGATCTGGTCGGGAACTATTACTCGAAACCCTTCCTCGGTCAGTCTTTCAATAGTACTTCTCCAATAGGCTCCATTGAAATTTTTGCCATGCAACAAAACCACATTTTTACCATTGAAATTCTTAGGCACGACGTCCATATAAGCCATCTTTAAATCCTGTTGCTGTATATTCAAGTTAAAATACTGAACTTGATATGGATATTCATTATTGTTCAACATGATGTCCATCCATTTATTCCCATCTTGGCAATAAACCGAAAACATTGAACAAACTAAGGCAAGCATAAAATTCATCCTCATCATCATTCAACCTCGTTTTTTGGTATTACGTATAAGCCTTCAGCTTGGGCATAGAGTTTTTGATTTTCATCGAATAACTGACCTGTAATGAAAATTTTTCTTCTTTCTGTTTTCTGGAGATGTGATTCTACATAAAATAATGATTCAACAGGTAAGGGAGATATGTAGTCTATTTTAAGGCTGGCTGTGAATGCAGCCTGATTGTTAATCAGGGTGATGGCTCCCATACATTCATCGAAGACTGCAGCAATTGCTCCTCCATGAACTATACCGGGTTTTCCTTGAGCTCCTCTTAGAAATTGGACCCTTGCATAAAAACTTTGATTATCATTGGGATCCTTAAAATATTGAATTTCAATATTGTTTTGTTGAACTCCCGAAACAAAAGATTCAGTAAACCCTTGCATATCGAAGGGTTCCATCGTCTTGATCTGGGTGTCTGTTTTCATATCAGGTCATTAGATTAAAATAATAAGGATAATATACATTCAATGCGTAGGTTCAATCATAAGGAACAGCCGTCAGGGCCACATACCCCGGGGTTATTTGATGAAAACTCAATAATTTCTGGTTTTTGATGATCGGCAAAAGCTCTATTAAGTGCTTGCATGAAAATTTCTACGTTTTGAGCTCCTGAAATAGCATATTTATCGTCGAAAAGAAAATAGGGCACACCTGAGATACCAAGCTGTTTGGCATGGGCAATGTCATGCTTTACTTCATCAGAATAAGCATCTGAATATAAAACCTCTTTGGTTTCTTTCTCCTCTAAACCAATAGAAATAGCAATCCTGAGCAGGGTTTCATCGTCATCGATATTCTGCCCTTGAGTGAAATAGGCAGCAAAAAGACTCTCCTCAAGCTCGTTTTGTTTGTTATATTTTTTTGCCAGATGTAATAGCCGATGAGCCTTGAACGAATTTACAACCAAAGTCTTATCGAGATGGTAGTCGAGCCCTACCTCCTTGGCCATTTCGTTTATATAATCGATAGAATTGCTAAGACGGTAAAGGGGCATTCCCTGCTCTTCCGACAACTTTTGAAGAGTTGTTTTGGAAGGATTGGTAACTGCAAATGGATCGAGTTGAAAACTTCTCCAGATTATCTTTACCTGTTCGCTGTGCGGAAATTGTTGCAGTGCTTTTTCAAGACGTCGTTTTCCTATATAACAAAATGGACAGACAACATCGCTCCATATTTCAACTATTAACGAGCTATCTTCGTTTTTTGTTTCCATAGATTCTTTTAATTTAAAGTATTAATTTTCAATTTATAATTCCTTTTACTTCGGTTTGTTGAATAAACCTTTTTACATTTTCTATGGCATGCTGAGTACCCAGAAGAAGAGCATCGGCAACCATGGCTGAATTGTGAGGCGATCCTAACAGATTTGGAAGCTGGAAGAAAGGATAGTGCAGTTCGAATCTATTATATTTAAAGGGTTCAATCCACCAAGCATCAATTCCGGCATAAAAATCAGGGTGAGTCGATAAATGTTCGTACAGTGCCTTTTCATCAATCAGATCACCTCGGGCAACATTCACCAGCACGGCATCAGGTTTCATCAGTTCAAGTTTTTGTTTGTTGATCAAATTTTCCGTATCTTTGTTTAAGGCGATAGAGAGCACCAGATTATCGGCATTTATCAGAACATAATCCAAATTATCGAGGGTGCCTATAAATTCTACTTCTTCGTTGGTTTTCCCTGAAGTATTGATAGCGAACAAACGAACGCCAAAAGGACGCAAAAGTTTAGCCGTTGCCTTACCTATGGCACCAAATCCAATTATACCTACTACCGAACCCTTCAAGAATCTTGTCTGGCTTTTTAACTGATCAAAATGTCCTTCCGACAGCTGTTTGTGATAAATGGTCAGGCGTTTATTAAGCGCCAATAACATGGCAACCACATGTTCGGCCATTGGCTCAGCATAGGCTCCTTGATTGGCGGCTATTTTAATGCCAACAGGGAAATCTTCGAGTTGAACATGATCATAACCTGCCGATAAAAGCTGCATGAATTTTACATTATTCAAAGGAAGTTTGTCTTTATTGATGCCTTCCTGAGTTGGATTCCACGAAAGAAGGATATCAGCCTGCTGAATTATATTTGCTAATTCGTTGTCAGTAAGGTCTTCTTTGAAATAAACCGAAGCTTCATTACTTAAAGCATTAGTAAGAAATTCCTTTTGCTTGTTGAAAGTTTTAAATGTTACTAAGATATTCATACTAATGTACAATGTTTAGATTTATTTTCGAAACGATTATTTTATTTGTTGAATCCATTCCAAAAGAATGTTATAGGGTTGTGCACCTGTGAGTTTGTATTTCTGATTGGCAATCAGAGTTGGCACAGAGTTGATTCCATATTGGTAGGCACGATAAAGATCATCATCGAGCATTTGACGGACCTCTTTACTGTTGAAGTCCTTTTCCCATTTTGTAGTATCTAAACCTATTTCACTAGCGCACTGTCGAAGAACTTCTAAGTCATTAATATTGAGACATTCTGTTAAGTGTGCCTTTTGCAGTCGATTAAACATTTTGGCGTGCATAGCATTTCCACCTTGCAATTCTGCAGCCTTACATGCCAGCAAGGGTGGCGTGGAATAAGGATAATCGAATTGCCGAGAGGACATTAAATCGACCATTATCCGATGCTCATCATCATTTTGATTGGCTGCACGCCAGTGATTTAGAATTTCCTTTTTGCCCTGTTCCTGCGATCCAAAAATTCGTGCAATGCCATCTGGTTCAGGCGCTAAAGCAAAAGAACGATGAATAATTTCGATTCTTTCGCCAAAAGTATCCTTCAATTTTTCTACTCGGGGTGAAAGTGCATAGCACCAAGCACAGAGTACATCATGAAAAAATTCTATTGTGATTTTATTAGTATTCATACTTTTTTAAAATTTATTAAACAAACTTAAATCCCGAAATGCTTGCTCCCAGAAGAATTCCGGAATAATCCCTATGACCTGAATCGTTTCCAGCGGCGCCAGCAGCCACAAATAAGGGTACTAAATGTTCGCTCCTGGGATGAGATTCTCTTGCTGCAGGGGCTTTCAACCAATTGATCAATTTTTCGTTTCTCTCTTCATAATTTTCCAACTCTACCGTTTTCGTGAGCCAATCATCGAAACGTTTCGAATCGTCTTCTACATATTTACTGCCCGTAATCATTGCCTGAAGATTGTGATAGCTCATGCCAGAACAAATGATAAGTACCTTTTGTGAACGTAAAGGTTCGAGAGCCTTGCCCAATGCAATATGAAGTGCAGGATTGAGGCCCTCAACCAATGAGAGCTGAGCAGTTGGAATATTGGCTTCGGGAAAAGCTATCATCATGGGAACAAAGGTGCCATGATCATAACCTCTTTCGGTTTCACGTTTGGTTTGAAAACCCGATTGCTTTAATAATTGTTCGATATGGGCAGCAAGTTCTGGATTACCTGGTGCGGGCCAACTCAAACGATAGGTAAATGCAGGAAAACCATAATAATCGTAAAACATGGAAGGTTTGTACCCAAAATGTACTGCAGGCAAAGGTTCTTCCCAATGCGCAGAAATGACTAATAAAGATTCTATTTTCCCAAGATATTCTTTCCCAAGTTTTTCGAGATAATTTTTGAGCATCCCATATCCCTCAGGATCGCCCATGTAATCTTCCATTACGTGCCATGGTCCTCCTCCATGAGGGATATAGAATACAGGTAATTTTTCAGGAGCGTTCATGGTTTATTTCCTGATGGTTTTCAGAGCTTCACCCCAAGCCACTAATTGATCAATCATGGTGTTTAGATAAGTTTCATGCATTGCAGCTGGTTTGAATACGCTGAAATTTTCAAAATCGGTGAAAAGTGATAAAATAACCTGTGCACGCACATCGGCTATCTGGAGTTCTGCCATAATTTGTCGTAGCTGTTCTACTGCACGAACTCCACCCGCAGACCCATAACTGACAAATCCAGCGGCCTTGTTATTCCATTCGGTGTAAATATAATCAAGCGCATTTTTCAAAGCAGCAGTGGGGGCATGATTGTATTCTGGAGTTATAAAGATGAAAGCGTCTAGGGAACCAATCTTTTCTGCCCATTTGCGCGTGTAATCATGCTCATAATGATGCATGGAGGCCGGAATAGTTTCGTCGAGCAAGGGCAAATTATAATCTTTCAAATCCACTATTTCGAATGTGGCATCCTTTCTTTTGCTTGCAATTTCATAGACCCACTTGGCAACTGCTTCAGCATTGCGCCCGGGACGTGTACTTCCAATAATGATTCCAATGGTTATCATAATTCTTAATGGTTTTTAATGATTTGTTAATTAGTTAATTGCTATTAATTTAAATTTTTTGAAGTTCACTTAGAAAACTTTTGCAAAGTTATGTACAAACAAATGATGTTGCAACATATAATTTTAAATTTTTGTTAAATCTTCACGATTCTTTATTAAATTGCTGGTTTTTAGGTTATTATGACTTCAATTTTCCTGCAGCCGGATGCTTAGCTAACATTTCCATGCTCAGTTCAGCATACATCTTCTTAAGCCTGAAGTTCTCTGTCTCCAGTTCCTTAAGCTTCTTGACATCACTAACCTGCAATCCGCCATACTTAGCTTTCCAGTTATAGAAGGTGGTATCGCTGATACCATGCTCCCTGCAAATGTCAGAAGTCTTGATTCCAGCCTCCTGCTTCTTCAGAATGGCTACAATCTGTGTCTCAGTAAATCGTGTCTTTTTCATAAGGTTTTAGTTGTTTAAAATTACGAGTTTTATTTGTTCCTCTAATTTTAAATAGCCATAGTTCGGGGAAGCTTACATCTGTGCATCAGCAAAACTTGCAACTTATTTGCTGTGGGAGGGTGTTCGTTTTTTTTCTTCGCCTTGTTGTTAACGGTTTCGGGCTTTGCGTTGGTGGGCTTTTGAAACCGAAAACTGTCTGCCAGCACCAACGTTTATTAATTGCTCAAATGTTTCTATTCGCACTGTCCGCCCACTAACGCAAAACCCGTGTTACCTGCCGTATTTTTTTTCTTTCGTCATTCGGTCAATCACTTTAAATGTTCCTTGAAAAAAGTATCCAATTTGTCAAACGGAATGACATTTACCTTGTCGTATAAGTCTGTGTGAACAGCATTTGGAATAATCATCAACTCTTTCGGTTCAACGGCTGCTTTGTAAATGTCTTCACTGAAATATCGAGAATGAGCCTTGTCTCCAGCAATAATTAATATTGGTCGTGGGGAAATTTCTTTGACATAGTTTAGAATGGGCATATTCATAAATGAGATGGGAGTAGTAATAGTCCAGGCTCCATTTGAATTGATTGAACGTTCGTGATAACCACGCTTTGTTTTGTAGTAATCAAAATATCCTTTTACAAACTCGGGTTCGTCTCCTTTTAATGTGTCAGGGTTAGGACATTGTCCATACTTTGGCTTGCCTGCTTCTGCATCTGCCCAACGTTGGAGGCTCATTTGTTCAAGTCTTTGGGTTCGCTGTTCAAGCGTTAATGCATCGTAATAACCTTTCGACATCACTCGTGTCATATCATACATACTGGTAGTTGCAACTGCTTTTACTCGTTTGTCAATAGCCGTAGCGTTTAAGGCAAAACCTCCGAAGCCACAAATACCGATAATGCCGATTTTGTTTCTGTCTACACAGCTGTCCAAAATAATTTAAAATCAAAAAATGCCTATTTGTTAATCAGGTAGTTAGGATTCAAAAGCAACCATTTAAAAATTAAACCCTACCCTGAAAATAGCTTTAGTTGTATC
>Ga0067045_1005023_pt1 | contig 12559 bp, 7 predicted proteins | sample TerdegcTABiofilm_FD_59184 | JGI IMG/M metagenome (GOLD analysis project Ga0067045, IMG submission 59184) | Combined Assembly of (Gp0054472, Gp0054536) Wastewater bioreactor microbial communities from Singapore -Terephthalate degrading...
GAGACTGGCTGGTAGCCTCGGGCTGGAACAAGGAGCCACCGGCGCCCGAACTGCCCGACGACATTGTGGCGGGTACCTCGGAACGGTATCTCGAAGCCTACCGGCGTATCACGGGGCAGCCGCTCTCGCGGTAACGAACGCGTGCGGGGCGCGCCCGGCTGAGATAAGAGTACTCGTTGCCCGTTCCGACCACGTCACCGCTGACGCAGACAAGCGTCGAACGCCATGGAACCCAAGCTCCGTTATCTAGGTTGGTCCCGACCGCCTGTCGAGACGGTCGCCGAGTACCTGTGCAGCAGGGCGCCGACGCCCACCAGCAACGCGCCCCCGGGCGTGCTGGATCTCTCCCATATCGTTGTGGCCGTGACGACCTCGCGGTTCGGCAGGCGCACGCTCGAGCTCCTGGCTGAGCGCGCCGACCGCACGCAGGCGCTCATACCGCCAACGATAGTGCCTATTGGCGCGCTTCATCAGCACCTCTGGCAGCCGCCGTTGCGAAGGGCGACGCCCACCGAGGAGATACTCGCGTGGCTCGCCGCCATGCAAGCCCTCGGTGATGAGACGTGCGCCGCCGTCACACGGGCCAGCGTCTCATCTGAGATGCTTGCGCGATCGTCCGTGGCGATCCAACTTAGCGCCACGCATCGCGCGCTCCGAGCGGCCGGGCTTGACGCTCGCACGGCGCTTTCGGTGATCGGAAGTCGCGCGCCGGAGATCAGCCGAAGACGCTGGCAGGCCCTGGCGGCTATCGAGCAGGCGTTCATCGAGCAACTCGATGCCGCGGGCCTCTCGGATCCGGCGTTCATCCGACTGGTCGGCCCAAGTTTGGCCAGAAATGCCGGCGACCGAGTAACAACGGCCTCGCCGACTGTGGTGCTGGCCGACATCCCGGAACTGCCCTCGGCGCTCAGTCAGGCCCTTTGCGAGTCCGGGTCGGAGGTCGAGGCGCTCGTGTGCGCCCCTGAAACGGAGGCCGCCGGTTTCTCCTCCATGGGCGGCCTCGTCGTTGACGCATGGCACGATCGCGCCATTGATCTGAGCAGCGCGGCGGTGTTGACGGCACAGTCGATTCCGGATCAGGCGGCTGCCGCACTTGCCTTCCTTAAGCCCATTGCCGACGGCTATGGCCAGGACGACGTGAGCGTCGCGCTGCCCGATCCTTCGATCGAAGACGTCATCCGCGAAGTCTTCTCTGCCGGCGGCGTTCGAACTCACAGCGCCTTTCCCCGCCCCTTGTCCGCCTCTCGTCCTGCCTCGTTGCTTGCTGCCCTGTGCGCATACATGAATGGCTACCGCGCAGACGCCCTCGCCCAACTGGCGCGGCACCCGGACTTTGATCTCGCGTCTGCCGATGCGGCAAGGAGCAGCCCGGCCCGTGCGCTCGCAGAACTCGATCGATTCCGCGCTCAGCATCTGCCGAAAACGATCGCAAGGATAACCGGCGGTACGGGCAGCGCTGACGTGGAACTCCGCCATGTTGCCGCAGTCGCACAGCAAGCCGTCCGGGCGCTGGGAGGTCCCAGGCGTCCGCTTCCCGAATGGGCAGAACCGATCGCCCAGATTCTCATGACCTTCTACGGACCCGCGCTGGCGTCTGAGCCTCGGGGCTCCACCGCTCTGGTTTCCGCACTGGAGACATTCGGTGACCTGCTCCGCGAAGTCTCCTCGGTTAGCCCTCGGCTTGCCCATGGATGGACAATGTCCGGCGCCGATGCAGCCCGGCTCGTGCTGCACCGAGCCACCCTCCTGTCCGAGTCCGACCCCGTCCGCGAGCCGGCCGCGGAGCTGCTCAACTGGTTTGAGCTGGCCCACGACGACGCACCCATTAAGGCCGTCATCGGCATGAACGACGGGAGAATCCCGGAGACCGCGCCCGACGATGCATTTCTCCCGGACACGGTCCGCCAGGACCTGGGTCTCCCCTGCAGCCGTTCGAGGCAAGCGCGTGACGTGCTGTATCTCACGCGGCTCGCGGCTTCGACGCCGCATCTTGCCCTTGTTGTGGGGACCCAGTCCCTGACAGGCGATATCCTTCGGCCCAGCCGTCTGTTGTTCGCGTGTGACGTTGCCCTGCTTCCTCAGCGCGCACAGTCTCTGTTCGGGCGCGACGGAACGGGCCGCGGCATCACCGTCCCCTTCGTGTTCGGAGACCGCAGTAGGTTCGGCATTCCGCGCCCTCGCCCGGTGGCGGAGCCGATTACGCGGCTCAGCGTCACCGCGTTCGGCGACTACCTGCGCTGTCCCTATCGCTTCTATCTGCGCCACGTTCTGGGGCTGCGATCGGATGAGGACGAGCTGCACGAGATGGACGCCCTGCTGTTCGGCTCGCTCATCCATGCGGCGCTGGCGACCTTCGGCGCCGGGCCCGCGGCCAGCGAGACCAGCGAAGACGCCGTCGCGCAGGCGCTGGCCGAGTCCCTCGACATGGCCGCCTCTCGCCTGCTTGGCCCGGACCCTTCGGCGGCCGTTCAACTGCAGCTTCAGCAGGCCGGCGCGCGTCTCCGCTCGTTCGCCTCTTGGCAGGCGCGGCGCGCTGCGGCAGGATGGATGATCGTGCCAGACGGCGTCGAGGTTGATGCCGAGGGTCTCATCACCGTGGATGACGTGCCCCTCGCAGTCCATGGCCGGATTGATCGCATTGAACGACATCGCGACACCGGGGCGTTCGCCATCTTCGACTACAAGACCGGTGATGCGAGCAGACCCCCCAATGTGGTGCACCGCTCCGCTGCCTCCGATGAGTATGGATGGTCCGATCTCCAGCTTCCCCTGTACCGGCGGATAGCTCCAATACCGCCGGATGCGCCGACGACGCTAGGCTATCTCTGGCTTGGTCCGAAACTGGACTCGGATCCGCTCCAGGAGGCGAAATGGTCAGAGAGCGACCTGGAGAGCGCAGCCACGTGCATCGATAAGGTAGTCCGTGACATTCGCGCGGGGCGCTTCTGGCCGCCGTCTGTTGACGTGCCACCGACAGGCGACGGTATTGGAGCCATATGCATGGAGTCCTGCGCAGAGCGGATCGCGCTGATAGCCAATCCAGAGCCAGAGTGGGACAACGCATGAGGAGTCTGGCCATTCGTGCCTCGGCCGGGACCGGAAAGACGTTCGAGCTGACGCTGCAGTACATAGCGCGTCTGGCCATTGAGCATGACCCCGGCGTCATCCTCGCAACCACCTTCACCCGGAAGGCTGCCGGCGAGATGCTGGATCGGATTGTGGGACGCCTTGCCGCTGCCGCCGCCGACACGCCCGGATCGAGCGCTCTGCACCGGGACATCGCCACTATCGTCCACTATGACGCCTGTCCGTCAGGCCCACAAGAGTGGGCCGACCTGCTAATGCTTTGTTGCCGCAACTTGCATCGTGTAAGCGTGTCCACGATCGATTCGCTCTTCGCGCGCTTGCTGGTTGCGTTCATGCCGGACCTGGGCTACCCGGCAATGCCGGCCATGACCGACGACAAGTCACCCGAGGCAGCAGAGGCTCGGATCGCGGCGCTCGAGCGTGCGCTCCTCGACCTCAGCGCTGAAGACGCCCGGTCGCTGTTCAGCGACCTCTATGGCGGCATGGCGGTTCGTAGCGTGATCAGCCGGACCGAAGCATTCATGGGCGCGCTCTATGACCTCGCCGTTTCGACGGATCCCTCAGCGTGGGGACGAATGCCGGTATCCCCCCCAATCCCGGACGCCGATCTCGCTCAGGCCGTCGAGACGCTCACAGACATCGCAGAATCGACGACCAGCGCCGCCCTGCGCAAGGGTCTGACTGCGAGCGTGGAAGCCGCACGCGNGAGAGACTGGGCGAGNCTGCTCTCGCGCGGCGCGTCAAAGANTGTTGCCGACGCGGTGTTTGCNACCGATGAGCCGCGGTCTGATGAGCCGNTCACGTATTCGCGCCAGAGGNTCCCCGAAGAGGCGGTNGATGCGCTGGTCGTCCTCTGCCGGGCAGCGGCGCACCAACTGGAGCTACAGCTCGTCCAGCGCTCGTGCGCCCTGCGCAGGGTGCTGGATGACTATGCACGGTACTATGCCGACGAGCTCAAGCGCAGGGACATTCTTCCCTTCACGGAGCTCGCCCGTATGCTCGCGCGACACACTGAGGTATGCAGCCCGGCGGAGATTGCATACCGAATGGGGCTCTCCGTGCGCCATCTGCTGCTCGACGAGTTTCAGGACACCAACCGAGCGCAATGGCAGATCCTCAGCAGCGTGTTCCTGGCCGATGATCCGGATGGGAGCCGCGCATCGGTCTTCTGCGTGGGCGACGCCAAACAAGCGATCTATGGCTGGCGCGGGGGTGTGGCCGCCATCTTCGATGCCCTCGATGACGCGGTGCCCGACATCCTCTGGGAACATCGNGAGCAGAGTTACCGATCCTCGCAAGTGGTCCTCGANGCCGTGAACACCGTGTTCACCGGTCTCGACAGGTGCGACGCCCTGGAGCAGTACCCCAACGTCCTGCGAGCTTGGNAGACTCGGTATCGACCTCACAGCGCCGCTTACCCAAAGCCNGGCTATGTCACCCTCGTCGAGGTCTCTGACTGCCACGAAGTCGGTCCCGAGGAGTCGGACGTGGAGACGCCTCCCGACGGGGACCCGGGCGCAGGCCACGGGACCGACCCGGAGGAACCACCCGCGATCCGCCGCGACGCCCGTTATGCATGGGCCGCCGAGCGTGTCGCCTCGCAAAACCGCGTGCATCCGGGCCGAAGCATCGGTGTGCTGGTCCGCACGAATGCCGCGGCGGATGCGATGGCCCTCGCATTGCAGGCCGTGGGAGTTCCGGCAAGCATCGAAGGACCGGGCAACCTCGCTGACGACCCCGCGACGCAGCTCATCCTGTCGGCGATGCTGCTGGCCGACCATCCCGGTTCGCTAGCCGAGGCGTATCACGTGTTTCGATCGCCGCTTCGCCACGCCCTCGGCCTGCAGGACATCTCCTTCTCCCACCGTTGCAGCGTGTCCCATCGGATCCGGCGAGACCTGAGCACGCGTGGTTACACCGCTGTCGTCGCTGAGCTAGCGCATGCTGTGTCTCCGTTCGGCGGGCCCCGCACCGCAAGGCGACTGACACGCCTCATCGAAGCTACCGCGCAATATGAGGACCGAGCGACCACGCGACCGGCCGACTTTGTGCGATGGATTCGGGCCTACACGGTGCATGACCTGACCGATGTCCCTGTGCGGATCATGACGATCCATCAAGCCAAAGGGCTCCAGTTCGATATCGTGGTTGCGCCGGATCTCAGCTCCAGGATCCCGGCTGCGAATCCCCTTGCGGTGGAGGAACGCGCGCGCGAGGCCGATCCCCCGCATACTGTGCTCGCCTATCCCGGCGAGCAGGTGCGCAAGGTGTCGCCGGCAGCACGGCGCGTCCATCACCAACAGTGCGAACGTGAGATCGCCGAAGCTCTGAATGTGCTCTATGTACTCATGACCCGCGCTGCGCACGCGCTCTACCTGGTAGTGCCTGCGCCGATCATCAACAAGGATGGATCCCCGCGCAAACGGCCTTTCAGCTTCGAAGCCATTCTGCGCGCGACGCTAGCTGTCGAGAAGGCGTCGGCCTCCGGCACACTATACGAGCATGGCGACCCGGACTGGGATCCTGAGAACGCGGACCGGTCTTCGGCCCAGCCAGCCGACGGAGCCGCGTTATCCACCGTAGATCGCGTCGTATTCGGCCGTGAAGGCAGGAGAAGGCACTGGCCAGAGGCGAGCCCATCAGAGCTGGATGCCACCGCGCGTCGCTCGCTACGCGAGATGCTCCGCCTCGACACTACGGCAGCGCGGCAGGGCGCGTTGCTGCACGCCTGGTACCAGGCCATCGAGTGGCTCGATATGCCCCTGCCAGACGATGACGAGCTGGTCCGGCTAGGGCTCGCCGCCCTGCCCTATGCCGAAGAGGCCTGGCTGCGCCAACGGATCCCGGAGTTCAGGCGGTCGCTGGAGCAAGAGGCCGTTCGGTCGGTCTTTCAGCGTCCAGAAGGACTCCGTGAGCTGTGGCGCGAACGATCCTTCGTGGTACGCATGGATGACGCGCTGATTCGGGGACGCATCGACCGGCTAGTCGTGGTCGGGTCCCCGGACGGCCCGCCGAAGATCATCGTGACGGACTTCAAGTCCGATAGCGTCACAGCAGAGGCGGTGATCGAGCGGGCCCAGCACTACGACGCCCAGATCCGATCCTACGCGCTGGCTGTCTCGCGGATGCTGAGGGCTCCGCTGCGGAATATCACCGCTCGGCTGCTGTTCGTGGTGCCGGGTGTCGTCCACGACGTAGCGATCCATGAGGTCGCCGCTGCCACTCAGGAGGGTATCTCATGTCCAGACTCATGACGCCGCTCCGGATCGGCCCCGTTCAGTTGCCCAACCGCATCGGCATGCCGCCGATGGTACGCCTGTCCCCCCACGTGCCGCCAGAAGTCATCGGCGAAACGGGAGATGTAACGGATGCCGTCGTGGAGCACTACCGACGCCGGGCAGCCGCAGGGACCGGTCTGGTGATCGTCGAGGCTACCTGCGTAGATCCTTCAGGTCGTGTGTGGAAGCAGGGACTGAACGCGTACGATCCCTCCCACATCCCTGGCCTGCGCGCTCTCGCCTCTGCCATCGCGACGGCCGGTTCGGTTCCCGGCATCCAGCTCGTTCATGGGGGACCGCAAGCCGACCCAGGCCTCTTTGGAGGCGTGACCTGGGGGCCGTCCGCAGTGGCGCCGTCCGTTGGCGAACTGGAGCCCTGCGAACTCGAGCTCCGCGACATACTGCGCATTCAGGGGCGCTTCGTTGAGGCTGCGACGCTCGCAGCCGAGGCGGGCTTTCGGTTCATCGAACTGCATGCTGCGCATGGCTACCTGCTCGACTCCTTCATCTCGCCGATCAGGAACCAGCGCATCGACGCCTTTGGCGGCTCTCTTGAGAACCGCATGCGCATGATCGTTGACATCGTGCTCAGGATGAAGGTGGCTGTCGGCGAACGCGCCGCCGTAGGGGCACGCATCAGCGTCTTCACGCATATCGCCGACGGTTTCGGCGAGCCAGAACTGGTGACGATGGTGCGCTCGCTGGAACAGGCTCACTCCGACTTCGTGGACCTTTCGGTTGACCGAGTATTGCGCCCGGCATTCGGGGGCGACAAGAGCATGGGACAGTTGGCGCGATCTGCCACCAGATTGCCGGTGCTCGTTGCGGGAGGTCTAGCCACGCCTATGGACGCGGAACGCACCATCGCCGAAGGTCACGGCGACGTCGCATGCATAGGCAGGGCAATGTTGTCGGATCCTGACTGGGCGAAGTCTGCGGCAGCCCAGATGACATCACCTTCTGCCGCAGATGCCCGCTAGGCGAGCGCCGCAATCTATCTGCAGCAGACCTGCTCGACAGGGATCATGCAGAGGAACTCAAGGGGCGATGCGCCTGCGTTCACGAACGAGTGCAGCTCATTCGGCATGATCAGCAGCGCATCGCCCGCGTTCAGCACAACGTCTTCCGCATCACGCTTGACGGTGGCGCTGCCTGTCAGCACGAAGACCTCATGCTCCCACGGATGGCTGTGTAGCGGAGTGTTGCCGCCCGGGTCGACCCGAAACCGGCGCATGGCGAACGTTGGCGCCCCATCTCGCGCGGTTAGCAGCTCGCGTATGTAGCACGCTCTGGCGCCGTCGGTCGTCACCGGCGTCCAGTCGAGATCATCCGTCCTGCGGCATACCATGCTGGGCTCCTCCGGGATCAGGCTCACTTGTACCCGTGCCGGGCATGCTGCCATCTGGCGAGTCGTTCGTGTCACCGTCGGCGGGTCCCACCTCGATGGTATCGCCTGTCGGCTCGGCGGCCTCCGAGGAATCGGTCCGTTGCGTCTCGGATGAGGATGAGGACTGAGATCTGCGAGACCGACGCCGATACTCGCCGTTAAGCTGCGCCACAACATCCGGGTCCGGCGTGTCAATGTACACATCGCGCAACTGATCGTAGAAGAACATCCTGCGAATGAGGTCCTGCGCTTCGGAACGCTTGACCGTGACGTAGCTCCGCCCTTCAATCGATGGAAGCGTCTGGACCTCAATGTTGGTGGCTTCCAGGCTTCGCGCGAAGTTGGCCAGGGCCAGCATCTGGTCCACCGTTAGGTTCGGCGACCGCTTCAGGCTATCTGCCAACTGATCGATCGCGCCCGGCAGCTTGGGCCAGGTCAGCGGATTCTTCAGTTTGGTCCGGACCGCTTCGAGGAAGTTGTGCTGCCGCTTCGACCGCATCTCGTCGCTATCCGAATGCCGCATCCGCACATAGCCCATGGCCTGATAGCCGTTGAGGTGCTGAAAGCCCGGATAGAGGTTGATGTGCAATCCGCCCCAGTTGTCATCGTATTTCAGGCGCTTCTCGACAGTCAGATCTACGCCGCCGATCGCGTCCACGACCTTGCAAAAGCCGTCGAAGTTGATCGTAACGTAGGCGTCCGTCGGGATGCCGAACACCGTCTGAATGGTTTCGATGGTGAGGTCGGGACCGCCAAACGAGTGAGCCGCGTTGATCTTGTGGATGCCGCGCCGTCCGGGGATGCGCACGGCCGTATCCCGCGGTATTGTGAGAGCCTTGATCGTCTTGTTGGCAAAGTCCACGCGAGCGATCAGGATCGAGTCGCTTCGACCGTTGGTCTTCATCACGCGACGGTAGCGGTCGAGGTCTCTGTCCACGCCCAGAACCAGGACGTTGAGTGTCCTCACACCGGGGAACTGACGTTCGACTGTGTAGGCAGTTGCAGGATTGCTGAAAAGGTATCGGTTGATGGCGTTGCGCCCGGTCTCGCTGCCGAAGTAGAACAGCCCGAACACGGTGCCAGCCGTGCCGAACACGCCGCACACCAGCACGATGAGCAACATGCGCATGACGCGCACCCAACGTGGGCGTTCGGACGATTCCGAGGTTGTTGGTAGTCTGTCTTCGTTTGCCAAGGGCGCTGTGTCTCCCAAGGTATGTTACCCGCGGGGCGAGAGCCGCCGCAAGCGGTCGACAGGGTTCGACTCGGGGACTCTAGCTAGAAACAAGACCGCTCCTGCTGCTCCGACGAGAGCCATGGCTCCGAACATCGCGCCGATTCCGTGACGCTGGGCTATGAGACCGCAGACGGCGGGACCGATGGCCACCGCGAGACCGCCAGCCGACGCCAGACTCGCCTGCGCCGCTCCCCGATCCCTGTCGTTCGCTACGTCATTGACGTAGGCCACGGCGACCGCCCCCATGATGCCGAAGTTGAGCCCATGCAGCAGCTGCACCATCAGCACCCACAGCGGACCGGTGGCGGGGATGTAGCACAACAGCCGCAGAGGCATGAGAACGAAGGCGACGGCGAGCACGGGCTTCCTGCCGATCCGATCCGATATCCTGCCGATGCGCATCATGACCAGAACCTCGCACACTACGCCGGCCGCGAAGGTGCCCGTGATCCACATCGGCGTCGCCCCGAGCGACTTCATGAACAAGCTGAGATATGCCGATGCGCCGTACAGGGCGAACTGATACAGAAAGAAACTGATGAGGAAGGGCCTCAGAACCCTTCTGGAAGCGCCTACCGACGGCTCCGAGGATGCCTCGCCACCCGCATGGGCGTTGTGCGGCTTCTGTACGCGGCGGTCCGGTATTACCGTGCACAACAGCGCGATTGCGCCAAAGATAGCAGGCCCCCATCGGAACACGGGCACCAGGGCGCTCCGCGACATGTCGCCGGCTGATGCATACACCCCGCTGATGAGCCAGCCTGAGAGCAGCGCCACCACGATGTAACCGACGGAGCCCCAGACTCGATAGGCGGCGTAGACCGCCCCTCCCGACCGGGGCCCGGCGATCCTGCCGATGATGACGCCGCCGGCCGCGTTCAGATACAGGGTGCCGTTGACGCCGATCGCCGTCAGCACGAAAAACATCCAGGGGTTTGCGGCCCACTGATAGGCGAAGTAGGCCAGCCCGGAAGCAATGGCGGCGAGCATCATCACGGGCCGACGGGCATCGAGGCGGTCAGACAGCTTGCCGAGGAACGGCTGCACCAGCAGAGCAACCCCGGATCCGAAACCGCCGACAAGCCCGATCTCTGCGCGCGTGAGGCCGCTCGCCTCCCAGAAGAGCGGCACGAACGGTTGCAGAAACCCGAAGGAAGCCGTGATCAGGAACATGCAGCCCGCAAGCGCCACTCGCTGCCGCGGCGCCATGGCATCTGCGGCCGTTGGAGTATAGAGCGAATGCACTCGGCGGGTCCCGATGCTATCTGCGCAGACCCGCGAGGCTCAGCCGCAGGCTCCGATTCTGCTTGAGAACCTCCGAGAGCGTCAGCCGTGTGCGTCGTTGGGCTGCTTCGCGCCCCATGATGGTAACAAGGGCGCTGGCTATGGCACGTCTCACGGTCGGGTTGGCTGTATCGCCGGTCGCAATCGCTTCGTGAAACGCCGCGATGTTCCTGACGGCTCCGGCTTCGTACAGGTTCACGACGTCTTCGCGCACGGCCTCGTCAGGCGATACGAGCTGGGCTTTGGCAGAGTAGCTGATCCAGGCATACCCTTTGTCGCCGTGAAGGTAGCAGCCACAGAAGTCCGCGGTCGAGAAGCTGTCGGGAAGGTGCTTGGCGCGATGGTTGAGTATGAGGCCGCCGTCGAACTCGTACGTGATGGACAGGACGTCGTGACTGTCGCCGTGCGGATCGGGACGACCGATCAGGGATGCACCCATGGCCGCCGACGGAGTCTTCCCCAGAGCCCACATGGCCGCATCCACCGCATGGATGCAGGCATTCCCGTGATACCCCGAGCCTATGGCCGTGTCGTTGACCCAGATCAGCTTCTGCAGGCGGTCCTCGATTGTGGCGGTCTTCGGCGGGTCGGGCCAGCTTCCGGCCAGGTAGTAGGAATGGACTGCGACGACCCGGCCGATGGCTCCGTTCCGGACCATCTCCACCACGCGCCGGTTGGCCGGATCGGTAGGCATCTGATAGTCCACCAGGAACACGAGCTTCGATGTGCTGGCCTTCTTCGCCGCTGCCTCAACCCGCTTGCATCCCGGCACATCCACAGCAACGGGCTTGGCCATGAACACATGGAGCCCTGCTGCCACGGCGGTCTCGGCGTGCAGAGGGAAGCAGTAGGGGGGCGTCTCGAGTGCAACAGCCTCGACGCCGCATTCAATGAGTCGTTTGTACCCATCAAGACCGAAGAAGCGCCGAGCCTTCGGCACCTCGAGAGCTTCGCCGCAACGGTCCGCGACGTCCTCGAAGTAGTCGGCCACGGCGTGAACGACGTAGCCGCCGTGACGGCGAAACAGTCCCGCGATCCACGATCCGCGTTGACCGCAGCCGATCACGCCGAGGCGAATGACCCGAGACGGTCCCTGACGGCGCGCCGCTCCCAGACCGGCTGCCGCGGCCAGCGAACCGGCCAGAACATCTCGCCTCCCCACCGACGCACCACTCGTGCTGCCGTCCATCCTCCCGTTGCCCCCTTTCATCTCCGCATCAGGCCGCCCAACGCCCTCACAATACCCGACGACCCACGGGATGCAGGCCGCTCGGAGGGGTGGCTGCACCGGATTGACTCTCGCGGCATGACGGTGCTATGCTGTCGAGTATAGCGATCAGGTCCAAGGATCAGCGCGGATACGGGCGCCGGCCTCATGCGAGAGCGGGAACGCCTCGTATCCGTTTTTTGCGGCAGGCGTAACCATGCGCGTCTCAGCGTGCGGCCGCCCGGATTGGAGCCCTCATGCAGGTAACGAAGAAGGAAACAGAGCCCCGCACCTATCTCCTTGATATCGAGGTGGAGGCTGACGCGGTTCGCAAGGCCTTTGGTCAGGCGTACCGGGATTTCGGACAATACACGCGCGTACCCGGCTTTCGACCCGGACATGCTCCACGCCGAATCCTCGAGCGCTACGTGAATCAGGACAAGCTGCGCCAGCACGTCATGGAGATCCTCGTGGCCGATGCCTATGAGGCTGCCCTCAAGCAGGAGGCTCTCGAGCCCTACGATGAACCTGAGTTCGTGCCTGGCGATCTTGTGGACGGCGAGCCATGGCGGTTTCAGGTCACGGTCGCCGACCAACCGCTCGTCGAACTGGGCGACTACTCCAACATTGCCGTCGAGCGGCCGATCGTGACCGTCACCGATGACGACGTGGAACGCGCGGTCGAGGGCGTGCGCAACGACCATGCATCCCTGCAGGCGGTGCATGACAGGCCCGTGCAGCCGGATGACGTTATCATTGTCGACATGTCCATCACCCCTGAGGGACAGGAGCCGGGAGAGACCGGCCGCTCGCTTGTCCGTCTGAATCAGTCCATACCGGGGTTTGCGGAAGCGGTAACGGGTCAGGCGATCGACGAGACGCGGGAGTTCACGCTCACCTTCCCGCACGACTACGCCGACCCGGAACGCGCCGGAGTCACGGCCCGGTTCGTGGTAACGGTCGCATCTATCAGCGAGAGGGCGCTGCCAGAGGTCACGGACGAGTGGGTCAGGACGCTCGGTCCCTTCGAGACCGTGCAGGAATGGAAGGACTCCCTGCGCGAGAGCCTTCAGGCCCGG
>Ga0067045_1031320_pt1 | contig 12559 bp, 12 predicted proteins | sample TerdegcTABiofilm_FD_59184 | JGI IMG/M metagenome (GOLD analysis project Ga0067045, IMG submission 59184) | Combined Assembly of (Gp0054472, Gp0054536) Wastewater bioreactor microbial communities from Singapore -Terephthalate degrading...
TCTCAGGTAAGGTACAATTATTTTGGTGAGTCATGGTCATCTCCTATTTTGATCTTGATATCTTGTAGGATATACCTGACTCACCCTTTTGTTAAGGTCCTGATTTTACAGAAAATATGTTACACCAACTGAAAAACTAGACTATTCAAATTTTCAATATTCAAATTTAAAGGGCGCGTCATTAAAAGGGGCAAGTTTAATTGGAACTAATCTAACTTGTGCAAATCTATCAAAAACTAATCTAACTTGGATCAATTTCACAAATGCAAAATTAACCTCGGTAAAATTATCAAAAGCTGATTTAAGCTGGTCAAATTTAATTTATGCAGATTTGACTGGTACTAATTTAAAAAGTGCCAAATATAGCAATGTTGTGCTACCAGATGGATGGTCAATTCATAATTAATAAATAAATCCTAAGTTATTAGCAATTCCATTAATAATTTTTTAGCCGCTGCTCCTTCCACACATCCCCCTCATTATGGTAGCCGGCTTTTTCCCAAAATCCCAATTTGTCCTCAGTTAGGAATTCCAGACCGCGCAGCCACTTAGCTCCCTTCCAGAGGTACACATCCTTTATATCTCTCCTACCCGGGATGGCACCCACCACCCCGCGCAGTGGGTAGCCATGGTCTGGCGTCAGCGGTTGCCCATTGAAGTGTGTGGCTAGCAGGAAGTTGGGCTGCAGGGCAACCTCTAAAGGCAAATTGGCGCTGAAGCCATATTCCGCATGCTGCAGGATATATCTCGCAGTCTCCTTGATCCTCAACAGACCCTGCTCAATCAGTGTCTTTAGGGTGACGCCTTCCCACAGGGTATTCAATTTGCTCCAGCCGGTCACGCAGTGCAGGTCAAGGGTCACCTGTGTGCGTGGCAGCTGGTTGAATTCCTGCCAGGTCAAGCGCAGGGGCTGTTCCACCTCCCCCCAGCAGCGGAAATCCCAAGTGTCAGGGTTAAAGTTTGGCACGGGTCCATAATGCAGCACGGGGAATTTCTCGGTCAGTAATTGCCCCGGTGGGATTCGCCCCTCACCGCGGTACTTTTCTTCCAGTTCTTTGCGTGATGTGAACATCGCTTACTCCTCACCTGATTATACATAAACCATGCAGTGCAAAGCCTTTTTATTAAATTGAGCTTGCCTCAAGCCAAGCAGCACATCATCACACCAAACCTGAAAACGAATCCTGTGTGGGTGGTAAAATGACCACGTCACAAAGAAACCGCATGCTTGCACAGCTTGATCGGGAAATCAAGAATTAATGGTCAAAAAAAACCGTACGACGTCCATCCTTAATGATTCACTCCCACCTCTCTCGGGGATGATGACATCCCCCTCGAAGGGCAGTACAACCCCCCATTTGAAATCATTTCTCAAGGTTGCAGCGCAAGCGATTCCTGCGGAGGTGATGGAGGTATGGCTCTGCTCCCCACAGCAGTCTCAGATCACTCGTGAGATTCACTTCGGTCTGCTAAAAACCCTCTGGCGCCGCCAGCAATTCTCAATTGATGAAAGCATCCTAGGTCAAGTGGTGCTTTCTGGCAGGTACTTGACCATGAATTTATCCGCTCAGAACTATGACCAGTTACACCCGTCTACCCTGAAAGCGGGCATCCGCTCTATTATTTGCCTTCCCATTAGCAGTGAGGGCAGAGAGGTCCTGGGTGTCTTGTGTGCTGCTGCCAAACGACCAGAAACCCTGCAGGGTGTTAATCTCACAATGCTGCACCTCGTTACCAACGCACTGGCTTCCATCCTGTCACTCGCACAAAGGGGGCAGCTGCTCGAGCGCACCTCGGTGCTGGAAGAGCGCGAGCGCATCGGCATGGACCTGCATGATGGCATCATTCAATCCTTGTATGCCATCGGCTTGAACCTGCAAAACCTGCGCATTAACCAGGGAGATGCCAGCACCAGACTCAGCCGCCTGGATCAGTCTATCCAATCCCTTGATGAGGTCATCCGCAATATCCGCGCCTATATCCTCGACTTACGTCCGCACAAATTACAGAAGGGTGGTCTACTGCAGAGCATGCACTCCTTGCTGCGTGAGTTTCGCGCTAATACCAATATCGAGGTGGAAATACAAGATGAGACTGGTGGCATTCAGGGTCTGCCGCAGGCAAATGTAATTGCCATTTTTCATATATTCCAGGAAGCGCTTGCTAATGTCGCCAGGCATTCCAAAGCAAATAAGTTGACTATCCGCCTGTGGCGGGCTGGCGACCGCCTGATGATGCGTGTCAGTGATGATGGTGTCGGCTTTAACCTCGCCCGCACTGACCAGTACATCGGTCATGGATTATCTAACATGCAATTGCGTGCCCGCAGTGTGGGTGGCGGCGTAGAGGTTATTGCCATCCGCCGTCAGGGCACTACCATCCTGGCATGGGTGCCAATAAAATAAATGAAAAATAAACCGCATAAATCCTTACCGAACCATTCCAAAGCAGCCACATGTGGTGAACCCTCCTACCTGTGGCGCGAAGGCCAGGAACGCCGCCTGAACATGATCCGCTCTGCAGCAGGTGAAGCAATTCATGGCAAGGTGCTGGAAAATGGCTGTGGTGTGGGTGAATATCTGCAGCGCCTCGAGGAGTACTCGGACCATGCGGTTGGGTTGGAACTCGATTTCGAACGGGCGCTCTCAGCCAAATCCAAGGGTTCTCGCGTCATTTGCGCTTCAGGGGAGCAGTTGCCATTTGCGCAGAATGTTTTCGACCTGGTGTTAAGCCATGAGGTCCTCGAACACGTGCGGGATGACCGCCTTGCCATACAAGAAATCTATCGGGTACTTAAAGGACGCGGGCGTCTCATCCTCTTCGTGCCTAACCGCGGTTATCCCTTCGAGACCCATGGCATCTACTGGAATGGCAAGTATCACTTTGGCAATAAGCTCTTCGTCAATTATTTACCACATCCATGGCGTGACAAGCTGGTACCTCACGTGCGTGCCTATTCACAGCACAACCTGGAAGAATTATTCTCTGGCCTCAACATGAGGGTCCTGCAGCGCACAATCATCTTTGGCGCCTACGACAACATCATCGCCCGTGCTCCCCGTTTGGGTAAAATCCTGCGCGCCTTCTTGCACTTTTTGGAACATACACCATTAAAAGTTTTTGGTCTCTCTCACTTCTGGGTGGTGGAGAAGCGCCTCACTCTGCGGGAATACCTGCAAGACGAGGATTAAATTCCCTTAATCCTGTTCAGTGTATGCAGGTATAAATGTACCCAATTCCCTTTCACCAACGAAGGGGATAAAACCTAACTCCCGCGAGGTTTGATAAATCCAGGCAATGTTCTCTGCTTCAACCGCATAATCAACGGTAAATACAACCTTCCCGGCTTGCAGCACTTTCTGTAAATAACCCAGATAATAATTGCTGTTGTCATGTAATGTGCCATCCGGGTTTTCTTCATACACCCGCCGGCAGGCAGGTGACAGGCTATTGACATATTTCTCTGAATCTACCTCTTCCTCACTGCGTGGCAGGGGGCAGTCACCGGGCGGTCGGTTATCCGCTCCGCCGTCGAACCACACCTGCTCCTGAGAAATTCCATCTATGGTCTCTAAATAATCTTTGTTCTCTGTCAATTCAACCGCATTCTGACCAATGACAATGAACTTCACATCTCGAGCCCGGCCAGCATCCGCCAGCTTGCCCACCCACTTACTCATTGCCAGCTGGGGGTCAATACCCTCGCGCTGTGCTGCCTCCATAACCTTCTCATCCGCATAGCCCCCCACCCAGTCAAGATAGACCCCATCAAAACCTGCTTTCAGCAACAAGGAAAGGATACCGTCCTCCCTCAGCCACAATTGCTGCCAATCCTCCCGCCAGTACGCCACTGGGTAATTCCCCTCCCATTGATCCGGGTCTGTCCCCAAGATAAAATCTGGCTGACCAATGCGCCAGCTAGGCTGCCAGTAGCTGCGCCATTCCTCTGCCTGACCAATATCAATGTAGGCAAGGACCAGCTTGGGATGCGCTGCCTTGTGCAGGCGCTGGATGACCGCAGCCATGGGGAAGTCTGCATATTCCGGCATGTTGATCAGCGGGTCTAACACCAGCAAATCATAAGTTGAATTCTCCAGCTGCTGGATGAGTTCTTCCTCTGGCTCATAGTTGAGCAGGTACAACCACGTGTGCACCTCTGCTAAATCAATTGGATGGGTTTCAGCTTGTTCACCTGATATATTTTCCATTGCGTCCTGGTTTAGTTCTTCCAGCTCTCCCGATTGGCAGGCAATTAGCAAGATAAGAATCAAAAACCACCCGATTCGCACAATCTTTTGCTTTATCATCGTTCAATCTCTTGTGCTGTGCCAGTATAACAAATACATATACCCCCCGAAGATGCTCATCAGCAGTTGCAGGAAAGGTGAAATGAATATCATCAGCACCTGCCAGCCCAGGAAGCTCCATAGAGGGTCATACAGGATCATTGGGATGCCAAAATTTGCGAAGTCTGCTTGCGGGTCCCATAGCATGGCAAACAAAGGTGCCCAAATGATCACCATTACCAGCAGTGTGAACCCGGCTGCCGTTCCCGAGATGAGTAGAATTCTGCGCAGGGTATCCTTTTGTTTCAGCGCAAGCCTCACCGCTCGCCCTGCCGCCCACCAGCCTACCAGCGCACCCAGCAGAATATTTAAAAACGGTACACCCATGCCTATCCCGGTGCAGAACAAGTCAGCCAGGACGTAAATCGCTATGGCATTTTTCCAATTTAATTTATAAATTCTGTCTATGCAATTCCCTATACATTTGTTATTCTCGCCAACTCGCGATATTGACAATATTCACAATCTTCTGCTGCATCCGGTGGCACCGTTTGTTCCAGTACAGCCAGCACCTCGCCAATGAAGTTCAGAAAGTTAGCCTCATCCAGTGTGCAAGGCTGCCAGGCTACCTGACCGCTGTATGTCAGTCGCCCCTGCTCATCCTGGTTCATATGTCGCGGTTCAAAGCACAGCAACCCGAGTACCGTTACTGGTTTGAGTGAGAGTTTAGTGGGAGCTGCATGTTCTAAGGCATAGGCATATGCTTGCAGCTGTTTAGCGTAAAAACTCACATGCTCGTCTTTAATTTCTGTGGTTTTAAAATCTACTACCCCGTAACTTTCGTTATCAAATTTCAAAACCGTATCAAACATGCCGGAGATATACACCTCCACTTGATGGTCGTGATTGCGAATAGTCTCCGACTCCACCCAGCGCCCCGTCAGATACACTCTTCCCTCTGGTAAATCTGGTGAAATGGCTTTGGTGGATTGATCCAAGTAGTGATCCTTCATTAACTGGTCAATGCGGGTGAAGATTTTTGGAAAACCAATAGACGGTCGTCGGTAGCCACGTACAACCTTTAAATAGAAACAGCGCTTGCACTCATCCCACAGGAAGGTCAAATCACTTGGGCTGAGCTTGTAGACTTTTTTCATGGGTGTTTCTCCTCTTGACGTGGGGTAATGCCGCGTGCCACTTTCTCAATAAATCCAAGCAAAATACTGATGCCCAAAATCACATAGAGGATGGTGAATATCTTACCCAGTGCGGTTACCGGAGCCGGCTCCCCAAAGCCAATTGTGGTAAGCGTGGTCACGCAAAAATAAAGTGCATCCAGCAGCGTCCATCTCTCCACTTTCACATAAAAAATAGTGCCTGCTAAAAGTAAAATCACCACTAGCCAGAGCAAAGCACGAAACTCTGGGTCCTTCAACCCTTTCCATATTCCGCGTAGAAAACCTATTAAAGTTCCTAGAAAAATCATCCATACACCTCCAGTAAATAGAGTGAATGTATATAGCATAGCACGAATCTTACAGTGAGGCGTTGGGCTCAGCTCTTGAGGCGGAAATCAGCAATCCCGTTTTTCACTGCATACCTGCGCTTGCACTTTGGGCAGGTGATGACCTGAGGGTTCTCCTCAAGCGGAATGAAACCACAACCTGGGCAGCGCAGGATTAATGTATCTGTGATAGGCATGGTCAACCTTTTCACCCGCGCCCTCAGGAAAACGCTGGGTGAAAGTTGCACTAGTTCCCCTGTTGGTTGCAGGATGGCATCCAGCCCGACCAGAAGCTTGAGTGGTAGATGTTTCTTCAACCAGCCCAGCCGCAGGTGCGAGACTGTGCGTTGCCTTTCGATGATAAACCCGGCCTGCTCCAGCCACTCTCTTACCCTGCGGGGATGGAAATTGAAATTTAATGTGACAAATTCCACTGGTTCATGGGTAAACGGGTTCCACTTCTGCCTGCCCAAGATATAGCGCAATATGGCTTTCAGGTTTCTCTTATTGGCATACTCAAGGATAAAAGTCGCATCCCCGCACAACACCTCCTCAGTCTGCCGCAGCGCTTCCGGCACATCCACAATGTGATGCAGGGTGCGGATCATGGTGGCAGCATCAAAGCTGTTTGGCGCAAAGGGCAGATGGGCAACATCGGCAGCAAAGTAGCGGTACCTCTGCGAATCGCCCAACCGTTCCAGTGCCTGGCTGAGCTGCGTGGTGGAGTAATCCACCAGCACCACCTGCTGGTAACCGCGGTAGCGTGACGTGTTGCGCCCAGTGCCGGCTCCCAGTTCCAGCAATCGCTTTCCTCCCTCCTTGGGTAGCAGGTGGCGCAGAGCCACCGCTTCCACCTGGTCCTCATAAGCGCGTTCTCCACTATCCCAGAAGACCTGCTGGTAATCTGAATCCTCGTAATCGCAGATGGGTGGGTTGGTCATTCAGCTTGATTGTATCAAAAGATGCGCCCAAGCAGGGTTGCCGGCAACACCCGGAGGGCACTGCTTACCGTTGCTTCCTTTCGAACCTGGCGGGGTTCACAGGCCTCCGCCGCACCGGTCCTGCCTGAGCGCAATTCAAGCATACCCAGTTTGACTGTTTGTGTCAAACCCTGCACACCTAAAATTAGACTTATGAAATCGAATCGGCTAACTTTTTCAACCCGCCAATCGCATCCCCGCCCAAATGGATGCGCAACACCTTGCGCCCGGCCTTCTCCAGCGCCTGGGCATCCCCCAGGGCCTGAGCCATCTCCAGGATGCCGAAGGTCAATGCACCCCCCTCTTTACCCATCTCATCCGGGATAACTACGTCCACCTTAGCATCCGCGGTAAATTGGATAAACCGCCCATGCCCGCCGTCCCCCTTGTGTAACTGCCCGGTCGAGTGTAAAAAGCGCGGACCGTACCCTACGGTGACCGGCAGGTGATAGCGTTCATGCAATCTGGTGCGCAGCTCATTCAGCACTTTATCCATCTTCGCGGAGGGCGTCAGGTAGGCATGCAGCGCCAGGTAATCCCGACCAACTTCCGCGCCAGCCAGGAAATCATCCACCCCTGCTGCCTCGGGGGTCACTGCTGGCATCTCCGGCAGGTGTTGATCCCGCTGGTAGGCAGCCACCAACTCGCGCGCTAGCACCTTGGCTTCTTCCACGTTGGGTTGGTCAAACGGGTGGATGCCCATCCGCCATCCAGTGATAGCAGTGGCTAGTTCCCAGATGAAGAATTGTCCTCCAATGTCGTAAATATCCTGAATTTCCATGCGCAGCACAGGGAACCCGGCGCGCTCCAGTGCGTCCAGTTTCAGTTCCATCGGCTTTTCCCCGCCAAGCTGAATGGTCACAAACGCGCGGTCATTTGAGTACTCCTTCACAGGGTAGAGCTTCTCCCCCACCACCGGCAGGATTCCGCGCCCCTCTTTGCCTGTGCTCTCAGCAATCAGCTGTTCCACCCAGTCACCAAACGGGCGGATGGGTTCCGAGAGCAGGATGGTGAGTTTATCTCTGCCTGCCCATGCCAGCTCGCCCATCAACAGCCCGAGTGTCACTGCCTGGTTATCCACCAGCGGAGCCCACGGCTCGCAGGCTTTCATCGTCTGTCGGGCGCGGCTCAGCAGTTCACCTAAATCCACCCCCAGCAGTGCCGCAGGCACCAACCCAAAAAAGGAAAGCGCCGAATATCGCCCGCCGATGTTTGGGTCATTCAGAAAGATGTCTCTAAAGTTAAACTCCCGCGCTATCTTTTCCAGCTGGCTGCCAGGGTCGGTGATTGCCACAAAATGCGCGCCTGCCTGCGCTGGTTTCATTTTCGTCAGGCACCGGTTATAAAAATACTTCATCCCCGAAAGTGTCTCTACCGTCCCCCCAGACTTGGTGGATACAATGAATAAGGTCTTTTCCAACTCCAGCCCGCGTTCTACAGCCAGCACCGCACCTGGGTCCGTGCTATCCAGCACTCGCAGGTGTAAATAACCGGGGCTGACCCCAAATACCTTGGCAAACATCTCAGGTGCCAGCGAGGAACCGCCCATCCCCAACAACACTGCCTGGCTGAAACCCTCCTTTTGTAGCGTCGCGGTAAAACGCTTCAACCGCGGTAGCTGCTCCTTCATCCGCTCGGCAATATCTAGCCAGCCCAGGCGATTCACAATCTCCTCTGGCCTCTCCTTCCACACACGGTAGTGCCGTCCCCAGATGCGCGCTAGGATGCGCTGCGATTCAAAGGTCTGCAATGCCGGTTTGAGCAGTGTTTCGAGCATGGGGGATATTTTCATCATTTCGGTTCTCCTCTGTAATTATAGTCAATCAGCAGTCTGGTTGGCTTAAATTGCTGGCTTACTTCACCCTGATTTAAAGTGCAGGGCGAGGGAGACCTCGCCCTGATTAACACCAATGCTCTGCTTTACCTTCCTTAAGCAACCTGAGAAAGTTTCGTCTCGCGTAGTTTGTTCACCAATTCATCCCGTATAGCGCACCATAGGTCATACATGCTGCATTCCTCGGTGAACGGGCAGATGCTCGTGTTGCTGGTGCATTCATTGATGCGAATAGGGCCGTCGATCGCCTCAATCACCTCCAGCACCGAGATGCTGTTCGCCGGGCGCGCCAGGCACACCCCGCCATGTGCCCCGCGTGAGGTGCTGATCAGCCCGGCAATGGAGAGCTGCGAGATGATTTTGGCCAAAAACGAGGTCGGTATTTGTTTCTCTTTGGCAATCACGTAGGTGGCAGCCCGGTACTCCGGGGGTTTCCCCGCCAGGTAGACCACGGTGCGCAGGGCATAATCGGCTTGGCGTGTAATTTGCATTTTCTTTTCTATGGAGTAATTGAATAAAATTTGTCCGTTTTATGTAGTCTATAACAGATTGTTTGCTTTGGCAAGTCAAATCTGCATCCTTGCTGCCCCGCCCGGGGACTACCACGGAGTTAATCTTTCTTCAATTGCTCGATTTGCTTCCTCTTCTTCTCAATCTCACCCTGTAGTTTATCCACTTCCGTATACAGGCTCTTCAACCCCTCCACCGCCGGTCGATTTTCCTTCGGCAGTTGCACCAGCAGGGCGCCCATCTTCATCTGCACATCCCGGATCTTACCTTCCACATTGGCAATCTGCTGTTTGAGTTCCAGCGTCTTCAGCGCATCGCCGGCTTTATCCGCGCCTTTCTTCACCCCTTTGGAAATATCCTTGGATAAGTCCTTAATCGCCGGTTTGACTTTCTTGGCTCCCTTCTGGATGCCCTTGGAGACATCTTTCAGCACGGGTTTTGCTTTCTTGGCGCCTTTCTTTGCCGCTTTGGAAATGTTATCAAAAATAGTCATGCGTACCTCCAGTTTTTCATTTAATTATACATACACTCCGCCCATGCTCCCCTCTCTTCGCCACGCCATGCGCTTGGGTATAATCACACCCATCACATCATCTCAACCAGGAGCTATCCATGTCCGAGTTCAAATTCTTCTACCCCATTCAGGTGCGCTATGGTGACCTGGACCCGCAGTGGCATGTCAATAATGCCCGTTACCTCACCTTTATGGAGCAGGCGCGCTTCGCCTACCTGCTCGAGCTGGGTCTCTGGGATGGCAAGTCCTTCCTCGACCTGGGGCTAATCATCGCCGATACCCACGTCTCCTACCTCGCCCCCATCCTCCTCGGTCAGAAGATCCAGGTCGCCCTGCGCGTCAGCAAACTAGGCAACAAGAGCCTGACTTTCGAATGCCTGATTCAGGATGAGCAGACCTCCCAAACGCTCGCCCGTGGAGAGATTATCGCCGTCTCCTTCGATTACCACACCCACACCACCCGCCCCCTGCCCCAGGACTGGCGCCAGAAGATCATCGCCTACGAGGGTCTGCCCTCCTCCTGAACTGCACCAACCTCACCCTTGCAGGGAGAGGTTTTCTTTTAATTTGGGTGGCATCCCCGCCGCCGTCCACATTGTCATTTTGGCTCCAGGCAACATCTCGAGGTTACCTGCATGAGTACGCTTTTTTCTCCTCCCCTCTTCAGAGGGGAGGGTGCGAGGGGAGTGGTTGTCTTATTGGTCGCAACCTTTTGATACAGGTGGTGTCCCCGCCACCGTCTATATTGTTATTTTGGATCTAGGCAACATCTCGAGGTTACCTGTATGAGTATGTTTTTTTTCTGTTAGGGGGAGGTGAGGTGGGGGGGGAAAATCACCCATTACATCATCTCCCGGCATGGTGCCAGCCGTTGCACACAAAAGGCAGTCGCAGTGCATAGGTTCTCTCCTCACGCTTAGTACAGCACCCTAATTTATTAATCTTTTATCAAATCTCCCCACACCTGTTTGGTTTCGCCTATTAATTTGGTAGAATACAATTAACGCCGTAATAGGAAAACCCTTAAGGAGGTTTGCTTGTCTGGTTTAGAGGAATTCACCGATCTGGCCCGCCGCGTGCTGCGCTTCGCCCATGAAGAGGCCGAGCGCATGCATCAGCGCATGATTGGCTCCGAGCACATCCTGATTGGCCTGGTGCAGGAGGAATCCGGTGTCGCCGGCCGCGTATTGCAGGATTTGGGCGTCGAGCTCGAACGCGCCCGCGAGATGGCCGAGCGGCTCACCGGCATAGGTGATTACCGCGGTGAAAAGATTGACCTCGCCCCAGATTCCCAGCGCGTGCTCGACCTGGCCGTGGAGGAAGCCCGCCACATGAAAAGTCAGTTCGTCAGCACCGAGCACCTGCTCCTCGCTATCGTCAAGCTGGATATTGGCCTGGCCAAAGAAGTGCTCGCCAAGCTCGGCGTCACCCCTGAACAGGTCCGCCGCCAGGTGCTGCGCGTCCTCACCGAAGCCCGTGAATCGCTGGATGCAGCTGAAGAGAAAAGCACCAGGAGAGGCGAGAAGAAAAGCACCTCCAAGACCCCCCTGATAGACCAGTTAGCCGTGGACCTCACCGCCCTGGCTGAGGAAGGCAAGCTCGACCCGGTCATTGGCCGCGAAAAGGAAATCGAGCGCGTCATCCAGATCCTCGCCCGTCGCACCAAGAACAACCCTGCCCTCATCGGCGAACCCGGCGTGGGCAAGACCGCCATTGTCGAGGGATTGGCTCAGCGCATCGTTGAGGGCGACGTGCCCGGCCTCTTGCTCGAAAAGCGCGTCCTGCGCTTAGATGTAGGTTCCCTGGTCGCCGGCACCATGTACCGCGGTCAGTTCGAGGAGCGCCTCAAGCGCGTCATCGACGAACTCAAATCCGCCGGCTCCATCCTCTTCATCGACGAGGTCCACATGCTCGTGGGTGCCGGTTCCGCCGGTTCCTCGGTGGATGCCGCCAACATCCTCAAGCCCGCCCTTTCTCGCGGTGAGCTGCAGGTCATCGGCGCCACCACCCTCGAGGATTACCGCAAGAATATCGAAAACGATGCGGCGCTCGAACGCCGCTTCCAACCTATCATGGTCAACGAGCCTACCAAGGAAGAGACCATGAAAATCCTGTTGGGCATCCGCAAGAACTACGAGGAGCACCACCGCCTGGTCATCTCCGATGAAGCCCTGGAAGCCGCCGTCAATCTCTCCGCCCGTTACATCAACGACCGCTTCCTGCCCGATAAGGCCATCGACCTGATTGACGAGAGCGCCTCGCGCGTGCGCATGTATAAGAGCGATGCCGCCAAGCAGACCAAGGCACTGATGACCGAGCTGCGCTCGGTGCGTCGCGCCTACCACCTGGCAGTCGAACAAGGTCGCATGGATGACAGCCAGCAGGAACTGCACAAGCAGAATGAACTGGAGCGCAAGCTTCAGGCTCTCACCAAAGAATGGGACCGCGCCAACAGCCCGGTGGTCACCCCAGATGACATTGCCGAGCTGGTCTCCATGTGGACCGGCGTGCCGGTCATGCAGATGGCGCAGGAGGAATCCGTGCGCCTGCTCAACATGGAAGCCGAGATGCGCAAATCCATCGTCGGTCAGGAAGAAGCCATCGAGAAGATCTCCAAGGCCATCCGCCGCGGTCGCGCCGGCCTCAAGGACCCGCACCGCCCCATCGGCTCCTTCATGTTCCTCGGCCCCACCGGCGTGGGCAAGACCGAGCTGACCAAAGCCCTGGCGCGCTTCCTCTTCGGCAGTGAGGAAGCCCTCATCCAGCTGGATATGTCCGAGTTCATGGAGCGCCACACCGTTAGCCGGCTGGTGGGTGCCCCGCCCGGCTATGTGGGCTATGAGGATGCCGGCCAGCTCACCGAAGCCATCCGCCGCCGCCCCTATTCCATCGTCGTCTTCGACGAGGTTGAGAAGGCACACCCCGAGGCGC
>Ga0067045_1031329_pt1 | contig 12559 bp, 12 predicted proteins | sample TerdegcTABiofilm_FD_59184 | JGI IMG/M metagenome (GOLD analysis project Ga0067045, IMG submission 59184) | Combined Assembly of (Gp0054472, Gp0054536) Wastewater bioreactor microbial communities from Singapore -Terephthalate degrading...
TGACCCAGTGGACCTCGTCAGCGGCATGGTGGATGAGCTTCAGTCCCAGGCCCCCCGGGCCGCAGGTTCCGGTTGAGGCATTCTCCCGCGCAAGCAGGGAGGGATCGAAGGGCAACCCCTGGTCATGAAAATCCAGGCGGAGTTCCCCGTCCCCGATTTCGCCGCTGAGGATCACGTCTCCAGGGATGCCGCCGGGATAGGCGTGGTCGCGGATATTGAGAAAGGCCTCCTCGGCGGCCAGTTCCAGGGCCAGGATCTCCTTCGGAACCAACCCCGCGACGCCCGCCAGGTCCCGGACATAGCCCTGAATCATGGCCAGGAAACGGCTGTCCGCCGGAATGCGCAACTGGGTCTTGAGGGATTCAGGCATGAGCCTTCATACGCACCCACCGCAACAGAGTCCATATTCCGGAACGCTGCCGGCCACGAGCCATGCCGATCGTTCCAGGAGCCAAGGCCCCCGCACCAAGGACCCGGCCTGCGAATCGGGCAAATCTCGCAGACCTTCGCCAAGGTCGTCAAAGCCCTGGGTCTCAATGACGACGTGGCCAACTCCCGGCAAAAGGTCGTGTTCCACACCCTGCGCCATACCTTCGCCTCTGGCTGGCGGAACAGGGCACGGACCTCTACACGATCCAGCAGCTCATGAGGCACCAGTCCTTCGCCATGGTGCAGCGCTACGCCCATCTCTCCCCGGACACCCTGCGCCGGGCGGTTATGACCTTGGAGACCGGCATTCGCGCAGCGGCGGACAAGGGGAACATGTTGCGCCTTGGGGACCGATAGCTCGACGTCTTGATATTTATAAATCAAAGGCTATAAACAGACACGAACCGATGAACTGTCGAATTTATCAACGGACAAGCCGTGGAAGTGTTCGAAGCCTTGCCTGCCGACATGCGGGCCAAGCTGCAACGGACCTTTCGACTCGTGGAGGAGCGAGGATTGGCCGCCTTGGTCATGCCCCTGGCTCGCCCCGTGGTTGGACGGACGCTTTTGGTGCTGCGGACCTTCATCAAGAAAACTCCGAAGACCCCGCGCGGGGAAATCGACATGCCAGACGACGGCTTGAGGGAGAAGAACATGCCTAGAATGAAGGCCCGCGATCTGCACGACAAGGCCATGCGTGAAGACCCCGAATACCGGCGCGAATACGAAGCCCTTGAGGAAGAGTTCGCCTTGATTGCGGCCATGCTGGATGCCAGGCAGAAGGCGGGGCTGACCCAGGCCCAGGTCGCCGAGCGCATGGGGGTCAAGCAGCCCGTCGTGGCGAAGATCGAGGGCGGCAGGTCAAACGTGTCGTTCGGCACGCTCAAGCGCTACGCACGGGCCACGGGCTGCAAGGTCAAAGTCGAGTTCGTGCAGGGGTAACATGGCACCGGATGTGCCAGCGGGATACCTGACGCAAGGCCATGGTCGGGCTGATGGGGAAGGTGCTGGGCGTCGGATACAAGGTGTTTTAGGACGGTTTGCAGCCATGCAACTTTGCCCACAGCCGTACCAGTGTGTCAAATTCCCCTGACTACTCTGCGCCTGACCTGGGCGATAACTTTCTCGCCGCCGGAACCCCTCCGGCAACTTCCGTGAGATCATTCCCCGAGCCGGTCGCTACCCTCGCCCTAAAATGGCTCACCACAAGCGCCCTCTGGCCGAGCCCGGCTAACGGACGCTTGTTTTTTGGTATAACGACTCGCTTGAAGGCAGTACCTTCACGGCTGCAATTAAAAGAAGTCAGTCTCGGATAGCCAATCAGCAATTACATAGTCAGCGGACAAATATCAATCTGCCAGCTACCAGTTGCTATTTTAGAAATAATTCTATACATATTAGCACAAATTAGAAGACACCCTAAGCAACATCCTCATTTTTTGCAAGCAGTTGGGCAACAATGGTATACTGGGCAAAAACTTATCAAGATAAAAGCTGGCGGCATCTTTGGATGCACGGGTTGGATGTCGCTGCTGTAGGGCAAGCGTGGATATCTAACAGCAACGCTATCGTGCAAAGCCTAACTTGTGCAGCGACGCCAAATTTTAAATTTGAAATTTTAGCCATCGTCCTATTTTTTCTTTTTATACATGACCTTGGGAAGGCAGATACACGTTTTCAGTTCAAAGTCCCTGAACTTGCCAAGTTGCTCCGCCCACATGCCAAACATCCTCGCCTGGAAGTTAACCACTATGATCATGGAGGTGGTGGCCTATTTTGGTTTAAAAATGATTTCGGCATTGAGTATGACACCGATAATCTGGTAAAATGGATGCTTTCCGCCTGCTCACACCATGGTAGCCGAGTCGACCCTTCGAAAACACGCCCTGGCAATACCATTCATCCTGACGATATGGAAGAAGACCGCAACTACAGAAAATATCTGTATAACATAGCAGAAGAACTATTCTTAAATCCCAACGGATTTACTCTCATGGATTGCAATCATGCCCCCCCGCACACGTTTGCCGGATTCTGCTCTGTTTGCGATTGGATTGGGTCCAACGAGCTTTTCTTCCCTTCCTTGCCGGAAGACGCAACACCGGCCGAGTATTACCAACAGCGCAAGCAAGACGCTCAACATGCCCTGGCTTCTATCGGTCTTGTCATTGAAAAAACGCATCTGACCGGGATGAGCGGAATATTTCCCGAACTCATGCCACGCGGCGTCCAGACCTTGGACCCTGGGAACGCAAGCCGTGCCGAAGGCCTGCACATCATCGAAGCTCCCACCGGTTCGGGCAAGACCGAAGCCGCCCTGGCTTTGGCCTCTTATCTCCTCGCCGAAGACAAAGCCGACTCGATCATCTTCGCCCTGCCAACCCAGGCGACATCCAACGCCCTCTTAGAGCGCCTTGAAAAGGTCGCCCCGCTGCTCTTCCGTGATGGCGTCAATGTGGTGTTGGCTCATGGGAAATCCAGATTCTCGCACCGACTGAAAGCCCTCATTAAAGCAGGAACGGGGCTTGATGCGAATGATGCTCGGGTTCAATGCTCGCAGTGGATAGCGCAAAGCCGTAAACGCGTTTTCTTGGGTCAAATCGGAGTATGCACTCTTGATCAAGTTCTCATGTCCACACTCCCCGTTCGCCATCATTTCGTTCGCCGATTTGGAATCGGTCGATCTGTCCTCATCATTGATGAAATCCACGCTTATGACAGCTATATGAGTGGATTACTGAAGTATGTGCTTGAAGCACAGATGAACGCATGCGGCAACGTCATCTTATTGTCCGCCACACTTGATTCCCGGAGACGGCGCGAATTGATAAGAATTTGGGGCGGCATCGAAGACGACATCGCAGGGACATATCCTCTAGTGACAAGAGTTCATCATGGTGTTGTCACCAATGCTGAGTTGGAACCGGAATATTTTCCAGAGATACGCATCGTCGAAGTCGATACCAGGATAACTTCGGAAGCCTTTCCCGACAACTTCATCCTGGAAAATGCCCTCCGCAGAGCGTATGAAGGCCAATGCGTCGCCATCGTGGTCAATGTGGTGGACCATGCCCAGCGTGTGGCCAACGCATTAAAAAGTATGACCCGCGATATCCCTGTTGATATTTTCCACTCCCGATTCGCTTTCCATGACAGAGACACCATTGAGCAGTTCGTGCTCAAAACCTACGGCAAAAACCGCAACTCAGCGACCGGCCGCATCCTTGTCGCGACCCAGGTCGTAGAGCAGAGCCTTAATCTTGATTTTGACTATCTCGTCACCCAAATATGTCCCGTAGACCTTTTGTTTCAAAGGATTGGTCGACTGCACCGATACAAGCACCTCCATGCAAACGGCCTTGTACCTACCTGCCTCGTTCTCTGCCCAATTGAATCGGATTATGGGGTACACGCCTGCATCTACGCATCCCCAAGTCTGCTATGGCGCACTCAACGGCTGCTGGAGGCCTCGAAACGCATCGTCTTTCCGGATGCCTATCGGATGTGGATCGAGGCTGTCTACTCGGACGCACGGATGGAGGGTGAACCTGACGTCATCTTCGCCAACCATGGTGCATGGCGCGACGAACAGGCGGGCAAACGCTTCGCAGCCCAATGCCTCGCCGTGGCCTCGACGGAATTCCCAGACACGGACAAGAATGCGGCACAGCTCACCCGATCTGGCGAGATGTCGCTCTCAATCCTCCCGCATTCCGGCGGTCGATTGCTGGACGAGGATGGAACGCCATTGGCCGCATTGAAACGGCTCGGGATGCACACCCAGGAGGCACCCCATCTGTGCGCCATACCCGTTCCGGCTTCCTGGGGGAAGTGGCTCCATTCGGTTCCACTGGAAAAGGGGTTTCATCTGTTGCCGGTCGAAGCACAGCACGATGGACAATGGACAAGCGAATTGGAGAATGGGGTTATCCTGCACTACGACCCAACTTTCGGGCTTTGGAGGGAAAAATCATGAATCTCATAACCGACCCATGGATCCCTGTCGCTGATCGCGACGCCATTCGAAGGCGCATTTCATTAAAAGAGCTTCTTTGTTCTTCAGGGCCATTTACAATCTCCCTCCGCCGGGACGACCTGGAACTGGCAGCCCTGCAACTGGCTATCTGCCTGACACAGGTCATGCTCGCACCCAAGGATGCAAACGAATCCGTCGAGCGTCTCCAGTCGCCGCTCTCGCCAGATGTCTACGATCAGGCGGCTGCACCGTTTCTGGATATGTTCGTCGTTGACCATCCCGAACAGCCGTTTATGCAGTTTCGCAATGTTCACGCAAGTGAAACGACTCCTATCCAAAAAATGTTCCCAGGCCTTCCGGAGGGAACCAATGCCTGTTTCTTCAACGAAGTGGGCGAAGTGACCAAGGCTTGTCCGGCCTGTACGGCTCTTGCCCTGTTTCATCAGGCGAGCAACTGCCCGAACTGGAGCGGGAAGCACAAAGGAGGCCTTCGGGGAGGAAGCCCAGTCACCGTCTTTGTGCATGACGATGATCTTCGCCACTACATTTGGAAAAACGTGCTAAACACCACATTTGCCCAAAAACACTTCCCACAAATCCCGCCTGACGAGGATATTCCTGCCTGGATACGCTGGTGGGATCACGGCCAGACCTATGGAGCACAGCAACTATCCCTTCTCCGCGGATTATTCTGGCAGGCAGTCAAAATTGATATGATCTGGAAAACACGTGGAGGGACATGCGACGTCTGCGGCCTTCCAAGCGAGAAATACGCGGTGGCGTTCAAAGCCTGGGCCTCGCATATGTGCTCGATCACCGGGACGTGGCCTCATCCCCTGAGTTCTCGGCACTTAAAGAAGGACTCCTGGAAATTCATCTCCTATACCACCACCGAGCCCGCCTGGGTCAGAATTCCCTCCCTGATTGCCGCGGGGCCAGGGCAGGTTCGCCCTCTTGTACTGGAACATTGGCGAACCATCGACTCCTCATCCCCCCTCACTCTGGCAATGGGCGGATACCGAACCAAGCAAGCGGCCATCCTGGAACGTCGCCACGACATGGCCCCCTTGCCCGCAGGATGGGGGGAGCACACAGATGACCTCATGGCTCTCTTGAATCTCGCTTTGACCATCCGAGATGTTTTTCGAAATAAACTATACGGTCTTAAACAATCACTTGGTGCGGATAACATGCAATCTGAAGCCATACGACGTTTTCATGATCGTTCTGAATCATATATTCATACCATGTTGCAAAATTTGAATTGGGACAAATTCGGTCAGGTACAGAATGAGTTAACAAATAGACTGGTATCATTATGCTGGGAAATCATAGATGAGCTCGCCGAGCCTTATGAACACAAACCCGATACATTTCAAAAAATAGCCGTAACCCGCGCCACTCTGGGCAAGGAATTCAAGAAAATCAAGGAGGGCCTGCAGTGACTGACATCGACTTCGCGAAGCTCAAAACAGCGTTCGATCAGTTGCCCCCGGGATCCAAGGCGGATATCCGCCGGGTCGCCGCACCGGAGGATCTTGATTGGTGCCCGGCCTTCTATCGGCTGCTTCCGCCAGGCATAAAGCCAAACGATCAATGGAAACGTATCATTTTCCTCCTGCCCTGGGCCGCGCACATCCCTGGCGCAAGACCACTCGGCCGGGCCATGCATGACAATCGAATCGCCGAGATGCGCGTATTTCAGATGGCCAAATCCGAATTTCCACAGGATATCATCCACCTGCGGCGCATTCTGCGGCAAATGAAGACCTCCCTGGACTGGACCGATTTCGGCCAAAGCCTCTTTTATTGGTGCGACGACCGGAAGAAGGCCATCCTGCGGGATTATTTCTACACCTCCAAAGAAGAATAAAGGAGCACGCACATGAACAAAAAATTCCTCAACCTGCACGTCCTCATTTCGCACAGCCCTTCCTGCCTCAACCGGGACGACATGAACATGCAGAAGTCCGCCGTCTTCGGCGGTGCTCGGCGTATCCGAATTTCAAGTCAATGCCTCAAAAGGGCAATCCGTTGCACATGGAAAACAAATGGGCTTCCAACATCATTACGATCAACTATAACTGTCGATGAAATTGTAAAAAAACTTGGCAATAACTATGGAAAAACTGGACTATACCTCGCTGCAATGCTTGAAGGTAAGACTGATATAAAGGATATAAAAAACAAAAAAGTTGACAAACATGGCCGCATATCGACTCAGATCATCCCCTTAGAATCAGAAGAGATTACGATCATTGAGCGCGCGCTGCACGAGGCTGTCGATTTGGAAAATGACACGGAAATCATCAATAAAATAAAGGACGTGTTGGGCTCGCTGAAAAGATTGCCTACACGTGATATCGCCATGTTTGGCCGCATGGCCTCGACAAAACTGCTAGATGAAGTTGAAGCCGCCGCTTCCGTGGCCCACGTCATCACCACGCACAAGGTTGACTCCGAAATCGATTGGTTTACGGCCATGGACGACCTGCGCGAGGAGGCGGAGGAAAGCGGGGCCGGACACCTCAATACCCAGGAGTTCGGGTCTGGCGTCTTTTACCGTTACGCCTGCGTGGACATCGATCTTCTGGCTGAAAACCTCAACAAATCCCGTTCTGATGCGCTCGCATTTGCGGCCGACTTCGCTGGCCTCTTTGCGACCGTCGTTCCCACCGGCAAGCAGAAAAGTTTCGCCTCATACACTGTGGCCGATTATGTCCTGGCCAGCTTCTCGGACATGCCCCTGTCCGCCGCCAACGCTTTCGAGAAACCCGTCTCTTCCCGCAATGGGTTCATGGAACCTTCGGTCAAAGCCTTTGAGGAATACTGGACCAAAGTCCATGCCGGATACGGACTCAAAGAAGACCCCCAAGCCATCTTCAGCCTTGTGGGGTCCTCGCTGACCGGACAAAAAGACACCCTGGCTGATCTCGCCAATTGGGTCAAAAAACAGGAGTAACCCCCCATGGCCGCCTATCTCATCCTGACACTCGACGGGGTGTTCCAGGCCTGGGGAGGACACACCTATGAGACCTTCCGGCCAACGGAGCTTTTCCCGACACGTTCCGGCCTGACCGGACTCTTTGCCGCCTGCCTTGGCATCCGGCGTCATGAAAAAGGGGCGCTGCAATCCCTCGCCGGAAATTTCCGATACGCTGCCCGGCGAGACCTCGTGCCTGGGCGAAAACCTGATCGCACGACCGACTACCATACTGTCCAAAACGTGCGCACGGTCAAAGGAAAACCCAAAGATACGGAGTTGACCCATCGCCAATATCTTGAAGATACGATATTTTCATTGGCTGTCCGTTTTTTGGACAACAAACTCTTGGCAGATGTCGCCGCCGCTATTCAGAAACCTGTCCTGACGCCATACCTCGGCCGGAAGAGTTGCCTTCTCAACCGGCCGCTTTTCAACAAGGTCGTCGAGGCCGACAGCCTTGAACATGCCCTTTTGCAAACGCCGCCTAGCTCCGGGATCGTCTATAGCGAAGAGCCAGGCCCAAGCGTCAGCCCCATGCGCGTCAGGGACGTCCCGCTCTACGAAAAAAGCAGAGCTTTTGAGACGCGTACTATCTATATATATACCATGGAGGCTGACCATGCACCTCAGTGAATGGGAACTCTCGGCTAAAAATACTGTCAACGTTTATTCTATCCATAAATATCTATGGGCGGCCTTTCAAAAAATTCCTCAAGAAAAAAGGCCTTTTGTATTTCGTTTCGACAAGGCCACCAAAACTGGATACGGCAAAGTCCTCATGCTCTCTTCAATCGAACCTTCCTCCACTGGTACTCCCGCATTACGCCTTTTGCGTTCGTCGAAATTCACTCCAAACTTTATTAGCGGCCAGCGATTGCTGTTCAATTTGCGCGCAAACCCTGTTCGGATGCTGAATCATGATAAAAACCGTGTCCCGCTGATCCGCCATGAAGATATCATCGGCTGGCTGTCCCGCAAACTCGAAGATGTCGCCGAGATCACATACGCCGACATCGCGGGCCGCAAGGCCTTCTACTTCAAAAAAGGCAGTCGAAGCGGAAAAATCGTGGCGGTGGACTTTCATGGACTTTTATCAGTCAAGAACCCGAATCGGTTCGTTGAAATAATGCTGCATGGCGTCGGTCCGGCCAAGGGCTTCGGGTGCGGACTTCTCCTGGCGAGGCGGGCCTGATGCTGCCCAGGCTGTCGCCGTTGCCGCTCAAGGAGCGGGCGTCCATGGTGTTTTTGGAGATGGGGAATCTGGACGTGCTCGACGGCTCCTTCGTGCTGGTGGACGCCGGGGGCGTGCGCACCCACATCCCGGTGGGCGGCCTGGCCTGCATCATGCTCGAACCGGGCACGCGGGTTTCACATGCGGCCGTGGTTCTGGCGGCGCGGGCCGGGACGCTTCTGGTCTGGATCGGGGAGGCCGGGGTGCGTTTGTACGCCTCCGGCCAGCCCGGCGGGGCGAGAAGCGACCGGCTTTTGTATCAGGCGGCCCTGGCCCTTGACGAGGACGCCCGGCTCAAGGTGGTGCGCAGGATGTACGCCGTGCGCTTCGGCGAGGAACCGCCGTCGCGGCGCGGCGTGGAGCAGTTGCGCGGCATCGAGGGGGCGCGGGTCAAGGAGATGTACCGTCTGTTGGCCCGGCAATACCGCGTGCCGTGGTCCGGTCGGAAGTACAATCCCCGGGAATGGGGCACGGGCGACCTGCCCAACCGCTGCCTGAGCGCGGCCACGGCCTGCCTGCACGGGCTGGCCGAGGCGGCGGTCCTGGCGGCGGGCTATGCCCCGGCCATCGGGTTCATCCATACGGGCAAGCCGCGCAGTTTCGTGTACGACATCGCCGACCTGTACAAGTTCGACACGGTGGTGCCGGTGGCCTTCTCCGTTGCGGCCAAACCGTGCGCCGAGCCGGAACGGGCGGTGCGTCTGGCCTGCCGGGACCGATTCCGGGAGATGAAGCTTCTGCGTCGCATCATCCCGGACATCGAGGAGGTTCTAGCGGCCGGCGGGCTTGCCGTGCCGCAGGCCGCGCCCGAGGCCATCGGTCCGGCCTTCGCGGACGAGGAGGGACTTGGCGATGATGGTCATCGCGGTTGAGAACGCCCCGCCGCGTCTGCGCGGACGCCTTGCGGTGTGGCTTCTGGAAATTCGCGCGGGCGTGTATGTCGGGGACTATTCGGTGAAGGTGCGGGAGATGATCTGGAACAACGTGGAAAACGGACTTGAGGACGGCAACGCGGTGATGGTGTGGAGCACGCGGAGCGAATCGGGATTCTCGTTTCGCACGCTGGGTCCGAACCGGCGGATGCCGGTTGATTTCGACGGATTGGAGTTGGTGTCGTTTTCGGGTCCTGAGCCGCTTTCCGAGTGAGGCGGCCGTTCCTTGACAATCGCATATGTGATGCCTTGATTTTCTTGACAAAAATCCGGTGGGAAAAACGGCTTGAAAAAGTCGTGGAAGAAGAGGATGTTGCGTCAAGAGTGTTCCCCGCGCTCGCGGGGATGATCCGCCCGGGGTTTCTTTCCAGGCTTTGGGGTGGGGGTGTTCCCCGCGCTCGCGGGGATGATCCGGGCTTGAACTCCCTGACCATGCCGGTCGAGTCGTGTTCCCCGCGCTCGCGGGGATGATCCGCCTCATTGCCCATCTCCACCACGTCCCACCCAGTGTTCCCCGCGCTCGCGGGGATGATCCGTACGGCTCGGCCTACATGATCCTTGCGCAATTGTGTTCCCCGCGCTCGCGGGGATGATCCGACCCACGAGGTCTATTTGCGCTCCTGGTGGTCGTGTTCCCCGCGCTCGCGGGGATGATCCGGCGAGTTCCCCGCGCAGAGTGCGCAGACGCTCGTGTTCCCCGCGCTCGCGGGGATGATCCGCCGGATGACCTCCAGAACCTTAGGAGTCCGATGTGTTCCCCGCGCTCGCGGGGATGATCCGTCACCCGCGACGCCTACGAGTCCATGTCCGCCGTGTTCCCCGCGCTCGCGGGGATGATCCGACCATGCACATGAACGCTCAGGGCCTCGCAGAGTGTTCCCCGCGCTCGCGGGGATGATCCGATCACTTCGACCTCCACGGACTTCGTGGCCGCGTGTTCCCCGCGCTCGCGGGGATGATCCGGGTGAGTGGATAAAGGGAGGGGGTTAACATTAGTGTTCCCCGCGCTCGCGGGGATGATCCGGCTTTCACGAGAAGGCCCGCTCCATTGAGGAAGTGTTCCCCGCGCTCGCGGGGATGATCCGAGGACACAAACACCGGTCAATGGTAACATAAAGTGTTCCCCGCGCTCGCGGGGATGATCCGAACCGGCGCATCGGCTTAGGGCTGATGGGCATGTGTTCCCCGCGCTCGCGGGGATGATCCGATGAGGGCGTGGTCCTGGGTAGAGAAAGCGCGGTGTTCCCCGCGCTCGCGGGGATGATCCGGTTTTCGGAGACGCCTGTGTTTATGATGATGCGTGTTCCCCGCGCTCGCGGGGATGATCCGGTTTATTTTAATTTGGCTGAATCCCCAGAAGCGTGTTCCCCGCGCTCGCGGGGATGATCCGGTTTTCGGCGACGCCTATGTTTATGGTGATACGTGTTCCCCGCGCTCGCGGGGATGATCCGCACGGCCCTGCGCCGGGGCGTTGTTGAGGCGGGTGTTCCCCGCGCTCGCGGGGATGATCCGCTCATATTTCCGGCGATGCCATGGTTTCCGGCGTGTTCCCCGCGCTCGCGGGGATGATCCGCTATATAGATGAGGGCGTGGTCCTGGGTAGAGGTGTTCCCCGCGCTCGCGGGGATGATCCTTTCCATCACTGCCTATTGCAATTACGTACAGAGTGTTCCCCGCGCTCGCGGGGATGATCCGTAAATAGTCTTTGTAACATCGGTGTAAGAATCGTGTTCCCCGCGCTCGCGGGGATGATCCGCACCTTCGTAAACACGAGCATTGTTGGAAACAGTGTTCCCCGCGCTCGCGGGGATGATCCGATTTTTCGGACATCCAAGCCGATCGGCGGCGAGTGTTCCCCGCGCTCGCGGGGATGATCCGCGCGGATGCGATGAAGGGTTTTTCCATAAATCGTGTTCCCCGCGCTCGCGGGGATGATCCGCCTCAGCTTCCGGCGTAACGACACCGACGGATGTGTTCCCCGCGCTCGCGGGGATGATCCGGAGAGGAGCCGGGTCAAATCATGACCACGCCCGTGTTCCCCGCGCTCGCGGGGATGATCCGTCTACTTTGATTTGGCTGAATCTGCTGAAGCCGTGTTCCCCGCGCTCGCGGGGATGATCCGGGAGTATGATTGTGAGACGCACAAAATTAAAAGTGTTCCCCGCGCTCGCGGGGATGATCCGGCAATGATTCGGATTTCGGCTTTTGGCCGGACGTGTTCCCCGCGCTCGCGGGGATGATCCGCCTGTGTTTACGACAACGCCTATATTTCCGGCGTGTTCCCCGCGCTCGCGGGGATGATCCGTTATATTAAATCTTCGTGTTGCTAAACAACAGGTGTTCCCCGCGCTCGCGGGGATGATCCGGTTTTTCTCGGATTCCAAAAACCCTCCTAGAGGTGTTCCCCGCGCTCGCGGGGATGATCCGACGCTTGTGTTTACGACAACGCCCGTATTTCTGTGTTCCCCGCGCTCGCGGGGATGATCCGCTCCGTTACATGGCCGTCAGCTTGGGTGTGGAGTGTTCCCCGCGCTCGCGGGGATGATCCGACCTTAGCGTTACTATAAACCCAGGCTTTGTCGTGTTCCCCGCGCTCGCGGGGATGATCCGAGCGTTGTCATAAATATAAGCGTCGCCATGGAGTGTTCCCCGCGCTCGCGGGGATGATCCGCACGAGCATCGCCGTAAACACTGGCGTTTCCGGTGTTCCCCGCGCTCGCGGGGATGATCCGGTGGTCACCTCACGTGGCCGCTTCTTAACTTCGTGTTCCCCGCGCTCGCGGGGATGATCCGCTCCTTACGATCACGTTCGACCAGGCGCTTGCGTGTTCCCCGCGCTCGCGGGGATGATCCGACGCTTCACGCTGTTAAAATCCTTCTCCATAAGTGTTCCCCGCGCTCGCGGGGATGATCCGTACGAAGACGGCGCGGCAACGACGCGATCCGTGTGTTCCCCGCGCTCGCGGGGATGATCCGGATCATCGAAACACTTAACGCCATGCCGG
>Ga0067045_1031326_pt1 | contig 12551 bp, 5 predicted proteins | sample TerdegcTABiofilm_FD_59184 | JGI IMG/M metagenome (GOLD analysis project Ga0067045, IMG submission 59184) | Combined Assembly of (Gp0054472, Gp0054536) Wastewater bioreactor microbial communities from Singapore -Terephthalate degrading...
CGCGAGGCATAACGAGGAAGTCGCGGCGGTCTGGCATGCCTACCATGAGGGCCATCCCACCCGAGTTCCGGTGTCCATCAACGGCAGCATCCGAAATCTGATCCAGAACTCGGCCATCAATGATACCGGCTACACCTTCGAGGACTTCTTCACCGACCCCGAAGCCCAGATCCAGTGCCAGCTTGCCTACCAGGCGTGGTACCGCAACCACGTGGTCTGTGACCGCGAGATGGGCCCTCCCGCCGGCGGTTGGGCGCTGAACATCGACTTCCAGAACTCGTATGATGCGGGCTGGTTCGGCTGCCCCATGCACTACGACGGCAATGCGGTCCCCGACACGGTGGAGATCCTCAAGCACGACAAGCACAAGCTGTACGAGATGGAGTGCCCCGATCCCCTGCGGGGTGGCCTTTTGGGGCGCGCCATGGAGTTCTATGAGTACATGCACGACCGCTGCCGCAACCTGGAGTTCCAGGGCCTTCCCGTGAACCCTCCGGTCACCATCCCCGGCGAGGGCAACGACGGCCCTCTCGATGCCGCCTACAAGCTGCGCGGGGCCGCCGAGGTCTGCATGGACATGATCGCCGACCCGGACTACTACCACGACCTGATGACTTTCATCACCGACTGCTTTATCCGGCGTATGAAGGCCATCCGCGAATGGCGGTGGGAGCAGTACCCGGATTCGGCCGACAAGGGCCAGTTCAAGCGCCCCGGATACGGCTTCGCGGACGATGCCGTGGTCCTCCTCTCAGTGAACCAGTACCGCGAGTTCGTCTTGCCCTATCACAAGCGACTGGCGGACGAGTTCAGCGACGGCGGGGCCAAGAGTGTCCACCTGTGCGGCGATGCCACCCGCTTTTTCCCAATCCTGCATGAGGAGTTGAACGTCACCAGCTTCGACACCGGCTTTCCCGTGGACCACGGCAAGCTGCGAGAGGAGCTTGGGCCCGATGTCCAGATCTTCGGCGGCCCAACGGTCATGTTGCTCCGGGACGGCCCGGAGTCGGCGATCCGCGCCAAGGTCCGGGATATCTGCGAGTCGGGTGTCATGGAGGGCGGGAGATTCGTGTTCATCGCCGCGAACAACATGGCCCCGTGTACCCCGGTGGAGCACGTGCGGGCCATGTACGAAGCAGCCAAGGAGTTCGGGCGCTACTAACCTCTCAACAAAGGCTGGAGAACATGCTGCGCGCCACCCTCTGCTGCTGTGCCGTCGCGATCTGGGGAGCAGCCGCCTGCGGAGAGGGTCTGCACGAGTGGACCTTCGACGGCCCTGACGCGCCCCCTCTCTGGCCCCACGGATGCACCGCGAAGGTCGAAGATGGCATGCTCAGGTGCGAGATCGCCGAGAAGGGCCCCGGGGTCTGGCTCTGGCTACCACAGGCCGAGGTCTGTGCTCCCGCGAAGCTGGTGTTCCGAATCCGAACCAGCGACACCATGGTGGGCCGGGGCGAGGCATACATCAAGACCCGGGAGCGCCCGGACATCGGCATGCACAGCGTTGTGCGCTTCCCGATTCCGCATGACAATCAATGGCACGAAATCGCGGTGCCGCTGCCGGCGGTGGGCACGATCCTGCAGGTCCGCCTCGCTGTGGGCCACAGGCCGGGTACCTTCGCGATCGACTGGATCCGCTTCGAGAGCGACCCTTACCCGGCGGAGGTTCTGTCCGCGCGTGGTGCCCTGCCTGGCCACATCACGATACAGGACGATGCCTTGCGGGTAATCCTGCGTACCCGTGACCACCGCTACCGCGTGGTGGATCGACGCACTGGGCGGCGCTGGACCGCCGACGGTTCGGGCTGCAAGGCGCTGCTCACCGGTGCCCGACGAGTCGATTCGCGGACGATGGTGCTCGACCTGTACGACCACAGCACCCGCGCGAAATACACCAGCACCGTCGCTCTGCCCGAACAGGGCGCGGTCTCGTTCGAGCTGAGCACCGATCAGCCCCAGTCACCGTTCCAGGCGCTCGTAGACTATCCGCCCATGCTCACCAGTGATCTCGACTCGGCCAAGCTGGTCTTCTGCGACCGTTCCGCGGGCGTCTACGTGGACCAGACCGAGGAGGCCTACGCGGGCAAGCTGCTTACGGTCTACGGGAACACCGGCACCACGAACATGCCGCTGGTCGGCGTGGTGAGTTCGGCTCGGGGCGATGCCATGATGGCGCTGGTCGAGACCCCCTGCGACGCTTTGCTTCAACTCGCCCCGGACTCCGAGAAGCGCTGCTGGCCGCAGATCATCTGGCAGGAATCGCTGGACACATTCCGCTACCCGCGCCGGTTGTCATATCGCTTCGTGCCTTCGGGCGGTTACGTCGCGCTGGCGAACCTGTACAGGGAGTATGCGGCAGACCAGGGGCATGTGCTCCCATTCTCCCGGAAGCTCAAACAGCGCCCACAGGTTGCGGGTCTCAAGGGCGCGCCGATACTCTGGGGCGCCCGCGATGCCTGGCGGTTCATCCAGGAAGCCAGGACCGAGGGGATGATCGCCGGCGTTCTCGCCAATGCCCACCATGGTCTGTGGGACCACGGCGCCCTGCGCAAGCTCAACGAGATGGGCTACCTGACCGCGCCCTATGACAATATCAGCGACGCGCTCGACGGCCCAACAGGACCCCAGCGCGATCCCGTGGACGAGACGGCCTTCCACTCCCGGCCGGATTCCGGACCACAGGGCGGTTGGGAAGATGAACTCCACAAGCATTTCATGCGGTCAACCGCCTTCGCACTGAGAGCGCTGAAAAGCTACGCTCCCGGCGACCTCGAACGCTACGGCTACAATGCCTGGTTCATGGATGTCGCTCTCGCCATCCATCTGCTCGAGGACTGGCACCCGCGGCACACCTTCGACCGCCGGCAGGACATGGAGTACCGACGCGGGTGCTTCCGCTGGCTCAATGAGCAGGGCCTGGTGATCGGCGCGGAACATGGCAATGACTGGGGCATTGAGTTCGTGGATTGGACCGAAGGCTCCCTGGGCGGCCCGTTCTGGTGGAGCCGTGCGCGTGACGAAGGCTGGGACCCCGGTCGCCTCAGACGCGCAGTCTCGCGGGAGGACTACACCGACAAGTACCTGCGAATCGGCCACGGGTACGACACCCGCGTGCCCTTCTGGCAACTGGTCTATCATGACTGCGCCGTATCCACCTGGTACTGGGGCGACGGCCCGGACTTTCATTACGACGCCGCGCCGGAAGTGTCGGACCGCAAGGACCTCCAGGCCCTGCTGTATGGCGGCGTGCCCATTTTGTGGCGCAGCGATGAAGGCTACGGGTGGGAACGCAACCGCGAGCGCCTTTTGCAGTCTTACCGCGACACCTGCATTTTCCACCGCGAAGTCGCCTTCGCCAGACTGGTTGACCACGAGTTCCTGAGCCCGGACATGGCCTTACAGCGCACCCGGTTCGACACGGGACACACCGCGGCGGTGAACTTCGGCGCTACCCCGCGCGAATATGCGTCTGACTCCGACGAGGCGGTGACCCTAGCTCCGGGCGGCTATCTCGTTACTGGACCGGGTTTCCGCCAGACGAAACTCTGGCTGGACGGCGCGACGGTGAAGAGCATCCAGGCTGACGGGTACTTCGTCGGGGAAGCGCCGGTGAAACGGCGAATCGGCCCGGTTGAGCTGAACGGGCGCTTCGTAGCCTTCCGCGTGAGCCCGAAGCGCTGGCAACTGGCCCTGGAGGCGAGCAAGCAGTACCGCTTCCGCACCAGCGACCTCACGGGTTGGAATCCGGCCAGCCGCTGTGCACTGGTGGAACTGGATTCGGTCAGCGCTGACCGTCGCGTGGTCCAGACCGGCTCCGCGGGCGACGAAATAGCCATCGACGCTACTCCAGACGCCCGTTTCTTCGCGCTGGTGCTCGACCCGGCCCCTGACGCCGTTACCCTGTACCCCGCAAACGATACGCTGCCCGACGGCCATCGGGTAGTTCTGTCCGCCGCCACCCGGCACGCCACTATTCGCTACACCGTGGATGGTTCCGAACCCACCCCCGGGTCGCTGGCCTACACAGAGCCCTTCGCACTGGAAGGCAGTACTGTCGTCAAAGCCCGACTGTTCGCCGGCCTGGACCCGATCGGCCAGACCGTCACACGGGTCCTGAGAGCGTGGGTGCGCCTCTTTGATTCGCCCCTGCTCAAGGGCGGTGACGACGCCCTGCCCGTGGATGTGCCGGTGTCCGGGTTGGATCAGCTGCGCCTGGTGGTTGGTGATGGAGGCAACAGCTGCTGGAGCGACTGGGCAGATTGGGCCGATGCAGCCTTCGTGCGCGAGGATGGCTCGAAGCTCTACCTGTCTGACATCAGGCCAGTCGCGGCGCACCAGACGTACCACGACATGACCGTGGATGGGAACCCGTCCGGCAGCGAATCAATCCGCATCAACAGCCGCAAGTTCGAGAAAGGCCTATGCTGCTTCTCGGAGGCCGAGATCATCTACCAGGTGCCCCCCGATGCGGTCCGGTTCTCCGCTTGGGTGGGCGTCGATGATCGGGCAAATCCCGGCCCAAATGGCCCCGAGGTCCTGCGCGGCACAGTCACGTTCAGCGTCTTCGGCCTGCGGCCATGGATGGGCAACGTGGCCTCCCGAATCGCCCAACCACCATCCTGATTGAGGAGCGAACCCATGTGTAATCATTCTGCAATCCTGATCGCCACGATGCTGATACTGGGAGGCATCATGAACTGTAACGCGCAGTCCGGGCAGCCGACCTATCGGCCGGTGTCCGCAAACAGCCACAGCGTCGACTTCCGGGATCTCGCCGACGGCTCGTGGGAGATCGTCACAACGGAGCATGACCCCTACGTCTTCCTCGAGCGCGTCTCGGGCCAGCCGGGCCCGGATGACACGGTGCTGGCTTTCGAGTACGCCTGCCCCCAGGGCACTGACAATGTGCAGGTCTACGTCTTCCCGCCGCTGTCCGAGGCCAACAGCGTCAAGGGTCCCGGCCTCACGCTGGCCGAAGGCTGGACCTCCTACGCCATAGACCTGGAGCCTGTGCTGGACGCCATTCAGGGCAAGTGGGAAGGCCTGCGCCTGGACCCCGGCAACCACGCGGGCCGCACCGTGCGCATCCGCAACATCATTCTGCGCCCACCTACCGAGCGAGAACTGGAACTCAAGGCCCGTTTGGAAGCCCGCAAGCAGGAAGCGGCGGACCGGGACGCGCGCCTGCGCGAGTATCTGCAGGGCGAATTCCCCGCGCGCGTCAGCGAGGTCCGGGTGACCGCGGATGAGGTCGTCATCGAGGCCGATACCTTCGATGCCGATGGTCCCCTGCTACTCGCCGAAGTGCCCATCTGGGCGGACATCACGCGCCTGCGCGAAGTGCCGACACTCACGCCAATCGAGAAGCCCGGGAAGTTCCGAATCACTTTCCCACGCATGGACGGCACGCGCGACAGGATCTACTCACGCTGGGCGATCGTGAAGCGCGACCGCGGGCAACTCACTCTCCTTTCCACCGGGCGCTACCCGGACGAGATTGAGCCGGAACAGGAAATGCCCTTCGAGAGGCCACGCGGGAAGAAGGGGCTGGGTGGGTTCGGTCCGTGGGGTGATATCGTCAGTGACCTGGACGACCTGGGTATCTCGGCAGTCACCGTCAACATACTGCTCAACGGGCTGATCGCAACCCGTCCCGGAGACGGGCGTACGCCCTTCGAGTTCGGCGGGCGGACGTGGTATATCAACGACGGCACAGTGGCCCACTTCGACCGGACCTTCGCGGAGACCAGCAAGCGGGGCATCATCGTCTCGGCCATCATCCTCCTGGCGCAGGGCCACAATGCACCTGAGGGCGACTGGTCCCACATCGTCGCACACCCGGACGCAGACCCGGCAGGCATCTTCGTGATGCCCAACATGGACAGCGAGGAGGGCGTGCTCGCCTACGCCGCTGCCCTTGATTACCTAGTCAAGCGCTACAGCCGGGAGGACAACAAATACGGGCGCATCCACCACTTCATTCTGCATAACGAGATCAACGCGGGATGGGTTTGGACCAACGCGGGCGAGAAAACCGATGTCCTGTACATGGACCTGTATCACCGCTCCATGCGCCTTGCCCATCTCATCCTGCGGCAGCGCGACGCAAATGGGAAGGCCTTCATCTCCCTGGAGCACCACTGGAACATGAAAGGGGACCCGCACTTCTACACAGGGGCGGGCCTGCTGGACCTGCTCAACCAGTACTGCGCGGCCGAGGGAGATTTCGACTGGGCGCTGGCATTCCACCCGTACCCCGATTCGCTTTTCAACCCGCGCACCTGGGAGGACAAGCACGTTACCTTCTCCCTGGATACGCCGAAGATCACCTTCCGCAACCTCGAGGTCCTCGAAGCCTGGGCGGAGCTCAAGCAAAACTGGTTCCGGGGCAGGACCCAGCGCACGGTGCATTGCACCGAGCAGGGGCTCAACTCCCCTGACTACTCGGAGAAGTCCTTGCAAGAACAGGCGGCGGGCATGGCGTATACCTGGAAGAAACTAAAGCGACTGGACAGTATCGAGGCGTTCCAGTATCACGCATGGCTCGACAACCGACAGGAGTTCGGGCTGCGCATCGGCCTGCGGAAGTTCAGGGACGAACCCGGCGACCCCTGGGGACGCAAGCCGATCTGGTACGTGTTCGAAGCGATGGGCACTCCGCGCGAAGATGAAGTCTTCGAGCAGTACAAGAGCGTAATCGGCATCGACGACTGGGACGAAGTGGTCCACAACGGTCCCGTTAAGTAGTCATCAGTTGCCGCAACCGCCAATACGCCACCAGCCACGAAGTCACACTGGTCTCGCAGATGCTCTCGGTGAGGTACCTGTGACCTGCGGGTATGTAGCATGGTTCGTAACTCAGGTAGTAAGACATGCGCCGTGGATCGGTCTGCGCCCGCAGAATCGGTAGCGCCGCAGACAGTGCATCGGTTTCCGGGCAATGCTCCGCAACAACGGGAGCAGTGGCGGCCATCCGCAGCACCCTGGATGTGCGCACTGGTTCCGCGGGGCCCTGAATGCCGTGCCCGTCCTCGCGCACCAGCGCCAGGTTGCGCTGCCATTCGACCCGGATCGCCGTCCGCAGTCGCGGGTCGTCAAGCCCTTCCTTCAGCGCGAGGTGGAAGCCTTCCACATAGAGGCTGCAGAGGTTGAAGTTCAACTCGGCCTCGCCGCGAATGACCCACTCCAGAGCATCATCGAAGTTCGCCAGCGCGTCCCGGTAGCGTTGTGATCCGGTGATCTTGGCAGCGATCCACAGACTGGGTATGTAGATGCTGATGCAGTGGGGGCGGGTCTGGGAGTTCACCAACGTGCGCTCACGGTACGGGTGCTGAAAATTCCGGTTGAGGAAATAGTCGGCAATCGCCACCAGATACCGGTCGATGACTCGCGACAGTGCCGGTGGCGCCAGCGGCTGGTAAGCCCGCAGGGCCACGTAGGACTTGATATACTGGTCAGGGCTGATCTCATGAGAGTATGCAGCGCGTCTCATGCCGCCGTGGGGCTTGGGCAGGAATCCCGGCTCGTACAACTCGCCTTCGTATAGCACCCGCAGGATGGCGTAGATCGGATGCGCGGCCGCGGTCAGTGCCAACGGGTCGCCGGTGGTCTCGAAGCGCAGAACCTGGCTCAGCGCATACTCGCCTGTTGCCATAAGACTGTCCTCATACGCCAGTTGGCCCGCGGGATCGCCCCGCTCCTTGTTGTAGATCGGCAGCGTGTCCCACTCGCGCAACTCATCCGCGGTCCACGGCCGCAGCGTATTGGCGTTTACGTGGGATAGTACAAGCCCGCATTCATCCAGCAGGTGTTCCTCCACGAACTGGCGAATTGCGCTCTCGTGGGGACTCAGAGCCGCGAGGGCTGAGTCAAGAACCGTCATCGCGCCCCTCATCCTTTCGAATTCCCTACTGCCGGGCCGACGCGCCCGGGCACAACATCTAGAACGGGTGGAGATGCCGATGCCGCAAAGCGGTACTTCTTGTTATTTGCTCGCCGTCTTCCTGATTCTCCTCCAAGCCACCTCCTTCGCACTGCCGCTTTTCACCGAGGGGCAGTCCGCGAGCCCGGTGAGCATCGTCCACGCGCCCGATGCCCCGCCGTCCGTCATCGAAGCGGCCAGAGAGGTACAAAGGGTGATTCTCGCCTCTACCGGCGCGCGCCTGGAGATCAAGCAGGAGCCCACTGAGCCGATGATCTGTCTGGGCCAAACCCCCTGGACGGTGCAGTCGGGAATCACCACTCAGGGACTGGCCGATGACGGTTTCATCATCCGCACCGTCGGGCCAAACGTGTTCATCGCCGGGAAAGACTACCCGGCCGACAAGCCGCCTTGGGCGGGCTGGCACAGCCGTGGGACCCTCTTCGGCGCATACGACTTCCTGGAACGCGTAGTTGGAGTCCGATGGCTCCTTCCCGGCGAGGTGGGCGAGGACATTCCCGTCCACAAGTCCCTAAGCGTACCCGAGATGGACCTAACCTGTGAGCCGGACTTTCCCATTCGGCTGATCACGGACGTACAAGACCAGCGGCCGCCCGGCGACAAAGCGCCCTCGCAGCCGCTGCTGTGGCTGCACCGCAACAAGATTCCGTCCAAACTTGACGGCCGAAAGCTGCAGCATACTCACTCCTGGGGTATTCACATCTCACAGGAGCTCGCCTCGGCTCATCCTGAATGGCTGGCGAAGGACGAAGCGGGCAATCCCCGCACTTTCTCGCGGCACTCGGCGGTGAAGTACTGCACTTCAAACACCGACATGCTGGACGCCTTCGCGGAGGGCGTCTGCCGCTGGCTGGAGAAGTTCCCCAGCCAACGCTCCGCCCCGATCTCACCTAGCGACGGCGGCGACTTCTGTCTGTGCCCGGCGTGCCAGGCTCTGGTGACCACCGACCCGCACGGCCGGCCCTCCTACACGAACCTGATTCTGCGCTTTTACAACGACATCGCCCGGCGGGTGAAAACGAAGTACCCCGACCGCTTGCTGGCGGGCTATGTCTACTACAACTACATGTACCCGCCATCCGAGGCCGTGGCGATGGAGCCCAATGTCGTCCTTGTGTGGGCGCCGCTCAACTACTACGGCAGGGGACTGCAAAAGCCGGTTTACAAAGAGGAACACCGCCGCGTGCTGGACGATTGGCTGCGAGTGACCCCGAACTTCGTCCTGCACAACTATTCCACCTGGATGCGGGCCTTCAACGGGACGCCGCTACCACCAGCATTGGACATCCTGAAGCAGGAGCTACCCAACGCCCACGCTGCTGGAGCAATCGGAGCCGACATGATTGGCCTGGGCGCTTGGGGATACGGAGGGCCGACCAACTACATCCTGGCACGGCAAATGTGGGACGTCTCAGTGGACGTGGACGCTCTTTTCGTTGAGTGGCTACAACGGGCGTATGGACCGGGCTGGGAGCCTATGTACCGAATGTACATGATGCTCGAAGAGCGCATGCGAGACTGGAAGCAGGCGGAGAGCCCCGTCTACCAGTCCCAAATGTACGAGGTTAACTACGAGTTGGTTGACACCGTCTACAAGCCCGTGTTTCCCGAGATGGAGCGCCTCTATCTGGAGGCAATTGCGAAAGTGGAGACCGACAAACAGCGACGCCGCCTCCTCATGTTCGGCGACAACCTGATCCAGCTTCACTGGAGCATGAGGGCTGCAGGCATGATCTCCGAACCTTTCGACTCTGCCTTCTACCGTACTGACGAGGAGTACCAGCAGTTCCTGGCGGACACCGAGTTCTCGCTCTCTTTGTACCGCAACGACGACGCCCGCTACACCGGGCCGCTCTGGAAGGGCGAGTGGTCAAGGTAGTCTGTCAGAGCCGAAGGTACAGCATCGCGCTCTCGCCTTGGATGTCGCCAGCGTCAAGTAGCACCGTAAAGATCCCGCCCGCCGGATCCCAGTGCTGCGACAATACCCGCACGCGGGTGTTGTCGCTATCTGCCCCGGCGGGCGACTGGTTCATCAGGACGTGCAACTCCTGCCGCCCGCATACCCGCAGGTCTAACCGGGTGCAACCCTTTCGCTCCTCCAGGCCCAGCACATTAGCGGTCCCCCGGCGTAACACCACCGGGCGCAGGGGCTCTGGCCCGGTCCCAATGCGCAGCCGGTGAGCGCCGGGCGTCACTCCGCACAGGCCCAGCAGCGCGTGGTCGCCCGTTCGCCCGTATTGGGCCGCAACCGGGCCGTCGGCGATGACCCGTGATACGTGCTCGCCCGGCTTCAGCCTGAACTTGAGCCAGAGCGGACCATCTGCTGCGACATGCCGCAGCTCATGCGGAATACTGCCAGCATCTAGCATGATCTCCCCGTCTGATTGCTGTACCCGCGCGAATGTGTGCCAGACCCATTGTGAGAAGCACTCCGCTGAACTGGTCGCCAGCATCATGTCGGTCTGGTCACCCACCGCGCGCAGGAACTCCACCCAGCGACCCACCGCGGCTGTGTTGTCATCCGGATCGGGCGCCAGGATGTTCGGCCAGTGAACCCCGCAGATGCTGTTGCGCGTGAGTTGGGCGGGCACCGTGTCGAAGACGTTGTACGGAACGCCGCTGCTCATACGGTCGATGACCAGCAGCCCATGATCCACCGCACCGTCCGCGGCGATGAGTGGGCTGTGGGCGTGGAAGCCGCCCCCGAAAGGCGTGGAACAGTACCGCACCTGCGCTTCGCGAAACAGGGCACCCGTAGAGTGGCGGTCCGCATCGTCCAGATAGTAGTTAAAGGCACACGGGACGCCGCTCAGGGGCAGGCTGTGCCCGTCTGCCGGACCGAGGCCGTGTTGGTCCAGGATGTCCCGGAACACCCGCAGATGCTCAAGCAGGTCCTCCCAAGGCCACCGGAGGCCCTCCTGCGCCCCGTACCATTCGGCGCGCACCCGGCGCCCACCCAGCCAGTACTCGTGCCCCACGCCGTGCATTGCCAGTTCGAGATTGGCCGCACGTGCGCGGAACAGGTGCGCCGCATCGTCAGCCCAGCGCCCAATCCTGCCCCGATTGTCCCAGTTCGCGCCAGACTGGGTGCAGGACGGACACCGGGCGCAAACGTTTTCCCGGTCCCACTCGCACAAGACCATGACCGCCTGGGGGCGCATGTTGAGCGCCGCCCCAATGTCGGCGATGGCGGCGTAGTCGGCTGGGTGCATCAGGCGGCTCACGCCTGCGCGCCACGGGCCGCCTTCCGCATCCAGCGACCAGCCCTCCCGCCAGCCGACATCATCAAGGACAAGCTGCACCGCGCGAGGAATGTTCAGGTCAGTGATCATACATACACTCCTTCCGGCGCATCTTGCGCCGAGAACGATGGGGAATCCTCCCCGCGCGAGGTGTCAGCATGCCACGAGCGACCGTACTCGCAGCCACCATGCTGTTCTGCGGCCTTGGCCTGGCGCAGACCGACCAGCTGCAACTCCAGCCTGTGCAGGTGGATGAGGTCTTCGCTCTCCCCGGCCAGGACTGGGTCGCGACCGTCACCGCGCCCGAAGGCGACGGGGTTGTTGTGCTCGGCCTGGATGCACGGCTGCACGTTGCGGGAAGCAAGGGCGGCGGATGCAACTGGGTGCTGCGGCTCTGGGTGAATGACCGCGTGGTCCGCGAGTCCCAGGCGCGTCCCAGGCTGTTGAACAAGCCGCCCTCTTTCGACTTCTCGGGCGGCCAGTACCACTTCACCTGGTACAGACGCGACCACGACGCGTGGATGGTCATGTTCGCCGACAGCTACGACTTCGACACCGCAGGCACCGGGCAGGACTCCCGGTACCTGGTGGACCTCAGTAGCTACGTCCGGCCCGGCCAGACCTTCCAGCTCCGGGTCTCCTACGCCCAGCCGGGTCTGCCGGCGGTTCTTAAGCAGGAGGCGCCGCTGGCGGTGCGCAAGGTAGGGGTGGGACTGCTGGATGCGGAAACGGTCGCAGTCATGCGGGACGCAGCGATGGCCGGCGTGAAAGGCCGGCGCATTCTCCCGATCCAGGCTGCGCCCGATGCCGGCGAGGAACCGGGCGAGCCACCATACGAGATCGCGTGGGCGAACCGGGCCGAGGAGCCCAAACCCCAGGTAACCTTCGAGCATCTCGAAGGCTGGACGGCCGAAGCCCTAGGAGACGCGGAAGTCACGCTCGCGGCGTCCGGGGCTCAGCGCATCTGGCGCGAACGGACACTGCGGGTCCGGTTCGGCGAGGGGCGCGGGACTTCGGTGGTCATCGCCCCGCCCGATCCCATCCAGATCCCCGCGGACACGAATGCAGTGAACTTCTGGCTCCACAGCAATCACGGCCACGGCGCGACAGGTGCGCCGGTGCAGGTCGCGGCGACGGTCATCGACAGCACTGGCAACGCGGCCGAACTTGACTGTGGCTGGTTGCGTGGGGACTACTGGGAACTTCGCCAGGGCCTGATCGAGGAAAACTTGCGCCGTGACCTGCAGCCTCCGCTGAGCTTCCACAGCATTACACTCTCCTGCAGCCGCGCGGACAAGCCGATCACCATGTACCTGGAGTCTCTGGCTTTCCACAAGCGCGAACGCAAGCCATACGCCGCCCTTGGC